>Ga0056128_1006682_pt1 | contig 14557 bp, 7 predicted proteins | sample WorMetLIZISLAND2_FD_71113 | JGI IMG/M metagenome (GOLD analysis project Ga0056128, IMG submission 71113) | Marine gutless worms symbiont microbial communities from Max Planck institute for Marine Microbiology, Germany - Olavius geniculatus... ...
GTTACACAACACATTATCTGACACGATAAACTTACTCAAAAATTTACACTTTCTGTTTGCCACTGCGTCGGATGGCGTTTGGCAGCTGAATACCAGTTTACACATTTCAACCACTTCCTGAGAGAGCGTGGAGAACATTTTATTGGCTCATCCTGTAGATCTGGTTTAGATCGAGGGCGCGCTGCGACGCTGTTCTTTTCTAACCCTCAGTCCATCTCAGTCCTTAAGGCTTCGAGCTTTGGCCCTTCGGATCTCTCAACTAAGAGCCTCCTCGCCGTTGAGCCAGGGCCAGTAAGAACCTTGCTACGCCACTGGCGAAGTTTGGTGAAGGCGTACGTCTTTAGCATCTGAAGTCAATCGACGTATTGGCGCTATACAAAGTCATATTATTAGGCCTCTATTACAGTAGCGTCTGGCTTCAAGGTGTCAACAGCTATAGCTGTAATCTACTTTGCGGTAATTTTTTTATGAGTTTAGCCTATTTAAAATGTGAAAACTTTTTGTAAAGACGCACCCCCTTTCCAAAAAACTTACATCGTGCATTGTGGACAAACAATAAACGTTGGCGTAATCGTACATTTGACAACATACTTAGGCCATAATATTAATCAATTTAATGGCATTATTCCTGACCTTGTAAATACTCAGCTCTCTTTTCTCGCAACTGGGATTATGGCCTACCATTATAGGGTTTATACAGATTAACCACCCATCACAATACTGTGAAACATGGGCTTATACAAAATTATTTTTCTTGTCTCGTGTGATTTTACAGTATCTCTATAATAACCCAGTTGGCCAAATTTGAGGAATAAATTTTTCGTTTGTTGATGATTACAGAACAGGTCTCTTGCTGACATGGCAGTGTATTTCGGTGTGTATTTCGGTGTTTTGGCTGGCAGATATTTAACGAGCGACGATGTCAACTATCGGCAGAAGTGCCAGTTATCATAAGCTGTTGTTCGCAGCGCGTGAAGTCATGAACTACGACAGTGTGTATGAGAACGCGCTCGATGAGCTGAGCGGGAAGGTTGACTTGAGTTGGGTGAAGTCGTGTGTTGCGATGGGCACGGGAGACGGTCAGCGAGAGTTCCAGTTCGCTCGACGATTTCTGCCGAATCTGCGGACGCTGATCGCCGTTGAGCCCGACCACGAGTCCGTGCTGGCTTTCAGAACCAGCGTAAAGGTAAAACCTATATTAGTATTTATAGGCGTAATGCTCCCGTTCAAGTATTTACTTCCAATTCCTTACGTGCCATTAGAGAAGCTTTAGGCATAGGCAAATATAGGCCTATGTGCATGCACAACGTGCATGATCATAATCATTAATAATCATTGTTATAGTGCTATATATGCATAAAGTCTGCATGTAGCCTGCGTGGATCCCTAATGTGTGGCCTCTGCTTATTGCAGCCTATAAAACGTCCGCATAATAGCCTATTAATGGCGCCTAATGCACTGTCAAACGTTTGTACAAAGTAGACTGAAACAAAAATTTGCTGAAAAAAAATATGTTAAAATGTTAAAAATAAATTCATATTTAGACTTTAGTACATTATAGGCCTAGGCTTGCCCCAAACTACGCTATACGAATGGGACAGATAGAAACAGGAATGCAGTATTTGACGCCTTGTTTATTAGCGGTAGCTGAACGACGTGAGCGTGTAGTTTATATTATCAGCGGATAATAAAACCGTGCCACCCCCTCTGTTTCAGAACGGTGATCTACCGCGTGTGGAAGCTACAGCGACGGAGATGTCGATACAGCACTGGAGTGGAGTAAATACACCTGTTGATCTGGTCCTTCTCTTTGACTTCCTCTACCACGTGGACGCCGCTGATCGACAAGCCCTATTCCAGCGCCTGTTCACGCAGTGTGTCACTCCAGGAGGTGTTGTCATCATTATTGCCGCATGCTACGGTCCTAACGTCGGCTACATGCTCCTACGAGAACGTCTCGGCAAGCCGGCCAAAGCCTATTACGACGAACTCGAGAAGGAAATGTTGTCAGCCGGGTTCGTTCTTGCGTACACGCAGGACATGAAGGGTCCGGATGATTTCACAAACCCGAGCGACGAGCTGGTGAAAATGATTCAGATTGACACGTACAACGTAGCTAGCGAGCAGGAGATCTGCGCGGGCATTGTCGATATTTTTGGATCCATGAAGAGTCATTATCACAAGAAGTGGGCAATATTTCAAAAGTAGCTGTTTAGCAACAATCACTGGTCACGCAGTCTCTGTATATGCTATACGTTTAAGAATTACGACCTACGTAGCTAAGTGCTCCGATGCATCAGACTACTTGAGCGCTGTCTATAGTTGCAGTTGAAGCGTGTCTACATAAAGTGCATCAACCGTAACCTATACTGCAGTAATGCGAATCGTGTGCACTCTACAATCTCTACATTATAACATCGGCCACACGCACAGTGGCGTAACTAAAATTTCCGGCGCTCAGCAGCAAAAGCAAAAAGTGCGTATTCTCCTTCGACCCTCGTGTAGCGAGGTTTTAGGTTTGGTGGGATCTTTGGTGATATATTTAACTCAAATTTTCCAGATAGTCCGCCAGTAAAACATTTTGAAAATCAGTTGACAATTAACAAAGTTATTGATCGAGCTTGGTGTACCAGTTTTGGGGAACGTGGTCGGATAACAAAAGCCCGATTTTTACGCGCGACAGCTTGGCGTCCGTCCGTCTGTCTGTGTGTCTGTCACACCCTTGAGCCCTATCAAAACGGTGCAATTTAAGATCACAACATCTTCATTGCGGGCAACCGCAAGGACTCTAGTTTTTTTATGACAAAAAATTTCGTGCCCCTGTGTGAGGGGGATCCTTTCAAACGAGGGCGTCAAAAAGAGGTACCCCCTAAAAAGACGTTATTTTGCCGCTATTGGCTCATCTAGTGTAACAAGCACTGGCGTCGGGCTTTTTAGATTTATCAACATCGATAACCTTGTACGACCTTAAACCCCAAAATTAAGGTTTTCAGTTTTTTTTTGCAGTTTTTGGTTGCAGCGCACATTTTAAGAGTGAATTGCGACAAAATAGCTGGGGATAGACCAAAAAACCTGCGCATGAAATTTTCAGCATTAAACGCAGATTTTTGCAGTTCAGGTGTTGACCTTTTAGGTTAAAGGAGGCCTGCGCAGGCGGGCGTCAAAGACCAATACCTCCTTGATAAGTGGTTATTTTACCGCTACTGGCTCGTCTTTCGCGAAAACAGTTGTAGATAGGCACATACATGCTGCTTAAACCTACAAAAAGTAGTGACGAGCTTTTGAATGGTGTCAACATTAATGACCTTCAATGACCTTGAACCTTCAAAAGAGGGGGTGTTTTGCAAATGTTGGCTGCGGCGCACATTTTAAGAGTGAATTGCGCCGAAATGGCTGCAGATAGACTTGTACAACCTGCATATGAAATTTTTAGCATAGAACGTACATTTTTAATCATTTAAGTTTCGACCTTCTAAATTCAAAGAGTCTTCCGTATGGCGGCTTCAAGTTTGGGTACTCCTTCAAGACGCATTGGTGTTTTATTGCACGCTGTACACTGATTGCCCAAGTGGCAGAACTGCTGCTGTCGCGCGTCGCGTGAGTTTTGCTCAAATTACTTGTCTATTTGTATTACCGCAATTTGCTGAGCCGCCAACCCTGCACTAAATGAGGCCTAAATTATTACACACGATTCCGGTTTCCGTACGCCCCTAAACGTGTGTTCTTGAAATCCTTATTGAAATCCTTTAGCAGTTTTTAGTTTGCTTTCATATTTTTACTAAAAACTGTTTGCATCTAGTTTGTTAAACTCAATATCTTTATTTTAGTTTTATAGATACTATTCAGCGTGTCAGTTTGTTTTTATGAGTTGTTATGCAATATTACATGACACGTCATACAATAAACATTTTAAAAAAATTTTCTCTGTCTCTAGTTTTTGCCAGACTGCAACTGGAAGCACAGGTATTTTTAGACCTAAATTTCTATAAACGGTTTGTTGAATTTTGATACCGTATTCTTGTTTTTGTAATGTGCCTATATTCTCTATAGGCCTACTATCGTCGAATGCTTGCTTTAGGATGTTAACTAGTGGCATAAAATGAACCGCACAGAAGCGGCGTGTTTAATGTACCTACCGGTAGGTTTATTTTCAAAAGTATATTTATAAACTTTTCAAGATACCGGTACATTAAACACGTTTATAAATATCTAGTAGTTTTTACTTATTAATATTTTTGTTGAAAACACGTAATGTAGGCCTACATGGCATCAACTGTAGGCCTACCGTTTTTCTGACATCACTTCAGAAGTAGGCTAGGCTTATTTCGTTCTGCGGACAAATTTTAAATGGTGTAACGTGTAAAAATAGCAATTATGTCGACTAATTTATCGTGTGATGCTAAGCTACCGTGCTTGGTCTCATTTTTCAGTCTTCTGCGTTGCAATTTGCAACTAACGTCGCAAATTGACAGGATGTGCTAGTCGTTGTTAAACTCTAGGGGGCCTAATTGGGCTCTTGACACTTCCTCCGCATTTAATGAGCTGGCAATTAGACTAAGCTCATACTTATCTTTAAGGGCATTAGCGCCAACTTTTCTTTTTTCTCTTTGTGCAGACATGAAGCTTGGTTCTCATTCTATGACAGGTAGCACTGCTGCGCTAATAGTCTTCACTAACGATCTTTCATCAATTTTGTACAGATTACCCTTCTTATAATTTACGTCGACACACTCAAGTAGCAAGTAAGTCTACCGGATTTTGATATAACTGCCATAATTATATCAAAATCGAGTTTCGGCGTCTATCATACGAGTAGGGCCTAAAAAATTCTAGTGCGTCCGGTTTGTGTTGTTGTGTAATATTATACGGCATGTCATAAAATTTTTTAAAAAACTAAAAATGTTCGCCCCTGTTTCTACTTCTTTCGTCATGCTGCAGTTGCAACCGGAAGCACAGGATTTTTTTGTCCGGGCTTACCCTATTCGGTGCAATAACAATGTAGGCCCATGTTACAAGCGGACAGGTCGCTACGCTTGATTTTTACGCGCGAAAGCAGCTACTGCTTTCAGCGCGTCTTAGCCATTGCAATTCTGTCTGTCCCTCTGTCTGTCACACGGTTGGATAAGTCAAAAGCGGTGCAAGCTAGAATCACCAAATCTTTACCGTCGGCTGCCTGGAAGACTCTAGTTTCAGGAACCGTAAAGCTTTTCCATCAATTCGAAGGGGGTCACCCCGAACGAGAACGCTAAATAAGAAAGTGGTGGGTAAAATTTGCGATTTTAGCCAATAAGTCGCTGTATCTCAGTAACGGTGCGAGATAGGGCCTAGGTTATTGTTAATCACTAATAGAAAGTCGTACACTGGCTCTCGATTGGCACCGAATTCAATGACCTTGAATGACCTTGAACGCCAAAATAAGGAGTTTATAGATTTTTTGACGATTTCGGGCTGCGACACAAGTCCATATCATTCACCAGGTGGCGCCACGAAACTATTGTTATGCGATTCAGATAGAAAATTTGGTATTTGTATATTAACTTAGCGTGAACATCCCAATTTTCAGCTAAACTACTGAGCCGAGACTGCTATAGGCTTTCGCGCGTCTCGTGAGCATTAGCTCAAATTTCTTGTTGCCATAGTATCAGCAGGAGTGCTGCTGGCATATCGACAGTCTGACATGTCGTAGTCGCATAGTTAATTGGCTGTTAACGAAGCCGGTCTGTCATCCGGTCGACATTGGTTGTGTGCTAGCTTAATTGGTTATAGGCTGCCCATTCTTCGCTGGCTCAGAGAACAGCAACGACGTGAGCTCTCCCAACGCAACAAACCGCTCGGCCTCTACACACAAATCTTTTTTGATGTAGTAACAAGGCTTCCGGGTGCAATATGACCCAGTTTTATAACTGATGCACTTGCATGATTGACGGAAAGCAACCGGTGGCCGGTAACACTACGGAGTACGGTAATGTCAACCTCTCGCGCAAGCTGGTGATGCTGACTTGCGCGAAACATCGACAAGAAAGCCGTGCTGTCGCAAGGGATCGCGCAATGTCGCAATAATTAAATATCCTTACAGCTGATACGCACAGCTGTTTGTTTTGGTCTGGGTTGGTGGCGTGGCGTAGCGGTAACGCGTTTCATCCGATCAACTAAGTTACTCTACGTCGGGCCGGGTTAGTACTTGGAAGGGTGACTGCCTGCGGGCAGGTAAATCATCTAGTTATGTAATCAGCCACCTAGGTCAACTCAGCCTTCCATCTCCCAGGGTAGGTACACTGAGTACCGGCCTATCTGGCTGGGGTTTAGGCGGGGCGCCTTGACCTGTGTCGAATGGCAGGTAACACTGTGCGATCCCATACGGCGGGTGACGCTCCGTAGCTCTGAGATGGGCTTCTCATAAAGAGCTATATATCACCAACTTTAACCTTTAATTTTTAAAACTGCACGAACTTTCTTGCAAGTATCATACGTTATTTCCGACAACACATTTTACCCACACACCACATTAAAAATATATTCATTGATAAATCAACTAATTTTTTTACATTTTTTGCATAACTCTTCGTTCGATGGCTTTGTTTGTCACTTCAAATTTATTACCTATTAACGGCCTAAACTAAAACTATCTGCTTTAGGCCTATAAATACGATTGCCGGCCTACAAAATAGTCCGTGTTCGCGTGATAACCGGATTCACAAGAATATTATAACTGACATAGCCAGAAGAACAATCCGGTATTAATGTTAGAAAAAAAACTATCTTGCAAATGTTAACATTGTGTTTTATTCCCATGTGACCATGTCTAAAAAATTGCAAAAATGGCAACGGGGGTTAGTCGGGAAAAATTCAATTGGCAGCATTCGATGGTTCATCTCCGAAAACCCCCCTATAGGCGCAAAAATTTCGCAAAAATGTCTTACGCAAGCCGAGTTATAGCCAATTTTGTTCCAAATTTCGTTGCCATGGCAACGGGGGTCAACCGGGGGGAAATATAAATGTCACCGTTAATTAGGACGTCCCCGAAGACCATATCCTAGAACCAAAAATTACGACTCTATCTTGCACACAACCGAAGTTATGACAGTTTAAAGAATTTTTTGATTTTCCCCATAGGCGCCATTATAATTTTTTTTTCAAATTTTTCGAATAAATAAGTAAAAAATATTTTTATTTTATAACAATAAAAACGCACTTCCTTGCGCACAACCGCGTCATTTAACGCATTAAGCGTAAAAAATCGGTGTAACGGACTCGCCTGTAGGCGAGTTCAAGAACCAAAAAAGTAAAGTAAATTTCGAACAGGAGGAGTGTATATTTCACCTATATGCGGAGCAAAAACCCCTGGGCGGATTGAGCCCAAATTTTGTTTGTTGGTAGGCGTCCACGACGTAATCACGCCATTCAAATTTGGTGACGATCGGTTCAGGGGTTTTTGGTTGGCTGAGGGTCAAAGTTTGTCCTTTCCCATATACTTTGAAGGTCGTCCTTACAACACTCGCACTATCGTGTGAGGTGTGTTGTATCACAATGGCCAGACCTAATGGCATTTTACGGCTCAAATACCGGCAAGGTCATTTAGAGTCATTTGGAGGTCATCGTTTCATGACACACACGCGTACGGACTACGAAATCAATCAATATTCTATATATGCATCTTTTTTCGTTCTCTTCAATCAGCTATTGATTGACAACCAGAATGCTGTGCAATCTGTCATTATTTTGTATCGGTCGCACGTTCAGTTGTTTTTTTTTGAATCCGTAAGCACCTTGCAGCAAAATGAAACTCGTTTAGTGCACAGTCAGGCAGCAACGATTAGAGGCAAGAAATCTGAGCTAATGCTCATGAGATGCACGAGAGCCTATAGCAGTTTTTGTTCGCAGGTAATCTTGGTCTATCTCCACCCATTTCGTCGCAATTCACTCTTTAGCAGCCAAAAATCGCCAAAGATCACTTAACCCTTTATTTTTAGGTTTCAAGGTCATCAATGTTGACAATCCTAAGAAGCCCGTCGTCGGTGCTTGTTATGTCTGTGTCTATCTGCAACCATTTTCACGTTAAACAAGCCAGCAGCGGATAAATAACCACTTTTTAAGAGGGAAACCCCTATTTGACACCCGCGTGTGCAGGCCTCCTTAAACATAGAGGGTCTGGACTTAAATTGCTAAAATCTACATTCAATGCTGAAAATTTCATACGCAGGTTGTCTTCGTCTACCTCCAGCCATTTTGGCGCAATTCACTCTTGAAGTGCGTGTCGCAGCCCGAAATCGCGAAAAATTCACTAAATCCCTTATTTCAAAGGTTCAAGGTCATTCAAGGTCATCGATGTTGACATTTTTAAGAAGCCCGTTGCCAGCGCTTGTTATGATAAGCAGCATGTCTGTGCCTATTTGCAACCATTTTCACGTTAGAAGAGCCAATAACGGTGAAATAACGCTTTTTAAGGGGCTTCCCCTTTTTCTCCCCCTCATTCGTGGGGACCACCTTCAGCCAGTGGCATGAAATTTAGTTGCAGAATACTAGAGACTCTAAGCTATCATATGGTAAAAACCAGAAGTCTCTATCTCACCTGGGCTTCGATCGGTACCGGGTTGTGCCATTGGTTCTTGCGAAATTGGTTCTTGAAGTTTGCTTTTCTGTCAATTTGGCGTAGACACCAAGACGGAATTACCATAGCTAATACGCGCTATAGCTAGCTATGCTAGCTCTCGCACGTAAAAATGGATGGTAATTGAACGAGGGTTGTACATGTAAGTGTCGTGTGAGACAGCAGCAATAATGATACATCTGAATGTGACACAATGTATGCTGCAACAAAAACACTGACACAATGTATATATCGTAAAACTTCAAATACCGGCCACCGGCTTCTATTAAAACATTGTCAACCCACCATACCAAGGTAGTACACTTTTTCTATAGATAGTATGCGCAACACAATTATTACAATACAATTTAGAGTCAGTGTATATTACTACTACACGCACAATTAATTAGTACAACACTAGTACACTTCCAACTACAACAACTACTACTGGGTTGGTGGCGTGGTGTAGCGGTAACGCGTCTGATTCGATCACTGAAGTTAATACTGCGATGGGTGACTGCCTGCGGGCAGGTAAACCATCTCGGTATGTAACCAGCCGCCTAGATCAACTCAGCCTTCCATCCCTCCGGGGTAGATAAATCGAGTACCGGTCTATCTGGCTGGGGTTAAGGCGGGACGCGTTCCCCTCTGTCGGGTGGCAAGTAACACTGTGTGATCCCATATGACAAGTGACGCTCCGTAGCTCTGTGAGGGGTTCGCTCCTTAAGAGATATATTTCTGACCTTTACCTTTTACTCTTTACTACTTGAATGTCCGGCTTATGTTGGAGACCCGGCTTATGTTAAAGACCCGACTTTCATTTGACACCCGGCTTCTGTATGAGACCAGACTTATATTAGCAGTTTTATGGTAGCCTACTTGTACTTAACGATGTCCAGCCGGCCATTTGCTACTAACGTTTAAAGTAAGTTGTTCACATGTCGAAAATAGAAACTGGACATCCAAAGTTTATTAACTGATTGACTTAATTGTCTGAGTGATCGCTTGATCAACTAGTCGACTGACTGATTGCTTGCATGGTTGATTTATTTATTTATTAGCACAATTTTTATAACACAGCCATGCAACACAAACGTCATAGATCTATCAGATCAAAAATTAAAAGTCAAAAGCAGTCAAACAAACAAACAAGAAATGTTGCTGGCTGTAATAACATAAACATGCAATAAGTCGTTAGTGTCTTCAATGAGGGCTTGAAATTTACAAGCATATTGAATAAGGGCTTTTCTGTTTTACTTACAAAGTCCCGAGTAGCATTTGTTCTGCCTATCTGCGCAATTTAGTGTCTTCTATTTTGTACAGTGGGCCTATTGCTTCGAAGGACAGCCGGCTTTTCTGTGAGAATCAGTACTGTCGAATTCATTTCGTTAGTCACGTCTTAACCAATTTTTCCTAATTTACTCACGCGTCAAATCACAGCATCGCCAGTCTGGCCATCTATCAGCCTTTCGGTCTTTCATTCTACTGGCTTAAACGTGTCCAGTTCACTAATCTTGCATGCAAACTATAGACTTGCCTAACACCGGATAACGTTCAGGGATTACGTGTGCTGTTTACACGACTGTTTATAGACTTTCTAATCTCTCCACCCTGCCTTTTTTAGTTCTCTATGTTATTTGCGACCTGAATAAGTAAGCCAACAGATTGTCAAAGCGTATGGCCTCATTACATCGCATATCTTATGCTGGTGTTATGATACATAGGCCTAAACACTTTACACAGCGTTATAAAAATTGCATTGAACTTTAACGTTACTATGAAAATACAGAATATTTATATGCCATTGTACGGTATATTTACTTCATTTGATCAACGCCTAACGAATTTAGTCTGGTCAAAATACGATTTGTATCACCCAACCCCTCAAAAATTGCAACAGAACATTTTTGCGGTAACTGCTTTAATGAGTCATGGCAAATCTCAAAAAAAGTTTCGGGTCATCTGATTCTGAGACTAGAGTTAATTTGCATATTTTCAAAATGGTAACCGCTGTTCGAAGGTTTCATTTTTTAGCCGACTGTTTTTAAGTAGGCCTAACAGTCGAGCTAGTGACATGGTTGTCTTCCGTCCGTCGTCTGTCACAAATATATTGTGGCTAAACGGTAGGTCGTAGAGGAAAACTTTTTGCATGAGTAATTAGCCATATGCTATGAACCTAGACTGGCAAAATTTCAGCGATATAGTGCAAGAGAAACATTTCCAAATTGGGGGTTGAATGTATGGGCAAAGGAAATTCAGTGGAAAACCAACCATATCTCGAAAACGGTGAGAGATAGAGCCAAGGTTACAGAGCCGGCGGAAGGGCCCCCCAGTACGCCCCGGCCGGGGGGAAGGGCTCACATATGCTCAGGGGCCTCATGCTATGTATGAACAAGAAATTTGAACAAAGCTCACGAAACGCGCGAAAGCCTATAGCATTTCCAGTTCGGTAGTTATAGTTTCGAAATCGCATATCATTTGGACTCGGCCCATCGGGACCATAATACACATCGGCCATAGGCGCGTGTGGCGTCAGCGGCGTGGCGCCACTTTGTGAATGATATAGACTCTCACAGGCGAAAATGGCCAAAAAATCCATAAAACCCCCTGTTTTGGCGTTCAAGGTCATCCAAGGTCATTGAATATTCGGCGCCAATCAAAAGCCAGTATACGACTTGCTATTAGTGATTAATAGTAACCTAGGCCTTATCTCGCACCGTTACTGAGATACAGCGAGTTATTGGCCGAAAATCGCAAATTTTGACCACCCCCTTCTCATTTAGGGCCCTCGTTCAGGGTGACCCCCTTCGAATTTATGGAAAAGCTTTACGGTTCCTGAAGCTAGAGTCTTCCAGGCAGCCGATGGTAAAGATTTGGAGATCCTAGCTTGGACCGTTTTTGCCTGATCCACCCGTGTGACCGACAGACAGACAGACAGACAGAGGACGGACGGACAGACAGACGGACAGAATTGCGATGGCTCAGACGCGCTGAAAGCAGTAGCTGCTTTCGCGCGTAAAAATGATTTGGTTTTTAAACAAAATTATTTAAAATATAAAATAAGTAAAAATGTGGACAGGTTACCCAAAATAGAAAAGTCTATTACTTTTCATTCATGTACAGTAATCTGCGACGTATTGCAGCCTATTAAACTTCATTTTTTGCAAATACAACACAAATTGTATCTGATTTTTTGCGTTTTAATTTTTTTTAAAGTGGACAAGTTTGCGGCTTTCATTGAACGTCTAAAAGCCAACAGTGTTTCAGCTTCATGGGGCTTCGCCCCTTGACCCCTTGACCAGGGGTTCTACCCCTGGACCCCGCTGGGGGGGGCTCCGCTCCAGACCCCCATTATAGGGGCTTTAAAGTTGTATTTGGTGGGAGGCTCTAACTCTCTGGCCCCGGCACTGCTAAGTTACTATTAATCATTAATAGAAAGTGGCATACGCCCTTTCAGTTTACATGAGCATTATTAATCTTGGATGACCATAAAGGGTGATAATGCATTATGGTGTGGTACTGTGGCAATCGTGCGGTATTGTGTATATGTATACTAGAAAAATTTTCGTTATATTTCACCCATTTGCCGAGAAGCCCCCAATGGACGGATTTGCACGAAATTTTGCACAAAGGGTCGCCTCGCGGACATAATCACCTGTTTCAAATTTTGTGTCGATCAGTTGAGGGATTTCGGATCTGCGTGGGGTCGAATTTTCCATTTTTCCTTGACTTAGCCGGTCGCCATTAACACAGGGCTGTGCTACCGCACGCCTGTGAAAAATTTGCGAAACCTGCGTCCAATATTTCCGTTGGTTATTTCGACTGTAGCCGTTTATCGCCTGGCCATAATAGCAGCGTGTCATTGCACGCGATGTGTGTTATACTAGCGTTAATTGTAGCTTTCGAGCGCTGCGTTTCGTTAACGTAGCGTTCATGGAACTGTGTCACCTCTGAAAAATCGTTTTCTTTTTGTGATTGGAAGTTGGACGCTGGGCTTCGGACGCAGGCGGTGCGGTCGGTTTTTCCTAGCGATAGCTGGCGGTCCGACGAAACACCGTACCGGACGTCCCGTGCGGTCTGATGCGGTCCGACCGACCCTTGTTGCCATGGCAACAAAATTTAGGACAAATTGGGCTATAACTCGTCTTTTGGTCACGTGGCAAACAGCCCAGGCTCTTTTTGTCCGGCTCCCGCAGTATAAAAAGCGAATGCAGTGATGACAAGAAGTTTAGTTGGACTCAGGTGCTCGGACAAAGCACGTCCACTGACGGTGCTGAGCTTTCGCCTTCAAAACAACGAAAACCAACGAAGCAACTTTCGTCCATCTTTCGTCCATCCTTCGTCCAAACACAAAAGCACTAACCAACATCCACTAGGCTTAGTACACGGCAATGACGACTGTATTGACGTCATTGTAGGCTTGTAGCTGTGCAGTCGAAAGTTGCTGCGCAGTAGATTTTAGAGAGTCATGAGTTCTGAACGTGAGAAGTACGTAGTTCGTCTGACAGCCGTCACATAACTGTATAGTGAAGCTGTAAATGGTCGCTTTCGATTGATTCTATTCGCACTGTGAAATCAGATAAATAAAGTCTGCTCGGAGTGTTTAATCAAGCTACCTCTCGCAGAGACTTTACCTCTCGCATAGACCATACAGTCGCTGGTCCATATTGACTTATTCGTGCCCGGTTTTCGGTCATTCTACGAAAAACTTTCGTCGGCAACCCTTCGTTCAACATGAACTCATTACCAGCATGAGAAACCGTCCATTTTCCAGGGCCGAAGGTATTCATTTAGCTGAGATCTTGCAATCACCTAGGACGGAAGACGAAGCCAAAATATTCGGTACGGGATGGGTAGCAACCTTAGACGAGGTAAACTTAGGTTATGAAATAAGCTCTGTTTAAGTCGGCGGTCGCGAAAAAATAATACAGTAGGACTACGTCGACGAAAAACAAGTAATTCAAACAATGCTGACGTGAGACGCGACAGCATCGGTGCTGCCAGTGTACAACGTGCAATAAAATAATACTGCATTTTGAAAGAGTGTCTAACTTTGAGATCTCCGTACGAAGAATTTCTTGAACCTAGAAGGTCGAATCTCAGACGATTAATACTTATGTTCTACGCTAAAAATTTAATATGTTTGCAGGTTGTCCCGGTTTATCTCTAGTAATTCCGGTGCAATTCAGCGCTAAAATCTGCGTCCCCGCCTAAATCGGAAAAAATCATTGAAACCCGTTTTTTTAAATTTTAAGGTCGTTCAAGGTTATCACTATTGGTATCTTTTAAAAAGTTGTCAGCAAATGCTTGTTACAATAGGCAGCAAATCTTGGGTTTATTTGCAATTGTTTTCATGGTAAACTAGTGCATATTGGCAGAAATTGCTTATTATGAAAGTGTACCCGTATTTGACGCGCCCGTACGGAAAAATCCTTGAACCTATAGGGGGCCGCAACTTAAACCGCTAAAATCTAGGTTTAATGCTAAAACATTTTGTATGCACGTTGTCTTATCTTTTTGGCGCAGTTCACTTTTGAAATATGCCTTCGGCAGAGTTAAAATTGCAAAAAATCACTAAAACCTTTTATATTAAAGTTCAAGGTTCTTCAAAATTATCAGTGCCAATACTATCAAAAAGCTTGTTAGCAGTGCTTGTTATGATAAGCAGCAATACTGTGCTGTCTACGTTTTTATGCTATACGAGTCGATAGCAGTAAAATAACGACTTTTTAGGAGGTACATGCATAGACCAAGAATGCGCATTTTACGAATTTTAAAAAATTCGTAAAATTCGCGAATTTTTACGCATTTTAAAACAACCAACGAATTTTAAAATTTACGCATTTTTAAGAATTTTAAAACAGCCAGAAAATTACAACATTTTGTACTTTATAAAACTCACATCAACGCATCAACGTATACTTGTGTATTGTGCAAATAGCGACGATCTCGGACTCAAGTCTCACAGTT
>Ga0056128_1006685_pt1 | contig 14555 bp, 9 predicted proteins | sample WorMetLIZISLAND2_FD_71113 | JGI IMG/M metagenome (GOLD analysis project Ga0056128, IMG submission 71113) | Marine gutless worms symbiont microbial communities from Max Planck institute for Marine Microbiology, Germany - Olavius geniculatus... ...
GTTTGCCCGCCAACACACCAGCACATAAGGCCCTGAAGCTTGCAGTGGACTCCAAGTCCAGAGACATACCACAGCACGACTGGAATCGCCCCGCTGGCAGACCACGGACTACATGGATGAGTCAGATTGTGCGGGACACCGGACTCACTGCTGCCGACGCATGGGCTTTTGCCGACGACCGGTCAACGTGGAGGGCGCTACGACCCACAGCTGGTTACGCGCAGCAGTGAGTGAGTGAGTGGTGGACGCCATTATAATTTTCATTTATTGTTCATAACATGGTTGCTATTACGTGTGTTTACGCAAAATAAATCCAAGATGCCAGCTATGTAGTAGTTGTTGCAGTTGTAGTAAAAACTAATAGGCTATAGTGACTTTCCAAATTTTAATAAAACTGCAAATATTATATATAAAAAAACTGCAAACAATTTATTTAATGTTGTATAAGCGATGATGTAAAATGGCAAAAATCAAATAGTATAAGCACGAACATTATGCATTAGCTTAGACATTTTTATCTGGCTACTGAGAACAGATTAAATGTCTAAGCTAATACATTAGTTCGTGCTTATACTTTGGATTTTTGCTGTTTTACATCATCAACATTAAATAAATTGTTTGCAGTTTTTTTATATATAATTTAATAAAGAGCATAGGCCTAATCTCTTTCATCATTTAGGAAATTATGAAAAACTACTCAATATATACAGGGTGCGACAAAAAAGTAACCCCTTGTTGTATTTTGCAGAACTTTAAGCATCAACTTAAAATTTTGTAATGGAATCTTGCAATTTCTCGCTTTTCTCGCTGAGCGAGAAAAGTGAGCGAAATTTCCCTCCGAGCGAGCAAGAAAACGGCTGGTGAGTCGCTTACGGGTCTAACTACCACGCAAAAAAAAACAGCAAATCACACTGAGCCGATTTTAATAATTTTTGGCATACAACATCTCAAAGAAACTTGACGTAGGTCCAAATGACAATAGTTTTGTCCACCTCATCCTAATGCTGCCGCTACATTACCTTGTGACATGCAACAGTCACAGTTATTTAAGCAATAACAATGTCAGTTTTTTGAGACATGGCGTAGAGCGATTGATTACCTCGTGCATAAAGCTGGTTTGCATTTTAACCATTAAAGTCCTAACGTTAAAACTAGTAAAAAAAGTTAAAGTCCACCACTTGCTATGGTGCTTCTTACGTGAGATGGACTCAAGACCAGAAGCGCTTTGACAATTTTGGAAGTGGCAGCTGATTGGCATAAGCCAATGATACCGCAGCGCAATATGCGGCCATCTATTGCCCGCCTAAGCAAACAATTGGACACGTGGTTGGCAGCAAGCAGACATACCACCGCCCCAATCAGCCACACTAGACCTTCACCATAGAAGCCAGCAAGCTACTACTCATTTCTCATCCTACGGAGGGTAAAAGGCTGAATTGGCCTGAGATGGCTTCCACAGTTTTACTCGAGGTTCCCACAGTGTCACACACGGTTCAGCCTCTTCGGCTCGCTTCCAGATGCATTTTTCAGGCCTGGAATGCTCCAAAATCAAAAGCAGTTGGGGCTTCGCCCAGACCACTAAGGGAGCTCACGTCGTTCCCACAGCCCCCTAGCAGGATTTAAGAGAAAGAAACACGAGAAACAACACGGTAGAAATGCGATAAAAAAACTTTAAAAAGGAAAGGCGAAAACAGGGAAAGGAAAAAGGGAATGGGAAAAAGAAAGAGAAAATCTGCTTTGAAGGGATGAGGAAAACGGGCGCTAGTTTCGATTTTTCGACCATTGCCCCGCCCTAGTCTCATCCCAGATCACAGTAATGTGGTAATCAGCGGTGATCTACCTCATGCATGAAACTGGTCTGTGTGCCAACCGTTGAAGTCCTGACATTTGACACCTCCGCATCGGCGGTCTTTGGACGACGTCTAGACGTAACAGGAGCCCCCATAGCGTCACTCGACACTGATGTCTCCATAGCATCACTCAGGATCACCACCGTTTCACTCGACGTCCCCACAGTGTCCCCAGCTGAGGTCTCCGCATTGCCACAGAAGTCCTTGGAAGAAAAGGCCAGAGACATCGATGATGATGGAGGAATACTGATGCTGACTCCGCTGCTACCGTTGTCTACGTCTGACGGTGTCACTTCTGCCGATCTGAATACAACGCAGAACCATGCCAATTTGTATGGACTAGGCCTAGATACAGCACTGCCGGAGTAGGCAAGCAAGTACACAGTACAAGCTTATACCACTCCAGGCAGTGGTGTAACATAGGCCTATTTAAACCGCGCTCAGATCGCACACACTACACCATTGATTGCTTTTGTGACTGCAGCTGAAAGTAAAGACAAGAAAGCCCAGCTGTCGCTAGAAAAAAATGCGCTACAGCCTATACAGTTCCTGTTGCAGTACTGACCTTCAAGGTCATCCAAGATTGATGATTTTCATTGCATCTGAAAGGGCGGATGGGTAAAGGAAGTTGGTGCAAGGAAAAATTATGTATTATGTAACAATATCTGCTGCAACCAGTTTTGTCTGAATAAAAACGGTTAGTTGCCATGGCAACAGGAATCGTCACGGGAGAAATATTAATGACACCATCAGATAGCCCGGGCCCGAAAATAGGGGGTTAGGTGCAAACAGCACGTAATTATCTTTTACGGAGACCAAGTTATACCAGTTTGAAATCTCCATTGGCTGTAATGCAAAATTTTGCAACTTTTGAATGGTTGCTATGGCAACAGTGGTCGTTAAGGGGTAAATTTTAATGACACAGTTAGACTGCCTGACCCCAAAAATAGGGGAAGTAGGTAAAAATGGTGCATAATTATCTTTCACAAGGACCGAGTTATACCGCTTTGAAGTTCCCATAAGCTGTAATGCAAATTGTTAAAAATTTGGGCATAAAAGGGATAAATTTTAAAAGTTTTAATCGAAAACATACAGGGAATGTGTCCAGCGTCAAGATGCTTCGTTTGAGCCATTAGCAGCCTCGGTCGGTCCAACGGGCGAACCTGTAGCCGTGCGCAAGGAAAAAGAAAGAAAAAAATAGACACCTAATGGCGAATTTCGCGCACGTGCAGCCATGCCCCCTTCAAACCGATTGTAACCAGATTTTGCACGTGGGGTCAAGTGGGTGATGTGACCACAGATGCCAAGTTTTATGGAAATCGGTTAAGGGGTTTCAGAGTTACAGGACCCCCCAAACGCCATTTCCTATACTTAATGTCCATCGTCCTTACAACAGTGTCAGCACTGCCGTGCTGCACTGTGATGACAATGATTAAAATTACTGCATGACAACAACAACTACAACAACGACTACTACTACAGTACTACAACAACTACTAACCTACTCACCTGTCTGTGAGGGTATTGTAAAGGCTGTGCAAAAGATTTGTCATCTGGGTATTCTGTACTCCATTTTGAGCATTCTCTGACACCTGACACAGAATAGAGAGATTAGAGTGAGGTTGCTGAAAAATTGGCTGGTTCAATAAAACTATCAGACAAAGTAGAAGCAATATTTAATTAAATTATTTTTTAATCACAAACACTGAAATAGTCTCTGAGTTTGAGGTTTTAGACAACTTTGTGAACCTGTCGGATCATTTGCATTTGCCATTGTCTGTAAAATGTGCGCGTAATATTGATAGCTGCCATGCGGTTAATTTGGGTCGATACCGATAGCATGCTTGTTTATAGTCTGCGCTGGGATCATGCCAACATGTCACTGTACAGAAATGCAACTGGATGTTATTTGCCTTTTATTTTGCAGGAACTTTCTTTTCTGGAAAATACTGACAATGTTAATGCTGAGTTACTAGAAGGTGTATATCGTTGGTTAGTGAAAGTTTTATCTTTTTGCTCAGAGAATACTATTCCCTTGCAAAAAAACACTTTCTCAAGTTTTGGTGGGACCAAGAGTCAGACATTTGACAAGATGAACCACCATGCTCTTTTTATCAGGTTAATGCAAAGACATGTACCGCTAAATGTTCTGTGTATATTAAAAAATTGGTTTTCTATTTGTGCTACGTGTGTAAAATGGGGTAGCACATTCTCCCGGTTTTTTACTCTGTCGTGTGGAATTAGACAAGGGGGAGGTTTTGTCTCCGTATCTTTTTGCGATATATATTGATGGTCTTGTTGACAAAATCAGAAACTGTGCATTTGGTTGCTACATCAGGAATGTTTGTATGGCTATGTTGCTTTATGCTGATGACATTTTGCTTATTGCCACGTCTGTTACCTCTCTTCAAATGCTGTTGCACATATGTGATCATGAACTGAGTTGCATAGGTATGTCTATCAATGCTAAGAAGTCCAGTTGTCTAAGAATTGGACAAGCATATAATCAGCAATGTGCTAGATTATGTACAATTGATGGCCACAATATAACTTTGTCAGATAGTATAAGATATCTAGGAATATATATAAAAGCAGGTAAAACTTTTACGTGTTGTTTATCACATGCAAAGAGTTCGTTTTATCACGCCTTCAACGCCGTCTTAGGCAAAGTTGCCAGTGCAGCATCTGAAATCGTCGTCATCGAACTTTTAAAGTTTAAATACCTGCCTATACTATACTATGGTTTAGAGGCGTGCCCCATTAACAAAGCACAGTATAACTCGCTCAACTTTGTACTGCATTCTAGTTTTAGAAAAATCTTTCGAACTAAGTCAACAGATGTTGTTAATGACTGTATGCTAGCGTTCAATTGCTCCAGAGCAGAAGACGTAATTCTTAAAAGAAAACTTAAGTTCCTAGCTAACTACGCAAGCATAGGTAACTTAATCTGTTATACGTGTCAAACGTTTGCAAACGCTGATATAGTTGCCTTGAAATGTTAATTATAAACTTTGTTAAGTGATAGTGTTAATTTCTGCTTATTTGTGGACAATGCAGTAGGCCTATGGTCTTGTGCATGAAGTATTCTGATCGCATTGATTGACTAGGCCTATCTGTTGCATGCGTGCCACGCATGTCTACGTGTTTTTTTAAAATTGTTATTATTATTGTTTACATTTTTGTACTACCAACATTAATTTGGTGAATAAAAGTTGTGTAATTAGAACACTATGTATGTCCACCAGTGTGGACACTATAGTCACAGGCACTATTATAAAACCCTAACTCTAACCACAACCATAATCTTTAAAATAACAACCGGCACATCAACTACTCTTGACCATAGAAAAAATGCTTGTACCAATTTTGAGCTGTATGCTTTTCCAAGTTAAGAACCCACACTTGACAAATAAGCAGACAAGACATGTATCATGGGTATCAAGACAGCCACACAAAAATACAGCAAGAGCATAGCTGACCGACAGCAGGCGCGCTAGAATGTTGGCTGAATTCTTGAGTATTTGTCTGAAAGCTGATATCTTGATATCCTCGTCCTGTGTATGTCTGTACGTTCGTCTTAACTCGTGCGCCAGCTTTGAGTTTTGATCCGCACGCTCCTTAATGCAGATTCTAAAACACAACTAACCAAGTTGTAGCTCTCACAATGGCTGCTTAATCACAGTAACTGCAAGAATATGTTGGCCCAGTGGCACCATTTTATGCAGCCATCCGCCTAAAGCTTTGCAACCCTAAACTTCGATTAGTTACAAAAAATGGCACATTAAATATTCCTGTACTGAGAAACGTTCATGTGTTTTAGTTTTGTGCCATTTTCAGGTGAAAAGTTTCTATGAGACAAACTGGTGGACAGACAGAAAAACCTGTAATGAGGCCGAGTGGTTAAAGTGTAAGGGAACGTGCTCGTCCAGTTTTTTTAGTCCAAAGCTTTCCCCCACTATTAGTTTGCAAAAGATGCAGAAATGGCCCAAAACCACCCAATGGGGGCCCATAGCCAAACTATTGTTTGCCCACCTCTGTATTTATATTTTAACCACTTATTATATTAACATAAGGCCTAAAATGGCTATATAAAAATTATGATCATTATTACCACTCTGCTGGAAGATAATCTTTTGACCTTGTTGCAAAGAAATTTTTATGGTAATGTTAAAAAAAAACATCGTAAAATATTAGGCCTATCAAGAACAACTGTTTTCAGGCGTCAAACGTCCTAGCACACTGATTAAATGCCAATCAAACATCAGAAAATTTAGTAGTAACATTATTAGCTTTTGTTCTCAAGAAAAATTATGATCCATAACGAATAGCTTTAGCCTCAAGCTGGACATGAAAGCCCTCTGCAGACACCAAACAAAAGGAGGTTGATGTATGGTATACTATTGGTGCATACGTGAGGTCGGCAAGCTTGGCTCGAAGCACATCAGATTCAAGTTGCACCTCATTAGTTCTAGCCGCACTGACAGCACACTGAACCAGTATCTCTTGCTGAGTGGCTATACGTCGCTCCAACATGTCTATCAACTAGCAGAAACACATTTATCATTCAATTAATCAAAAAAAAACTGCTTACACAAAGTCACCAGCTGTTTATAAACCTGGCGAAAAATGGATAACTACAATTGCTGATGCTGACTACCAAAAATGAGAACTATAAATAACTACTATAAAGACTGAACTGGAAAAAAATCTAAGAACATTCAGTGGAACGATAAACATTTAAGGTTTTACAGTTAGGCTGTAGTTTTCTGCTGAAAAAAGCCACCCCAACCCATTTCATCCAAAATTCGGGTACGTGCCCCTAAAACTAGGTCAACCAATATTAAGCTGCAGCTCAGCTATATGGGTGGTAGTCATACTCTCTCATACTGCCGTTATGTTCCCGACGATTAGGCTGGTACCAAATTATACTCCTTGGCGACAGAGACACATGTATGTATGTGACCAACATGCCCATGGTTGTTACCTGGCAGTGTACCAGCTGGGAGTTGAACCAGCAACCTCATGATCACAAGCTAACATGTTACCATTAAACTAACTAGCCACACAATGCAAATGATTAATAGCTAACACACACACAAAATCACATACTGACCTTGCATCCACTGACGTAATCTCTTGCAAGATCAGTCTGAGTCATATCAAGCTCATTTACCTGTAATTTAATACACACAATGGGCCGTAAACAACGATCAACTTCACTACAACAACGATAGCGAATGCAGAAACTTAAAGACACGTTTACTGTAAGCTGCAAAGAAAGATTACAACAAAATCTGTAACCTTATTACCTCAGGTGCTGGCATCACATAAATCTGACTGTACATGATGCCCAATAAATACAAATCTACATTCTGCTGTACAGAATTTTTAAAACATCACGTATAATTTCATGATTTCTGCTTTACTCATAATAGCATTAGCAGCAATATTGCATAAAAGGTTACGTATAGCTCTTTATGGGATACCCACCTCAGAGCTGTGAAGCATCACCTGCCATATACAGAAACACACCCGACACAGGTGAACTGACTTGCAATAACCCCCATTAGACAGGCCGGGACTCTATGTACCTACCCCGAAAAGATGGAAGGTTGAGGTGACTGATGTTGTGATTGGTTATACACACCAAGATGGTTTACCCGTCTACAGACTACAGACAGTCACCCATCCAAGTAGTAACCACATGATAGCGACCCATCGAGGAATCGATCAAACTCACGACCTTTTCATTGTAAGTCCAACATTTAACTATTACGCTATTATGCCACTAAGCCATTTGCGGTAGTTACGCAAACCTGATGTTTCTGTACGGTGACATAACGACGTAAATTCTTGTTGTCGTGATGCACTTCGGCCGTCTTTTCACTCATCTTGCTGAGCTGCACTTCGATCGCTGCATTCTCGGCAATAGTTCGTTTGGTCGTGTTGACCATCGTACGATTTGTTGCCCTTCTGAAGTCACGCGCCGCCTCGTGGACGCGCTCGATCATCTTATGCTTCATTCTGCAGACAATTAAACAGTGCACAGTTAGTGGTAATAGTGTACCCACACCAGTAGCAACACACATGTATATTTTACGTTCGTGAAATGCTTCTTTCATTGAAAACATTCACTGAAAAATTCTATATAAATATGAACATTTTCCAGGCAGACGCAAAACAAAATAAGAGCGGGTGATTTTTCTTGAATCCAGTGTAGACAATTTAAATCAGTGGTCCGCGAATGATTGTTTGTTGTTGTTGTTCCTGCGGCTGCTCTTACTACTACAACAAAGTAAAGTAAAAAAATAAAGTCCGGTATGTACTTTCTGCAGCGCTTCTTACATGAGACGAACTCATGGACAGAAGCACTTTACAATGTCGGAAGTGGCAGCTGATTGGCATGAGCTAATGATATTGCAGCGCACTATGCAGCCATCCATTGCCCGCATCAGCGAACAATCGGACCCGCGGCTTACAGCAAGCAGACGCACCACCACTCCACTCAGCCACGCTAAGCCTTCACCCTGCAGCCTTTAAGCTACTACTCATTTCCCATCCTATGGAGGGTAGGAGGCTGAGTTGGCCTCTATTACTACTACTACTACTACTAGCAAAGTATTACTACTACAACTACTACCACAGACCGCTGTCTATCACATTCGTGCTTGTCATCTAGGGCCTGTAGTGTGTCAGAAAAGTGCTGATGTTGGTTCTCAACTCTTTGCTTCATCTCCGCAAGCTTCGCCGTGAACTCGGAACGATTCGAGCGGAACTCGTCCAACTGAGTCAAACATGTGCCTTCAACAGACAGACAAATGACTGCTTATACAATGATAATTACCAGCGACTTTCTCAGGAGCAGCATTGTGGGTTTAGAAAGTTTGGTAGTGGGGGGTAAAGTTTAAAGAGGTTGCAAATTTCCAACAGAGGACATGTGGGAGCTCAGAGTTTTAACTCTGGCCCCTAACTTCCCCCAAAATGGAACATTTTCAGGCCATATGTTGTATTTTGGGGCAAAAATTTGTGATGAAAAATGTCAAATACAACTGGATAACATTTAGTGCGAAAAGGCAGCTGCCTCCTTGTCTATCTCCTGCCACATAAAATCATTTACAGAGAGCTACTCTAACAAATATATTAGTATATAGGCTACAATGACAAACATAAAGACCACAAAATAAGATCTCTATACTTCTTTCTCAGAAATGCAGTAGCTATAAAATTATGTCAATAATAGATATAGTACAAAAAATGTTTTTCTAATAATGCAACTTTTGAATAAAACAACAACAAAAAAATATTAAATTACTATGCACAAGATGTAACAAATTACATGCTAAATCAAAGTCCAGTACCGGTAAGCATTATAAATGAAAGATCAAATTCACACTTGATTGTCTGGTAAAAATGTATAAATTGTCTGACATTAATGCACAAAGCTTTTTTACAACTGTGACATCATAAACTTTAGATTTCAGCACAGATGGTCCTCCCTCAGGCCAGTGAATGCTTTACATGCTGACCAAGTAAACTTTTGTAATGTTTTAACTAGAGCTGTCAAATTAATGTGTTAATTAACGTGTTAGTTCATTAATAAATTACATGCGTTCAAAAAATTAATGCGTGTTAAAAAAATTAACGCACATGCATAAATGTATTTAGTTTACTAAATTCCATGAAGCAAAAGTTCCAATATTCCGTTAAACCGTGGTTATTTGACAATCAAATGAATTCAAGTAACTATTTGTGTAATTGCTGTTCCATCACTAACTATAACTATAGATGACAGGCTAATAAATTTCTATGCTAATGGTGACGTCAGTTATTGTTAAAATATGTGTTTCGGTTTGCTTCCTAACTTTGTATATTCTACAGGCGTGGCCCCCAATCGTCGCGAGGCCTGGAATAGCCCCCCTTACTCTCCTTTTTGAAGGAACTGGGTGCGTAATTAATGCGTTAATTAATGCGTTGAAAAAATTAACACAGTGCACTAATGCGTTACAAAAATTAACGCTTTGACAGCGCTAGTTTCAACACATCACTAACATATTGCGCTGCTGTCTGACATCCTCTGCTTGTGGCGATCCTATTTTGTGGGGCCCAAAAATAAGCATCTGATTCGGCTAAACATGTCGAACATGCTTTCCTACAGCTGATGGCACACGACCCAAGTTCTTTGCCCAAGAAACTGACACCAGAATCTGGCACTGAAATCTTGGCTGGAAAACTTGTTTGCGTGCCATCTGCCTAAATCTGCCTCTGAATACTGACTTTTCATCAGGTTGTCGGCTACAAGATTGTCCTTGGCATCTTTGCACTCAGTACGTAGCTGTTCGAGTTGCTGTTCATACGAAGCTTTCTCGGCGTCAGTCTCTTGTTCCAGCGTACTGATGCGCTCCTGTAGATCAGCAATCTCCTCAACTGACAACAAATCAGATCGAAAAGTAATCAAAGATCTCAAACCTCTGCCAAGAACGATGCTGCCATCTGGCGAACGCCGGCAGCATCGTCAGTTTATCAACACACAATTGCAAATTTCTGACAAATAAGATCATAGTGCTCGAAATTTAATTTTGTCCCCAACTTCTTCCAATATGGGGGTTTTCCACCCCAAATTTTTGTATTATATATTTTTTCCCATAAGAAAAAAAATTTGTGATAAGCTAAAATTTAGAGGGGAGAGGGACAATTGTCTTTTGAGCCCCTTGTACCACAACACCAGTGGCTTCTATCCCTATACCTGGTGAGCACAGCTTGTGCCCAGTGAAAAATAGGGGAGGAAAGCTTTGATAAGGTTGTAGATCAAAACTTCCCCATATTTTTTACTTCCCCCCAATTTTACCGGACAAACTACACCCTTAACAAAACTTTCTCCCTTGAGGGGAAGAAGCCCAAAATGGAGGGTAAAACTTGAGTCAGAAATTGGGGGGAACCTCAGCCCAAAATTGGGGGAAAGTTGCACCTGATTTCGATTCCAGATTTGGGGGGATAGAAGACACTGGTAAATATGATGAAAATGCTGAAGAATCCCAATCAATTCAAAATCTATGCGAAAAAATCCACACTAGCAGAAACATCTAATCATATACTTTCCAGTAATTCACAATTTTACCAGAAATTGTAATTATATAAAAAAAACAGAAAAGTGTTTTTGGGGTTTTGACCTTGCAAACAAGCAAAAAGTGACACAAACCACGTTGCTCCAGTGTTTTCGTGTACAGCGTAACAGTGTTGTGTTGGTCATTGGATTTCTGTCGGAATTCTTCCTGAAACTGTTGATTCTTCGCATCCAGCTCGGTGAACTTAGCCTCGTAACTGTACACAGACAACATCTGCACCCAAAAGCTACTGGATGCAATTCTAATAAATAAGTGGGTGGATGCTAAAACTCAATACTACAAAAAAAATTTGGCGAAATAACATGGTTACTTACCCGCAATGTTTTAGTAATCACACCTTATTGCACATTTCATGAAAGTTTGTCGTCAGAGGTTTCGTTTGAGCAGAAGAAACAATTAACTTTCTGGAAAGGTAAGACAGACTTTTAACAACTTCAACTTAACTTCGCACAAAATCAACATAAACATCGCACTGCACCGTCATGGCAGTCGTAAACTTCCGCTAATACAACGTAACGTAACTTCAAACATATTTACATAAACATATGTACACATCGGAAGTAAACACGTCGGCATCTAAAAACCGAGAATGACCATGTTTAGATCTTCAGACTTAGGTGTAGAATTAGGGTTAGTTTTAGGGTTAAGGTTAAAATAGGGTCAGAGTAAGGGTTAGGGTTAGGTTTGGGGTTTGTAGTTGCATTCAACTGTAATTAAAATTAACTAAAACTCAGTAGAATCTGTGTCACAATTGTTCTCGGTCGATAGACGCTTGAAGTAAACAGCTGTGATATGGAGATCGCATTGCGTGCACACTGCACATGTACGATTTGTTGCAAAATAATTAGAAAAGCATGAAACGATCATAAATATTTCTTCATTTTCTGACTTTAGACATCTTTGGCAAATGATTAACGTGAGTGAAATCCGAAATTTGCAGGTAAGTAACCATGTGATTTCACCAAAAAAATCTTGCTTTAACTTGTGCATATTTCGCAATTTGTTGTAAAACAGTAATATGTACAGAAATACTGCAAAATTATCATGTCATTCTGACAATTACTGCAAGTTTATAGGCCAATGTTCTCACCTATAGAATCTACACAAAACTATTACGTATCGTAAAATGTTTTCCCGTGAATAAACAAATAAAACCATTAGCCAACAAAATAAGAACTGTGTGGTTACCTCTCTAAACGTTTTGTCAACTCTCCAATTTCAATGAGAAAAGATTCTTTCGTTTGCTCGTTGGGAAACTCGTGTGAAGGCAAAAAACCTTTTCCAAAACGCTTCTTTGATTCAGTTCGTTTCATTGCAACCCAACTTGGCCTTCGAGACATGAACACAAACAGCACACATAATATCGATCAATATAAATTCGAGCGAAATCAAATTACACAATCAAAGATCACGTATGAACGGTAGCAAATAATATGCTTTATTTTTTCATAGCATGATACCAGAACTGTACAGAGGCACCGAATGATTCACTAGCTCTGTGCTTTTTATTCAACCGCATCATAAAACGTATACGCCATCAAATTACCTATAATATTGAATTGATTACACCTCTTTCAGTCGTTCAATGTAGAGGTCTGCGCCAGTCCCTGGAAACGCAAAGAGTCCCGTATCCAATGTAAACACGCACTGTTAACGCAATAAGTAAGCAAAAATGTTGCAATTTTGCGAAAAAAACTGTGAAAATTAGCCAATTACACTTGGTTTTAAAAATTATAATTTGATACATATTTGTCACAAATATTTAATGTTTTTGTTTACTATTAAGTGTTTATTAATAAATACAGACCAGAACGTCTACTTATTTACCGCTTCAACCTCAAGTCTAGTTTTGCTTCACTTGTTGTTTTGTTTATGTGCAACTTCCGTATAATTAATTATTCTAATTTATTTCTTCTTGATTATATTTGTTGTTTGCTGAAAAATTTATTATGTAGCGTTTAAGTTGTCAAAATTGACTTAGCTTAAAGTAAAATCAGTTAGAAGCTGTCGATCAAAAATAGTTCGTTGCTGTTTACTCTGGTTATTGTTGTTCTTCTCAAAACTTAAACAATAATTCTAGCGGTAGATCGGCGATCTTGCTGTTAGCACTGGAAAATTGCTAGAGGTAGATCGGGTAGACACATCATTGGGAAGATGGTAGAATTTATAGGCCTGGAAGACGTAAAAGGTCTACAAACCATGCCACGACACTGTCACGTATTTAAATCAGGCTTATTCAGTATTATATCAGAGTCCATCTCGAGCCAAAGCTGTTTTTTTTGTAACACGGATTTACAACTATAGTGCTTTTAAATGAATTTTATTTAAAGCTTGGTAATTGATAACATTTCAGTTTCAATCACAGTCTTATAGCAATGCAGTGAAGAAGAAATGTGGCTGCATTCTTACATTAACAACGAGATAAATGTAATTAGGTAAATGGCGATCTACCACTAGTAATTTTCTGCTCTCTAGTGCGAGATCGCCGATCTACCGCTAGCACTGACCAAACTTAAAATGGCCACGGAAAGAGTTACAAAGCGAAAAATTATTATCAGTCCTGGCCGGACTGACATCAGATTTTATTATCAGTCTGGGTAGCTATAGCCTAACTGCCGGGCGGCCGATGCAACGCTACGAACCAGCAATTTTCCAACTTAGCTGTACCATCAATTTTTATGCTACTGCAGAATTGTTTGAACGCAAGTTTAATATTGAGCTGCAAGCAACAACTGGAAGTCAAGATGGCAATAAAGAGAATAACAATGAAAATGACAGCACTTTGACCAACCGAGACAACAGCGCATCAGCTGGCTCTATCACCATACCTGCACTGCAGCATCACACTTGCCTTAGACTTGTATTTGGGTGGATCCGTTGCCGGACACTCCTCTGGAGTGGAGAGTTGTCTTCAGAGGAGTAGCCAGTAGCCCGAGTAGGACGACTAAATGAGCGGTGGCTGCCCTGGGTATATAGGCTATGCAAAAGTTATGCGTGAAACGTTTCAGTCATTCAAGGGGTCACTGTAAGTGCAACGGACAAGAACTGGATTCGCTAATGGCAGTGTTAAAAGTAGGCCTAAGCAAAGCCGTCAAGTGCCTTATCAGCACGATCATTGTGGTCTGGAATCTAGGTGGACTGGTGATCAACTTTGCCAACAAGCAGTGCCTAAAATGATGACATAATCTGCCATAAGTGTTTATTTTAATTTGCACTTAAAATAAAATTTGCCACTAGTCCGAGTCCGGACTGAAAACAAAATCTGGTGTCAGTCTGGTCTGGACTGATAATAATGCCTACCATTTCAAAGTGTGTGTTGTGTTCCATTATTCTTGATAAAAGCACTGTCTATAAATGATTACAAATATACAACTGAACTATTTTGTTGACATTCGTCGCTAAATTGCACCCATTGTGTTGTTAGGTGTAGGTATTATGGAGGTGAAGACAGAAGCTGATAGTATACTCCTGGGGCTGGGTAGGAGTTGTATGCATTTATATGTCGAGAGCATTTCTCATTTTTACATGTGAGTACAGGTGGTAGGCTTCAAAAAAAATTTGGGTTCTCGCTCGAAATCTTTAT
>Ga0056128_1006686_pt1 | contig 14554 bp, 8 predicted proteins | sample WorMetLIZISLAND2_FD_71113 | JGI IMG/M metagenome (GOLD analysis project Ga0056128, IMG submission 71113) | Marine gutless worms symbiont microbial communities from Max Planck institute for Marine Microbiology, Germany - Olavius geniculatus... ...
ACGATCGAAGCACCTGACTTTCTGCTTCATACACCTTCTTCGCTTTCGCCGCTGGTGCTGCCTTCTTTGTCATCTTCGTGGCGAACTTCGTGAGCTTGACTGCTGCGATCTTCTCACTGCCCTTTCCTTCTGCGCTTTCTAGTGCTTTGCGCGCCCAATTTCTCGAGCTTGGATCAATTCCGTGTTTCGAGCCTTCTGAACGGTTGAAATGTTAAGCAGATCCTGTGCCTCACAGACGAATGGGTTTACCATTTGGCGTTCCAAAACATTCTTCAGCTGCTGGACACGTTCTGCGTTCATTGAGGCATAATGGGTTGAGTCCTCATGGTGTCTCGCTGACGCTGTATTGAGGTTCGCCATGGCTTTCGTCTCTTCCTATATAGCTGTCGAGATCGGGAGAGCTCTGAGGTACTTGTCAATGGTGGCAGGTTTCTGGGTGATTTCAGCGAAGAGCTTCATCTTTGCATCACGATTGTAAGTCTTCTCAAGAGGCATATTTGTCCACAGCCCGTTATACTTCCCCGAACACTGATGAACTGTGAATTGCCCCTCCCTAAAAGCCTCGGCAATGCTCGTAGACGTTTAAAAAATAAGGGGTAGGCAAAACATTAATAATTCAAACTCGTGATGTGATATCAGATAAATTTTTAAATTAACTGTAATTAAATGAGTACAAGAAATTATCTGCACAGTTTCTGCCTTGATGTATTAAATATTTTTTCACAGCAGCGAACTTTAAGTAAAAGCGTGCAAAAATGACAAATGAGCATCGAAAAAGGCCAAAAAGTCATAAATTTTGGACAAGTACGTGCAACTTGGTGCACCTAACAGTATTATTTGACTGAAAGTTACCACCTAGCTTCTCTGGGGTTAATAATATGACCACAAAAGCACTGCAAAAGCTGGTGGTGGCCAAAACAGCAGAACCGGTTACTTTGTTAAAAAATTGTGGAGCACGGGTGCACATAAGGCCAGATTTTTTTTGCAATGAAATTTCGCGAGCAGACAGGCCAAACACTACTCCCAAGGGTCCTACCTAATAGAAAAACGCAAATAGAAAAGTGTTGCTTACCATGTCAGGTTCAGCCATTTTTAGTGGCTTTTCGGAACTCTGGATCCTAGACTATACAGACTTTCTCCCACCGTTACAAAGTCACCTCTTCCAGCTAGTCAGCCTAGTGGGCCCTGCATATGTGTGTTGTTTTGTGCCCAGTTTCGTCATCAGTTGGAGTCGGACGCGACAGAGTTGCGGCGGCAGGTTGACAGTCTGCGAGACGAGCTGGACAACGAGCACGGTAAACAGGCGACGCTTGAACGCCGCGTCAACGAACTGACGCTGAAACTTCACAACGCCGAGAACACCGCTTCCACCGCGTCAGATCGACTGCTCCAGGAGACGTCCAGCCTCGAGATGATCAATAAATCCAAGGTACTACTGAGAGTGCGAATTTGCAGTGGCTTCTGGGGGCTCAGCTTGCGCCCAGTGAACAATAGGACGGAAGTTTTGGGATGTAGATAAAAACTTTCCCTCTTTTTTCACTGGGCAATCTACACCCTTAACAAAACTTCCCCTCCATTGTTTACTAGACAGTCAACACCTTTAATCAAATTTTCCGCTGTTTTTGTTTCCTTCGATTTTTTAATCTACACCATTAACAAAAATTTCCCTTAGAGAGGGAAAAAAGCCCAAGAGGGGAGGAGGTAGTTGAGTCCGAAAGTGGGGGGAGGGGAAGTTGCGCCCGATCTTGATTCCAGATGTGGGGGATAGAAGCAACTGAGAATTCGTGACTTATAAATTTATAATTTCAACATTCATCCCAAAAAATCACGAATGTAACCGCGTTTTTAAAATTGGCTTGTTTTTTATTCTTTGGCATTTTAAAATGTCTAACAAAATGTGTGAGTTTGAGAAATTAAAATTCGTACAATTCAAATTAAAGGTTCCTTGGTGTATGGGGTGTGAGACCTTCGAAGTTACAATCAAGAGTTTGTGGGTTTGACTTCCATTTGGGTAGCTATCAAGCATTTAGTATTTCGATGGCTGACTATCTGTAGACAAGTAAGTAAATCATCTCGATATATAACAAACCACCAAAATTAGCTCGGTTTCCCACTCTCCCGTTTGTCTGGGAAATCGAGTACGAATCTGGTTGGCTGGGGTTCAGATGGGATGGTCTCCTGTGTCGGATGACAGGTGACACCGTGAGATCCACATGGCAGGAGACGCTCTATAGTTTAGTGATGGGTTCACCTGAACAGCTATAGACAGCTGCGTTTATATTTCACCAGAATACAACCTTTAGTTAATGCTTTGTTGGCGTTTCAGCAATCACTGCTGCCTTTTCTGGAATGGCTGTCCGCTAGATGTCGCTACAGTGGGCAGCAGTTCCGTAGAAGGCAGCAGCGTTGCCGAAACATCAAAAAACATTTAAAAAGCTTGTATTCAGATAAGATTTAACTGTAACTTAAATACCGTTTCAACGTTTGTATGAGTCTGTTTAAAGACAGCTTGTGAATTGTTGAACTGCAGCGTGAATTGGAAGAGACAGTTCATCGCATGGAACTTGAGAACACACGGCTGGACATGGCGCTAAAACACGAGAAAGACAAGACGAGCCTGCTTGACAGAGAGGTCTCCGAAGCACGACAGGTTGTAGTAGTAGTAATGTAGTAGTAGTAGTAGTAGTAGTAGAACAAGAAAAAGAAGAAGAAAAAGGAGAGTTAGTGTATGAAAGAAATAAAATAAGTGAATAACAAAGTAGTTTTTGTAAGTTAATGTGACGTTTGCATGCCGTTCACCGTCGTTGCTTGTTTACGCGTCTAGTTGGTGATCCTGGTCGTTTTATTGTGACTCGTTATTCACATTTCGTTCACGGCGCATTTCGTACATAAGCTTTAGCTTTGCCTGATTTCGTGTGCGCTTTACATCTGATCTTCGGTCTTCAAAATTGCACCAGAGATATGATGTTGCGATGCGATAGACAAAACTCTGTAATTAACTAGAAAGCAGTCAGAGCCCGCACATCTTCACCAAGGCAATGTTGTTCGCTAGGTGGCAGCACCATCTTTGGTTTTGCAGCGGTTTCCCTTATGCCACATTGAAAACAATGGTAACGAAAATTTCAAAGTGATCCAGAATCCAGGATTCCTTCCGGATCACCCCCAAAATTGAATCACTGGTAGTTATTGCTATTCCCGACATTCCCAGAAAATTTCAGAAAGATCTGTCCATAACTTTTTGAGTTATCTTGCTGACACACAGACAGACAAACAGACAGACAAACAAAGTCTGGCAAAAACATAACCTCCTTGGCGGAGGTAATTAAAACTGTATAATCACACTAATAATTGTGAATTGCACCAAATGGTGAAGCGAGACAGATGGAATGGCAGAACACAATATATAGGCCTACTATGCGTTTTTTAGGGATGGCTGAATGCACAATGCATAATGATTTTAATAAATTTCAACATTATAAAAACTAAATTGCTAAGCACAGCTAAAAAAATAATAACACAATGTTTCCGTGTTTTTGTAGGTCAGGAAATACAGGACATCTTGCAATAAAATGTAAAAAAAATAGAAACCAAAAGCTGACCAAATTTCGTAAAATATCTGGAGTTGCTGATATTTGGTGCCGCCAATAGATTGTCGTAATGAATGTCGCTAGATGCAGACGAGTCTCAGTGAAGAATTGTCCACGCTTAAAGCAAGCAACTCGCAGTTGCAACAGCTCATGAATGTAAGCAGATCTTAACCTCTCATATCTAGCGAATTACAGTAGTCCGACCTGACTTAGATCGGAAAGCACGTAGAGTTAATAGTGAGCTGTGGAGTTAATTAAATATGTAAACCATTTTAATTGTTTTGGCTAATCGATCTACTACAAATTAAAAATGAATTTGCAACAAAATACTTAAGCTGTGGGTGGATTGCTTAATCCGTTCTTAAAATCTTTTTCGACGGTGTAAGATGAATTCAATTCTTTGCAATGTAATTTTTAGTTCACGGTCAAGTGTTAATTCTTGTTTCTTCTGATGCTTTTGTAAATCTAGTCTAAGTATATCGCTATCTGTTATTAATTTTCAATAATTATTTTCAGCTTGTTTTTACATCACTTTGCTATTTGCAGTTCACCGATTACATTTTATTTGTATATGTCTCATTGTTAGTTTTGTTGTTTAAATATTTTTTTCTGCCGGTTTTATTCTGATTATTATTTCTATTGAATGGCTTAGTGGCATAGCGGTAGCGAGTCGGACTTATGATGACGAGGTCGTGGGTTCGACTCGCAGTCGTGTCGCTATCAGATGGTTACTACTTGGATGGGTGACCGGTATCTGCACACAGAAAAACCATATATAACCAACTGCCAAGGCCAACTCAGCCTTTGATCCCTCTGGGGTATAGGTAAATTGAGTACCGGTCTGTCTGGCTTAAAGCTTAAAGCGGAGCGCGTTCGCCTGTGTCGGGTGGCTGGTAACACGGTGTGATCTCATACGGCAGGTGACGCTCCGTCGCTCTGAGATGGTGGATTTTCTATAAAGCGCTATAAATTATACACCAGTTATAACGTTTCGTCGCGCAGGAGTCGGCGAGTTTACGCGAGCAGGCCGCTCGTGAGGCAGATAACAACCGAGCTCTGTGGGAAAACGAAATCAAGTCGCGTTCCAAGCTCGGATTAAAAGTACGTTTATACGGCCGGATTTGACGAACGGATTCGGTGGCGTAGCAAAGGTTTAGGTGGGGGAAAGAGGTGGTGCAGTTTAACAGCAACCTAGAAGCGCTCATTTACAAGGGCAGAAGTTCAAAGCCCCAAAGGCTGAAACCGGGGTGGGGTTTTAAAGGGGAGAGCAAGCCCCCTCACACCAGCCACGGGGGAGTTTGGGGGACTTTCCCAGTGGGGCCTTAAACGACGCTTTTGTACTCGATGTGATCAACAAAATTCGTTTGATTGAAAATTGTGTCTCCTTGACATGTTCCGCGGACAAAACCTGTAGATTACTTGGGGGCAGTGTGATTGCATTCTGCATCTACAGATTTGGTATCAGAATTGCTGTTGGCGTCTCACTAAACGTTTAGGCCCTAACGGTGTTGGCGATATTTTTGTGTAATTATTACGTTTCGGTATGCTTAATGTTTGAGTCACACTGTCAATGGCGTATGCAGAATGGGAGTTTAGAAATTGAACCCCGTGTTGAGGATAAACATTTTTTGTAGTCAGAATTATTGTCCATGATGAGGACGTAACGTTATGTCGGCTTTTCTGTAGTTACAATTTTTTTCAATAAAAATAGGCTAAGATAAGCTTATCTGTATGTTTTATACTGTAGAACGTTTCATATTTTTCACCGCAAATTTTACCAAAGTGTGTTTGATGGCCGGACCCGCTACGAAACATATGACTTTATGCAGACCCCCGAGCTGGATTAAGGGAGTCAAAAAGGGAACTGAAAATGCGGGGGGGATTGAGAAATGCTGCAATCCTGCATATGTCAATGCATGCAATATCACGATTGTTTTATTTGCTAATTTACTGTCACGTAGATAGCACAGTTGGAACGCGAAAAACAAGAATCTGCCACTCAGCTTGCCGAGGTTTGTTTAAATTTGACACGATTATTTTATCACTCGGCAACTTTGACTGTATTATGCGACCGTCCTAACAGGCCGCAATACGAATCTTGCTCGTCCGTGCGTACGTCCGTCCGTTTTCCCTCCCTCTGTCTGTCCATCTCTTTCGTGCGGGCTACAAATCGAAAACCAGTAACCGTAGAAAAACACAATTGGCGTGAATGTTTCATTGGGAGGAGTAATTGGTGTACCAAGTTTTTGTTCAAAAGGTCAAAGGTCAAGGTTATGGTTAAGGTTTGCGTTACTCTTGGCGGATGGTCGCACAGTATGTCGGCATTGGATTGAGACTTTTTTGGTTTAACCATTTCTGTCACAGTGTGCACAAGATATTTCACACTGTCGATTGGCGTTAATGCTTTTCAGTCATCGTGAGTACGAATGCAATCGAATACTCCGTCCGCGCATCACTAAATTACACAATAAAGGCAAGATACCGTATATAAAATATTCTTGCTATTACAACTATCGTATCTAAAAGCATGCTGATAACAAGCACATGTACTGTAGTACGTGTTCGGACTAATTTTTAAGCGTCTGTAGGTCTAAACGTTGTGATGTAGGAAGTAATTTTGACGGGGGCGCTGAAAATGCGAGACTGGAATTTGCGGCACAAACGCGGTCAAAAATGCAGGGGGGTGGAAAATGCGAGACTGGAGAATGGAGCTCCAGAAATGCAGGGCCGGAAAATGCGAGAAAAACAAACTAGGGCTACATGTGTGGTTAATGTAGTTACAAAAATGAAATGCGCGTCTAAGGCTACGACTGCATGCAAAAACACGTACAACTGTTCCGTTTAAAAGCACAAAATTTCCTGATTTCAGTAAGTGTCACATACAGTAAACAGTTACTACAGTTATGCAAATAGACCTATCACGTATATCAAAACTTCGGTTAGTCTTAACCGTCAACACTTTTATATTACGAAGGCTAAGTATAATCTCGAACGATTCTAACTGAGTGCAAAAAATCAAGTAGAACTGTTTTATCAAAATAACTAAAACGTTTGAATACAATGCCATGGTAGGCAAAATACGAAAATGACGTCAATGTGCTGTTCAAACAGAATGTGCAACGTGTCACTAAGACGCAAAACTAGATTGATGCTGCTGCGGCATATGGGGCATCTGCCTTGCCGCTCTATCTGCATGACGCACGACGTGCAGAAGCGCTGGTGCCCACGCGGCACAAGCGCATGTTGGCCGTCACGTGGCTGAATAAGGCAATTGTGACAAAGCTCAGCTGTCTTTGGGGTAGCTGACCGTACCTGCCTGCTCTCGAAGGCCAGCAAATGTGAACAGTTTTCTACTTACACAACCTGCGAAAGTAAACTTCAATTTGCAATACAAGTATTGGTATGTGGGTGCATTTAGTACCCCCGTTTGAGCGAAATGAAGTTTCTATGCGGGGTACGACTTTGTACCACAGGGTACTGATCAGGCAACTGCGTTAATTTTTTGTACAGTTTTTGCTAAGACGTACCGTTTAGCCACAATACATTTGTCACCAGACAGACAATAGACAGACGACGGACCCATCCTTGTACCATAAGCGCAACCTTTCATACGGTTGGCTAAAAACGTTAGCAGTCAACGTTAATGGATTATATTATTGTGGGAGTGTGTGTTTGCTGTTTTCTGCAGGAAAAGCGACGAGTGAGAAAGGCTTTGGAATTGAAGAAAGCGGCCGAGGAAAAACTGATTCTGGAACAGGACAAGTCAGTTCTTAGTTCTGTTGTTTGCTTATACTACACTGTGTCTGGTAAAAAAAACTAATCCCCTAGACGTCCTGCAATGAAAATGTCAAATCTGAACGAATTTGAATAATGTTTCGTACGCCTAATCCCAACAAATTGCTGAAGTGAGTGCCAAATTTCATTGAAAAATATTATTTTTTACCAAAGTTGTTAAATGTTAAATATTGATAACAAAATATCTCTTTTACCAATATGGCGTTACACAAGTAAACCCCTCTGCTACTTTTTGGGGTGTTTACACGATCCAGCAAACGTTCAGCAAGCTTTCAGCAGATGTATTCAAAATACACGTGCTAATGCTGGACGTTTGCTAGAAGTTTGCTGGACGTTTGCTCTATCGTGTAAACACTTTATTACATTTGTGTAACTCCGACAAACAACAGCTGATTCTTACAAAGTTTTACATCAACAATGCGTTATTTATTGGCAATCAAAGTGCCAAATTTCAGTAAAATCTACCAAAGCAAACAATAGCTACATCAGTTTTTGTGAGGTCACCTCAAAACATTTCAGTTTCAGGTCTTTGTGGATAACGTTAGACACAAAGACTTGCAACTGAAGTGTTTTGAGGTGATCTCACAAAAGCCGTTGTAGTTATTGTTTGCTTCAGTAGATTTTACTGAAATTTGGCATTTTGATTGCCAACAGATGTTACACTGTCGACGTAGAATTTGGTTAAAATCGGTTGTTATTTGTTCGAGTTACGCAAATGTAAATCAACAGAGGGGTTTACTTGTGTAACGCCATATTGGTAACGGAGATATTTGTTATTGATATTCAACAATTAATAACTCCGCTAAGAATAATATTTTTTAATGAAATTTGGCAGTCGCTTCAGGAATTTATTGCGAATTAAGTGTGCGAAACTTTGTTCAGATTCATTCAGATTTGACATTGTTATTGCACGATGTGTAGTGGATTATTTTTTTACTGGACACAGTGTAGTTGTCAGTTCAGGCTTGTTGGTGTAACGGTAGGGCGTCGGACTTACGATCCAAAGGTCCTGGGTTCGACTCCCGGTCAGGTCGCTATAGTCATTATTTCAATCCAATCTGAAATGCATTTTAGAGCGCATCTTAAAGTCTCTAATGCGCTAGAGCAGTGTTAATAATTGTCGGTAACTGCAAAATGAAAAAGTTTTGTGCTTACTGCTTGGATGAGTGACTGACTGCGGACAGGTAAACCATTTAAGTATATTACCACGTACCATGGTTAACTCAGCCTTCCATCCCTACCGACCAGGTAAATGAAGTAGCGGCCTCTGGCTGGGATTAAGGCGGGGCGTGTTCACCTGTGTCGGGTGGCAGATAGCACTGTGTAATCTCACATGGCGGGTGACGCTCCGTAGCTCTGAAAATCTCTGAAGTGCTACAATTTGTTTTTTTTGCTGCGAATCAGAAAAAGTAATACTGTTGAGTTTGTCATAACTTTATCATAATTAGCCCACATCATATATTTGCCCATGTTTAGCATTATCCTACTGACATAAATTCTGTAAAATTTGCAGTACACCAATCGTTAAACGTCCTACCATATTTGTTTTGTGTTTCTACACTACCATGTGATAAACGTCAGAAAATTAGCATAGTCAGTAGCTTGAATGCCGGCGAAAGATAGACATCTGGAACAGAACACCAAATGCAACGATATAGAAAGCGATGACATAGTCTGTTATAATGTTTGTTAATTTTTATTTTTTTCTGCAAATATATGGCATGATAAACTAGGTAGTTTTCTGATATTGTAACGAAGCGATGCACTGTTAGGTCGAGTAATATGCAAAGGGAAATACAGACTTTGAGAACGCACCTCAAAGCAGCCAAGAAACGACTACGGGTGAGCAGCTGTGTAATTGCCAAGTTAAATCAACTCATTTGACTTTAAATGGTTTTCATTTTTATACGTATATTATTGAATAATTAGTCTAGAATTTATATCGTTTTTTGTACATTTTACTGCTTAGGCCCTACTTAACCTTGCCATAAATGACGCCTTTGATTGAACAACTGAAAGTCTCAAAGGCATCTGGCCTGAAAAAAATTCCTGTTGCAGTAATTTCATGAAATTTACTTTGGGAGGTTCTGACTTAGCTTAGGGTTAATTTTTAAAATGTTGTTTTACTAAACAAATAAAACATGATTAGAAGTATTTTTGTTAGAAAACGTACAATGTGTTGGAATGTTTGTGGGCGTGTTTGTGGTTAAATATTTTTTAGTATTTTAGTAATTGTTCTATTAGCACTAATATAGAGTTTTTTTCTGGACTACATTGGTTATGTAATCTTGCATTTGTATGTTTTTTGATCGCTTATTTCACATTAGTATTAACTTTGTGTACTTTACCACTGTTTTCAAGTTAACAGCCGCACAGCATGACAGTGTTATTTCAGTTTTCAGTTTGATTTTTTGTTTGTTGAAAAAAAACTTAATTTTTCAAGTTCTCATTTCTGTAAGTGTGAGCAATGCATACTCCTTTGAGCATGGATATTTTTTCTTTCTTTGCTTTGAAGCCATTGGGCGGCATGCAAGCCTGTTGGTGCAATCCAAAAGAGTCTTTCTTGAGAACACAACTAATATAGTAGTTATAAAAAAGCGGACCAAACAAAAGCGAATTTAAATGTGATAGTATTAACTAGTAGTAGTGGTTTTGTAAATAGTGCTTTTTGTAGTCATTGGGATAGTTCTGGCTTATTTTGATCTGGAATTAGCTTTTTTCGGAGTTCATGACAAAATATACTATATGGCTTTAGTGCACATGTATACTGTTATTTTACGCACTTTGCTTTTGTTTTTAAGCTGCATAGATTTGTTCATTTGGTGAACGTTTTTTTTCGTTCACTGCACGTCGGTCTGACAACTGTAATCTGTCTGTACCTGTAACGTTATTGTACGAGTTCTTTATTCAAGTTTCAACAGTTATCACACTGCATAGAATTCTTCACTCGTGTTTTGGGTAAGTGCTTGCAGCGTCCACGTATATAAAGCCCGGTCTGGCTGACCAGAGCGGTGGTATGTCTGTTGGCTGCACCGCGATCCAGTTGTTTGCTGACGCGGTTGACAGATGGCCGCGTAATGTCACACTGTGCCACGATATCATTAACTCATGCCAGTCAGCTGCCACTTCCCAGATTGTAAAGCACTTTTACTTACGAGTCCGGCTCACCTAAAACAGCGGTGTAATTATAAAACATTTTTATCGTTTGCTTTTACCTTTGAATGGCTTAACACACAGGTTATAAGTTAGTGAGGTAATGTCGCATTGAGCTGATTGAATGAGTAGCCTAAATATAGGCCTCGAAGTCACGCGGTCGTCCCAGTGGCATCACGGCGTCGTCGGAGCGTCTGATTGGTTGATTCTCATCGCTGCATGATTGCGATCACGTGACGTGTTGCAACTCAGCCTTCACGCCTTCACGACGCATGCGCGCTCGTCACTGGTGCCTCGGCCGGCTAGTGTACTGCTTGGGTGGTCCGTCAGTATGTATACAATACATGGTTTGTATTGAAGGCGATCGAGATAAACATGGCGTTGGAGGGCGTCCGACATGAGGTAAGACAGAGTGTTTCAGAGTGTTTCAGCACAGCAGTTCAGTCTAGTTGCGGGCGTAAAGGGGGGGGAGGGAAGAGCAGAATTTATTGAACGAACCTGTAGCCTGTATACTGGTAGTTATGGTCTCAAGCTCCACAGAAGAAGTAATAGAAAGTTGCTTTCGATCATGTAGCAAAATTTCTCGGTGATCGGCTGACGGAGCTCAGAGGCCTCGTGGCGAAATATAAAAATAACCTCTGCAGCAACACATAAACTACCGTAACGTCGGCCTATTATCTAAACGGCACTGCTGCAAGTGGCAGATGATGTTATTCTTAGTTTTATGTTTCGAATTCTAGGAATTTGTTATCTTCGCCAAGGTGAACGTAGTGAACATTGGAGGAGATTAAGAGATTGGTCATTCTGTCCGTCGTTCTGTGTGTGTACACGATGACTCATCATCATCTCCGCATGTCATACACAACCGACAGGAACGGTGGCGCCTTCCTGTGACAACTTTTACATTTTACAGTACTTAGTAATGTTCATATCACTTCACTTGGCGGAGATATGCACTCTCACGAGCGCCTTCTAGTTTTGAATGATATTTCGTTGGCAAGGCTGCTGCGTGTTGTATTTAGTTTTGTATCTGTATCTGTTAGCTGGAAGACGCAAAGAGTCAGCTACATCAAGACGTTGGGATCGTCAGTCAACCCTCGTCGGAGACCATCTACTCCACACACCATGAACCGATGTCGTACTCGCTGCCGGCCGAACTACCCAGTACACGACGTAGTCCCACTGACGACAGTCTGGCAACCTTCAAGGTACTCTGTGGTGTATGTAGGCTGCTAATAGGAAACCCATCACAGAGTTACGGAGCGTCACCTGCCATATGGGATCACACGGTGGTAGCTGCCACCCGACACAGGCGAACGCGCCCTACCTTCACCCCAGCCAGACAGGCCGATACTTGATTTGAATACCTGGAGGAATGGAAAGCTGAGTTAACCTTGGTGTTGGTTATATACCAAGATGGTTTACCTGTTCGCTGACAGTCACCCTATGAGCAGTAGCTCACATCGCTCCCCAGACTCCCTACCTGTATTTTAGGGTTTTTTTCTAAGGGGAAGGGGGGAGAGAAAGGGGAGGAAAGAAGAAGGGAGATGTGAGAGGGGCAGAGAGGAGGAAAGGGGAGGGAAAGGGAATGGATGGAATAGGAAAAGAAGGGGAATGGAAGGAGGGCCCTCCAATTTACATTTGGTCTACGTTCACTGATTCGTCGATCAATTAATTGATTCATTTGTCGATCGATCGCTGCTGTTCAGATGCAGATGTCGGACAGCTACATGGAGCAGTCGGAGCTGCAGAAGCTGAAGCTTGAACTGGAGTCCCGGGCACAGCGTGAACTCGATGCTAAGCTCGACGAGGTCAACAAGTACTTGATGGAACAGGCCCGCGCCAGAGACCGGTTGGACAGAGTCCGTGACGCCAACGAGAAGGAACTCCGCAAAGAGTTCGAGAACATGAGAAAAGAACTCCTGGTACGTAGAAGTCGTTGTCTTTTACAGATAGTCTGTTTCGGCTATAATTAAAAGTTGTGTAATAAGTTCTGGAAGTCCCCAAGTCTTGTAGTAGGTATCACCTGGTTAGGCAGGTTATGTTATGTTAGGCCTATTGTGTAAGGTCAGTGCACTAGAATGTAATAGTCTGTCAAAAAGTTTACTTTTAGAGAACTAGATTATTCCGGAGTAACTCCAGAAAAACGAGTTGATTGCAAAAATCGACAGTTATGAGACGCTGCACTAGTTTATAAAATTTCAATTTTGGACTTAATGACTCAATCATGTTGTCTTTTTTTCTTCTTTTCTCAGGATGAAATGTGGTAGGAGGTTTTCATTCGAGCGAGGTGAAAACAGCCGTAGCAGTAGCAGCAAGTGTGGGGTGGGGAGAAGCTATGAATATTTTCAGTGGAGTGTTAAGATCAGTTTTTTGGTCCTCAGGATGAGCTGTCGCGGCTAAGACAGAGCGGTACACCTCGCGCAACTAATACAATTACTACTACAACAAAAGACTCTGTGAACGAACTGACAAAGGCAGCCAGCATCTCTCAGCAACAACAACTGCGTGATTTGTACGACGCCGAGGCTCGACTCAGACAGAAGTTCACCGCTCGACTTGACCGGGCCACTGAACGCGCCAGAAAGTCACCGATATTGTACGCTGCCTGAGTGAACGATTACTATTCATAATTTCGGCTATTTCGTTTCTATCAGTAGTATTCTTACACTGAAATTATTGTTTGTGTTTTGATGCTGTTGAATTGAATCTGATTTCAGTCAGTTTTCGGATCTTTTAAGTTTTTCATTACAACTGTATTTCTATTTTATTATCTTTTATTTCACTGTTATGTAAAACATCAGTTATTTAGTTTGTGTGCTAGATTAAATTGACTACTTGTCTGTCAGTTTTGAAGTGGAAACTCTATTGTATTTCGTAAATATCTCCGAAAAATGAACATTTATGCATTAATCAAAGGCATTGATATGATTAAAGGTAAAACAACGACGACGACAACAACAACTACTACTACTATTACTACGAGTACTACTGCTGCTGCTGTTGCTGCTGCTGCTGCTACTACTATTACTGTTGTTGTTGTTGTCTTTGTTGTTGTAGCGATGATTCGGTGCAGCTGAGTGTTGGTTCAGAAACAAACATGATTGACAACCTCAAACTGCAGCTGGATAGAAGCATCAGTCGACATCTTGACACAAGTTAGTTATTATATAAATTCGTCACTCCTCAGGGGGCTTCGATCCCTATACCTGTTGCAGAAATCTTTTATAGAAACTGAGTTATAGCCGATTTTGTTTCAAATTTCGTTGCTATGGCAACGGGAGTCGGTCGGGGGAAAACGCCACTGGCAGCATTCGATGGCACATCCCCGACCGATCCCCGTTGTCATGGCAACGAAATTTGGGACAAAATTGGCTATAACTCGGCTTGCGTAAAAGAATTTTGCGAGATTTTTGCACCTATAGGGGGTTTTCGGGGATGGGCCATCGAATGCTGCTAATTGCAAGTCTACCATGGTTGACTAGAACTCGGTTAACTACGAGATGACCTCAGACTTTAGTTTGACTCGACTTTATAGACGTTTGTGGTCGGCCATTTTATGCAACGGTCTAATAACTGCGATAATACGATTAGTTAAATTAGCATTATTGAAGTGTTTTCCATGCCTATATTAAGCGGGTGATGTGTACAATATTAGTTTGTTTATTTATATGGCCATTCTGTGGATATAAAAGGAATTTTGTTCAGTATTGTCGGCAATGCAGGCCAGCGGTGAGTGACGTCATGCTTGACGAGTGTTGTTTGCTTTGTTCATTCACGCCATTAGGTAGTAAGTAACATTTATAAGCGACTTGGCTGCTGTAAGAAATATCTGAAGTGCAATATCTTTGTAACTGATCACCAGTAGGAAAACACTATTTAAGTAATAAAATAGCAAATATAAATGTACAAAACATCAGTTTATACACTTGTTAACGACAACATTTAAGGACTTGCACATCGAAAACAGCAAAAATTACAAAAGGTGATATTATTCAGCAGCACATTGACACACAGTC
>Ga0056128_1006687_pt1 | contig 14554 bp, 8 predicted proteins | sample WorMetLIZISLAND2_FD_71113 | JGI IMG/M metagenome (GOLD analysis project Ga0056128, IMG submission 71113) | Marine gutless worms symbiont microbial communities from Max Planck institute for Marine Microbiology, Germany - Olavius geniculatus... ...
TTTGTTGGTTGCTTCTAGTACGAGATTCTTCAATTGGTTCAACGAGTCGTTGATTCTCTCCCGCCGCCTGCGTTCTATCAGCGGTTTCTTGATCTGCGTACACAGCAAAGCATCACAAGTCAGACTTTCAGCAAAAATGTTCGCTTGTAATAATGCAATCATCCTGATAATCAAAGCATTGTTGTGGCACTGCATTGCACGACTGACCCCGCAACGTCGTCAAAATCGCCACTTCGCCCCCCACACACACAACTAAAGCAACGGTTATCATGAAGATACGGACTCAGTTCCGAAAGCGCGCATTTTCCGTCTGCAATCCAAGTAAATCTGAAACCAGATTTCTTCCCACATTAAGAACCTTCATTCGATTCCGGTTTTTCATCGTAATACGCTATCGGTCTCCTTGATGTAAATAGGGAGTGTGACATTAACGATTAAGATTGCGACTGTGCCTATAGAAGAAATAGTAGAAAACGAGATGCGGCGGCGGGCGGGCTGCAGACCTTGCGTAGTTGCGCACTTGACGTCGACGACATGACGACAATACGAGCAGTGAACGCAGCAATCAGCGCAGCGGTCGAGCGTGGCACACGTCGTCAACGCGGGCGGCGCTTATATAGCACCGCTCAACAGGTGCGTCACAACACGCCGCCGGGCATTTGTATGTTCCGAGTTCCCACGTCACAAACTATATAGACTCCGCCCAGCCCAATGTCAATCATCACTCAGCACAACTACCAACGTCTGTATAGTCGCAAGAATCATATCTCACAGCTTAAGTTATTAACAGCGACTATAGAATTCGCACTATTCTGCTGAAGTATCGAATGTATAATCACGCTGTAATTAATGATAGCGGCTGCTTGTCAAATAACTGAATCTGTAGAATGTCCTTGTATTTATAGAAAATTATTTTATATTACTCAGGTCAACTCAGCCTGGCCACCCCGACGTGCGTACATGCGCACCAGTGTTTAAATTACAAGAGGGAGTTGGGGGTTGAAATCCCCCAACTGTTTTCTCAACCCTCTTAACACACTGTCAAATTATGTGCTAAAGGTAAAGACAGCCATGCCCCAGCTGGGGCGTAGGCGGGGTGCTCATCTCCCACTCGCGGCCGTTGAGCCCGTTGGGTGGATAAACCACTTGAGTCCGTGACGCATGGCCAGTGCGACACCAGACCGACGGTTACCTTCCCAGCCTCGGGGCATCACCGCCCTTTAACCGGTACCAAATTATACTGCTTGGTGACAGAGGCACATGTGTGTGAACAACTTACCTAAGGTCGTTACCCGGCAGTGTCCTGGTGCGGCGTCGAACCTGCGCCCCTGAGTGACCTCAGGATTACAAGTCCGGCACGTTACCGTTAGACTACCGAGCCACCAAATTATGTGCTGGGGGTCGGCTATTATACTATAATTACCATTATGCACTGTGTGCACTGTGAGCCATAAAAACGTGGCAATTTACTTTTGTCAATATCTTTGCTGATAATTGACCAATTTTCAAAAATGTTTTACTGCCACACTCTGCAGACAATTTGCAATAATGTGATTATTATGTATCCCACCACGCTCCAACTGCATTGCTACACTACCATGTAAAACAGAAATTTTCAAAAATGACCAAAATCACTATAATGCATATACAAAAATATACATATTTTTAAAAAAATTGTAACAATTTTCATACAAAAATCAAATTATATTTAGTACCAGATACATTTTTGATTTTTCTAAACAAAAACAGAGAATTTTGTTTTCAATATTAATTTTCAATGCACTGACAGCATACTGGTAATGTAACATGCCATTTAACAATGGGGAGACAAGGCTTTTATTAAGAACGTGTACCATTTAAAAATACAAATTTTAGAGGATACTGACAATTTTCGAAAACAAACTACAAAAAAACTAGACAAGTTATTAAAAAAGATTTGGCAAACACAAAGCACGAGTCTGACAGACTGACGCATGCACACAATGAAGAAAACGTGACCACTGTGGAAGAAATGGTAGCCCCGCTAAGGCAGAAAGGCCAGAAACAAACACATCGTTCAACAACCCATGGATATCCAAAGGAACGGATCTAACACAGTGTAGCATCGTACAAATCATATACTGTGTTTTTGTCTGAAGTGTTTTCGTTTACCAACATGCATGCTGCTAATATTGCTGGTTTTCCGTACATTTATATTTCACAAAATAGTGTAGCGAGACAGTTAAGGTGTGGTGAAATAATCAATAACCATCATATTGCTAATTGTCCACTGAATTAAGCAGTAAAATTTTTTTTGAAAATCCGTTAACATTTGGCGAAGATATGGATAATAAAAAATGCCACGTTTTGGCCCATCCTGTACATACGATTTACATCACAATTTTGTTCGGTTTTCGACTGTCAAAAAGTTTAACGCCCCAGCTAATTTTTACGCGCTACAGCTATGCTTTGCGCGTCTTAGCCATGGCCTGGGCGTCTGTCAAAACCTTGAGCTCTATCAAAATGGTGTAACCTAGAATCACAATATTTTTATTGTGTGCTGCCAAAGGACTCTTAGTTTTTCGTGACAAAAATTCGTGCCCCTGGGTGAGGGAGTTCCCCTCAAACAAGGATGTCAAAGAGGGGTACCCCCTAGAAAAAAACGTTATTTTGCCGCTATTGGCTCGCCTAGTGTGAAAACGGTTGCAAATAGGTACAGAGAAGTTGCTTATCATGACAAGCACTAGATACGTGCTTTTTAGTTTTATCAACATCGATGACCTCGAATGACCTTGAACTCCCCGAAAAAGGGTTTTTGGCGAATTTGTTGCATTTTAGGCTGCAGCGCACACTTCAAGAGTGAGTTGCGACGAAATGGCTGGAGATAGACCAAGACAACCTGCACATAAAATTTTCAGCATGAAACATAGATTTTAGTTGTCTAAATCCCAACCCCCTAGGTTCAAGGAGACCTGCGCACGCAAGCGCCAAAGAGGGGTACTTTTCTGAAAATTGGTTATTTTATCGATATTGGCTCGTCTAGCATGAAAACAGTTGGAGATAGGCATAGACATGCTGCTTATCATAACAAGCATTTTTTGAGGTATCTATCTCGATGATCTTAAACGACCTTGAATTCCCAAAATGAGGGTTGTTGGTGGGTGTTAATGATTTTTTTTGCGATTTTTGGCTGCGGTGCACACTTCAAGGATAAATTGCGACGAAATGACTGAAGACAGACCAAGACAATGCGCGAACAGAAACTGCTAATGCTGTCGCGCGTCTCACGAGCTTTTCTCAAATTACTTGTTACAATTTAAACACTGATGTGCACTGAGTATCAGCAAAAGCTAAAACGTAAACAGACACACCGGTAATGCATTACACTATTATCCGTGGTCTCGCAGTGTAAGCTGGTTTCTTGCTGAGGGCTAAGAAAACGAAGATTAGCCCTGTTTGCGGGCCTTATTGTTCGGGAAAACTTTACCTTTTTGGCCGACCGTACTAATGATCATGCCTATTGCACAAGATGTCGTCCGTTCGTCCGTCCGTATGTTTGTCACGTATGTACCATGGCTAAACGGTACGTTGTAGAATACGTTGGATAGGGCTATGACGAATTTTTGTAGGCTGTCAATAGTTACCATGTCGCTATCTGCAGCGGCTTAATTTCGCAATTTTTAAGGCAAAGTTTCCGTTTGCGTCCATCATCTACGTGCTCCATATCGTATCCCAGCGTTGGCTGCACCGTTCGATAGTAGCGTAAACACAGCGTCTATGAAACTGTAGTCACCTCTGGGAAATCGCTTTTTCTCCGAGACCGGAAGTCCGACGCTGGCTTTCGGACGTAAGCGACGTCAGCGATCGCGATACTGTTGGCCTTTCCTGGCGACAGCTGGGCTTCTTGTTTAACCTATTTTTATGGTAGTATTTAGGCGCAGATGCGTTATTCGTCCTATTAAACTTGACGAAAAAATAATAATAATAATTGCGAGAATGTAAAAGTAACGCTGAGCTTAAAAGTTTGAATTGATTGTAATTGTTCGATTGCAATGTGAAAAGTCCGGATAAAGATTCAGTTTTTCGATAAACCACTGAAACGCCCGCACAGTGTCGAAAAAGATTCGTCAGTCTATCGGTAAACCGAATAATAGCGAATTAATTAACAACGCAATGAGTTGTAGCGTATATAGCATCTGGAGTGGCGATGTTGTCAGTCAGCGTCCAGCCACGCGCCGTCGACACTTACACTCACAGTGCATCAGTCGCTCCGCCCAGTCTTCGCACGTCGATCCCACGACAAAATGCCGACAACAATGCGCGTGCTGCTGCGTGGACGTGGGAACGTCCGTCCGTCCGTTCGTCTGTCCGTCTCGTGCGTGCCGACATATCGCGACACATGCGGCCGTGGGAAAACTATTTTACGACACTGGTGAGTTATTCCGAGTTAAACGTGGCGAGCGAGCGACGTGGTCTCGCGCGACATTGACGCCTGCGGGTGAACTAGCCCGGCTGACGTTACGAGCACCTTGCAGTCAGCGTCGCTTCACAGTTCACACAACCTTCTGAGAACGTCACACTGACACGATGTGAACAAAACAGCATGCTGCACTCAGAAAACTGACATCCAAGTCTACCGCACTAAACCACACAGAAAACAAGAGCACAGCTGTCGCCAGAATTAAATTAGTACATGTGCACGTAACCTATAATTAAACAAACAAAAAACTGTTTCCACGCACTTGGTTGATGGATGCAGACGGAAACTTTGCAGCCAAACTGCTGCAGATAGTGACATGGTTACATTTACTACTGACACCCTATGTGAACTTGAAATCGCCCTATACAACGGTGCCATCGCTAACCCCTTACGACGTATTGTCTAGCCACCATCTAAAACGTTACTAACGGACGCCTATCAGTTGTGCCATCAGCGAAACCATAATGAACTGTGACTAGCGTTAATTTACAAACAGCTGTAGGGGGCCTACGCCTATCAGTTGTCCACAACGAATAAAATAGCATTGTGTTTTAAAAAGCGTTACTTAGTAACAGGAATGTCTCAATAAAAACGTGTCACTATTATTTTTTGAATAACTACGTGAAACATTGGCCGATTTTGATAATTTTTGGCACGCGACATCATAAACGTCATCGTAAACGTCTATAGTTTAGCCCATCTCACCTTATAACTGTCTCTACACTATTTTGTGAAATGCAGAAGTCGTCGCTTGGCTGTTTACAACAGTAATTATTCATACTGAAAAAAAACATGCATCGGGTCAGAAAATCACTAAAACCACAAAATTATTGAAAATTTGTTACATATTAAACACTAATCATATTCATTTTAAGAGCGTATGTCGACGAACTGAAATGGCGCATCTGCAGCGAGTGAGCTGCTTTGGGTCGCGCGTTATTGAACGTGCTAAGTCCACCGCTTGCGTTCGTGCTGGAAGAAGACATTTTGAGCACATGCGTAATAAATATGATGTGATGTAACACGTGAGACTTTCTGAAATACAAAAATGGTTACTCGTGTTTATCGCTAATTAATTAATCATATCTGAGCCCACGCATGCCCGACCTAGTGTGAATTCATTGTTGTATGGCCAAACTACATCTTATAAATTTTACAAGGTAATGTAGCAACAGTATTAGAATAAAATGAATTAAACTAAACATTCACGCCAAGTTTTTACGTAATCTTGTGTGCCAAAATTTATTAAAATCGGCCGATGTTTCACGGAGTTATTCAAAAAATAAAAGTGGCATGTTTTTTATTGAAACACGGTGTATAGTCACGAATAGAAGTCGGAGACACTCGGAATTCAGTTGGATAAAACACTCGTTATTTGCAAATTAATCCGCCCGGAAGCGATAGCTTTCAGAGCGGACTTATGTTTTAGCGCAGATGTTTTTTTCTTTTCGCCATGGGATCTCCGAGCTCCGTTGGCCGATCGGTGCAAAATTTTGCACCGCGGTCTGCAGCAGTGGCGGATTCAAGGGAGGGAGGCCGGGGGAACGGCCGCCCCCCCTATTGACTGGATGCATCTTAAAAAAGGTAAAAATTTTGCACGAAAGCGCACTATTTTTGCATAAAAATTTCAAAGATTTTTTGGAGAGGGAGCATAGTCCCAATTTTTTGGAGAGGGAGCATAGCCCCCAGGCCCTCCCCAGTACCCATTTGCCCCTATTCCAAATTTCTGGATTCGCCACTGATCTGCAGAAAACTAAATTTTAAAAATTGGGTCCAAAAATTTGGGAGGTCTTTCCTTCAAAAATTAGGAGCCAAAAACATGCAAAATTTGGCCAATTTTAAACGACTTCAAAGTTTGACGGCGAATATCCTCGAAACGGATAAAGATATTCAAAATCGGTCAAGTATTTGATCTACTGCGATTCCTTTTGCGTTCGGCGAAGAAAGTCCGGCGAACTTTGGTCTACTAAGTTCAAAGATCTGAAAGTGAAATTGTACCCACCCAAAGCACTTTGTTCGAAAGACCATATTTCGGCCCCTAAGGGGTGCTGCGCCCCCAAATTTTTACGCGCGCTAGAGAATGACCAAGTCTTGCTAGCGCACCCCCATCGGCGACGGGGATCCTCTTACGATTTTTTTTCAAAAGCGATCGTAAATTGGCTTAAAATTCAGCGTATTAGCCGCAAGAACTTTGGCGCCAGGAGTAGCTTATGAAACTTTACCACGTGACGTGCCGTTAGGTAGGGGTAATAACCCGAGTACAATTTTTTTGGGGGGCACTGTTACCTCAAAATTTTGGAAGGCAAAAACGTCTAAAATTCGGCGCGATTAAGGACAACTTTCGACTGTCTCTGAAAAAATAGAGATATCGACAAGCGAGTAACACAGCACTATTAACTACAACCCCTCCCGCGATGAACAAAAAATTGGTAAACTTTGGTCCACTAACACCAGAGATCATGCGACTAATGTTTACCTACCCGAAGTTGACATTGCGTGTTTTGCGTATGATAATTAATGCACTTGAGTTCAATCCACATGACTTTTCTACCGGAAGAATTTCAGCCCTTTGAATTTCCCTTCCAATCGGACTTACGGCGTTGGGCGGACTCGCGTCGTACTTTGCCTCAAATTTCTAGTTACTATTAAGATTTACGTGAACAACTAAGAACAAACCCTGATAATCCTCGGTGGACATACTGTATATGACCTAATGAGCTCAGTACCAAGGTTAGTAATGTCGCCACGACCGCCGCCCTCAAGACCGAACCAACCGGCAATTTATTCTTAGTCCGCTAACCTCTTCGAACGATGATTGCCGGGCGGAACGCTGCAATAATTGCATATCGAAAATTTTTCCGAGGAAAAAACTGCAACGAACTGTACTCGACTCCGACGAGGCTTGGGACGCACGATCTCAGATTGTCTGCAATCACAGAGCGTCGTGCGCACGCGTCGATCAAGTCGACATCACGCCGCTCAAAATAACAGGTTTCGACGCCAGTGCACCGACAATGTTTACCGCATACGACGACAAAAACATCGTTCTCCATTGCCTCCTCTGAGCCGATTGGGCGGCGCATTAACTTCGCGCCGACACTGTACGCGTGTATATGCAATTTACGCAAAAATCGACGAATCCTAATCTTTGCACACGCAAGAAAGACTTTCAAATCGACCCCGTGGACGCACTCGTGGACGCGTGACCTCAACGGCAAGCTAGTGGTACCAGTCACCAGCAGAACAAACATTGCAATTTTCGATGTAGAAAAACGTCCATGCGCACAACAATTTTGTCTGTATGCACCGTCGGAATACCGTCGGGTGCATAGCGATACACACACATCACGCTTTTTTATAAAATTACATAAAGTCTGGGTTTTTTATCGCTATTTTTGCGTGTGCATGATGTGTCCTTTTAGGTATAGGTAACAAACCAGCTCAATTTATTGCATGCTTACTCCAAGACTCGTGCCAAGTCAATGACTTTTGTACCCACTGGCTAAGCATTTTATTGTTTGTGAAAAGGTACTGTACCAAACTTAGTTATTTGATAATGTAGGCCAAACAGCGGTCCAGTTGTTGAGAAGCAAAATGTGGCTGTATAAATTTGGACTAATTGTCAATCTGATGAATAACGGCATCTGTCCCCACCCACTTAATCTGTCCTCATGGGCTTAATGGTTTGTCTGTAGGCACGTGGGCGGTAACATATTCAAACCATTAATTGTTCCCGTCGGACAGTGTACTAACGGGAAATGAGTTCCATCTCATAAACGCCGTGTGCGACGAGTCAGGTGTTAAATCACAGAGCGGCGAAGGCGAATGCTTCGTGTACGACCGACCTTTTATATCTATGCGCTTAATGGTTTAACGTATTAGCTCAGAATTAGCCCTTTCATTAGTAAACGATTGAAATATTAGTCGGGCCAAGCAGTCAATGACACTGACTAGGCGGTCAGCCGTGACCCCGGCGAGAAGCCAATGGTCATCAGCTATGCGTCCAAGCGAGACGGACGCTCGACGACGTCGCGCTTGCTCCTTCACAATAAAGCTGTGTGATTCCTCCTATATGCGAGACCGTGCGTACTGCGTAGGTAGACTATATAGCCTACTTTGTCGCTGATGTACAGCAATAGCATTGCAGACCGGGACGCCGCACCGTCAGCAGCGTGGCGCGGCGCCCGCCGCTCGCGTGGACAGTGAAAATTAATAGCGCGTGTCGTCACTCAATCTTTCGACCGCCAGACTGCTCTCTCACCCCTTTTTGCTGCAATTATTCTCCTACCTTACTACCATGCTACTATATAATATTTTTACTTTGACTTCGTAATACATGTCTCTCTGTCTAGCTAGCTTCTAAACTCTGATATTTTGACCTAATAGACAGCATGATTTACAACGAAAATAGGGATCATGTTCATAAATTTGAAACTTCTACTAACTTCCCCGTTTCCGAGCCAAAAGAAAAATGTCTGAATTTAAAGTTTTAAACTGTAGCGTTGCATGCAAAAGTCAAACTTTTAACCAGCAGCGCTTCACAACCTATGAAATGTCAGATTATTGTCGTTTAAGGAAGACTCAAATTTAGTATTAAGTCCAATAGCTGAGTGCCAAACTCCACGTGACCAGAGAGGGACATGGCCCTGTAAACACAAAAGCCCAGCTGTCGTTAGGAAAAACGCGCTACAGCCTATACAGTTCCTGTTGCATTACTGACTTTCAAGGTCATTTAAGGTCGATGATTTTTATTGGGCCGCCCGGAACCATAGTTCTGGAAGGCCTTATGTTTTTCTGCAGTTTTTATTTTTTTCGCCACAAGATCTACGAGGTCCGTTAACAAATCTCCGCAAAACTTTGGCACATAACGGAAAGTATGTTCGATGTTATAAATTAAATTTTAAAATTTAGCGGTCTGCCCCGAAAAATTTTTGAGGGCCAAAATCATGCTAAATGTGGCGCGATTTTAGACCCCCTTTTCAGTTTGACTACAAATATCTTTAAAAAGAATACAGATATTCAGAATCAAAAAACTAGGTGATCGACAGCGTTTTCCCTTGAGTTTGGTGAAAAAGTTCGGTGAACTTTGGTTCACTAATTACGGAGATCTAGAGGCGGAATCATGCCCACCCAAATCGACTTTTTCGGAAGACCATATTTCGGCCCCTATAGGGGGTGCTGTGTCCCGAAATTTTTACAAGGGCCACAAAATGGCCAAGTCTTGTTAGCCAACTCCCCATCGGCGAAGAGGGTCCCCCTTACAATTTTTTTGCAAAAGGGGTGTTAAAATTGGCTTAAAATGTAGATATGAGCCACCATAAGTTTGGAGCTAACTGGAATAGCCTAACGAAACTTTGCCACATGATGTGCCGCAAAATGGGGGTGTTTACCTATGTACAACTTTTTGGGGGACACCGCCCCCTTAAAATTTGGGAGGGCAAAAACGTCCAACATTCGACGCGATTTAGAACAACTTTTAACTTTGAGCGTCGATATCTCTGCAAATTATAGAAATATCGACAAGCGGTAAACGGCGTTATAAACCACTGTCTGTTCTGCGCCAAATAAAAAGCTGATGAACTTTGGTCTACTAACCACGAAGTTGTGTTTGCTCACTTCGACCAATCCAACATCGACAGTTCGCGCGTTTTCTGACAACTTTAGACTCAAGAATGGATAGAGATATTGATACAAGGAAAACGGCGTTTACAACTGCAATCGATTCCACGTCAAATGCAAAAAAAAATTGGTAAATTTGGGTTCACAAACAACGAAGTTTTTTCGTCTCATTTCGAACCACTTAAGTTTAACATTGCGCTTGCTATAGCCTACATGTTTATGATAGTAAACATGCATGTGCCATGATGTGATCAATCGAGTAGGTGTGTGTGTGTTTGACTCTTATTAAAAATAAAAACTGTTTTTGCTACTGTAATAGATGCATAACTTTTAAATAACGGAAATTTTCGATTTTGTTAAAAACGACGACTTTTTCGCCTTTAAAATGGACAATTCTTGGTGGCCCTGCTTTGGACGGTACGTTCAATGTTTGCAAAACAATGTAAAAACTAATAACTTTAATAAAAATGAAGTCTTCCATGACAAATTATATAGACATAAAATAAGATCGCTTATCTAATAGCACTGCTTCTGCTGATGTAATAGGTGTGACAGTTGAAAGTTGTAGAAAAAAGGGATTTCGGAAATTTTTTCACAAAAAGGAAGGGATTTTCCACTTCCGAAACGGGAATTTTCGACGGCCCTGATGATAATGCAGTTGCGTTCGGGCCACGTGACTTCGCTGCGAACGAAATTTTAACCCTTTAACTGTCCCCCAATTGGACTTACGACGCCGGACGGCTTCACGTTGGGCTTCGCCCCATATTTCTAGTTTCATTTGAAAGGGTGTATGCCACTTTTTATTAGTGACTGATAGTGGCCTTGGCCTTATCTCTCATCGTTTCCGAAGTATGGTTAGTTTTTCCTTAAAACGCACATTTTTCTACCCCCTCCATTCAACCAAAAATTTGAAAATGTTCCTTTTGCACAGATCAGTAAAATTTTGCGTGTCTAGGTTCAAGACACAGGGCTAATTTATCGTGTGAATTTTTCTTTTACCGCTTACCGTTTAGCTACAATACTTTCGTTACTGACCAGAGACAGACAACGACAGACGACAGACAACATATCGTACCATATAGACGCTCTATACAGCATGGTAGCGCGTCAGTAAATCGTAGGTGTTAAAATTGGCTTAAAATGTAGCGTATGAGCCACCCTAACTTTGAAGCTAAAGGGAATAACCTAATGAAACTTTGCCATATGATGTGCCGCAAGATGGGGGTGTTCACTCATGTATAACTTTTTTGGGGGGGAGGCACCGCCCTCTTAAAATTCGGAAAAGCAAAAAGGAAAATTCGAGAAAGCTGTGTCTATCTGGTTCGATAGAAACGTGAGCCGACCAAACACTCAATTCTGATTTGCCTCCCAATAATTCTCGCACGAGGACTTTCCGTGCGATGAATTGCTGTAAGCGGAATGCAGTAAAATACCGTCACGTGACCGGAGAAAAAAATGACAAAATTTCGTCGAGATTCACTGCCATCTCTTAAACTTAGACGCGACTGCCAGCGTCGTAATTTTTAATAAAAAGTCAAAATGCGAATTTTTCTGTTTCTGATAGAATGAGACGCACTTGCAACGAGCCATTTAGCCTCCTGTCAATGAGAACGCAACGCGCGCAACGTACAGAAAATACATAGCCGTTCTGAAACGAGTAGCGCCGTCAGTGAAAAATAGCAAAACAAAAATTATTTTTTTCAGTTAATGAGCTATCCTATACATTGCAACGTGTCGTTCTATATATCACTCTCTGGATAATGCTAAACGAGAGCATGAGACCGTTACGATAGTCGTAAGTAAGTTATGGAAGGCATTCTGATTGTCGAAATTGTATAAGATTAATAGCGCAGAAAACATTCAGTAATGTTTGTGATTGTAACGTCGAGTTTACAATATACCGGTACGCCTGTCTTAGTTCTTCGTCGCGCTGAAGAATTAGAAACGTAAACAAAAAAATAAGTCAAAAAATTAATCAAGATTAGCAAACTGTATATAGCAAGAGACAAAAAACATCCCTTAAAGTTGTTTTGCCATTTTCTGAGGAACCCTTTAGAATTTTAACACGAAATTTTACACACTTTAACTACAACTAAGTTATTAATCGTTTGGCACAGGATATTTGACCGGCAGCCGGTCAAATATCATATAGGCTAGATGACCGGTCAAATTTTGTCACCGGTCAGACGCGCCTTGTCATGACCGTGTTTGACCGGTCATGACCGGTCCAATATCCGGGGCTGTAAAAGCCGGATATTTGACCGGTCACCGCCTTGAACAGCCTTAGCCAGTACGTACAAGCAATTGTGTTCCCCGGCTAAAACCGTGTTTCTGCTGCAGAAAAGGCAGCAGCCGAGCAACTGACGACCTCAACTGAAGCAAACACGGTATCACGGATTCGCCAGTCATAGGGTGTTTACACGATCCAGCAAACGTCCAGCAAACTTCCAGCAAATGTATTCAAAATACACGTGCTAATGCTGGACGTTTGCTGGATCGTGTAAACACCCTATCAGCCAACGTCAAGCCTAGCAAGCAGCTTGGCTATCACGGTGCAGTCGGCAAGTTTTTTGCTTGCCTGCAGCAATCTCGAATTTACCACCCATATTGTACGCAAATTTTTTGGTGTTCATTATTGTCACATCTTTTGAAAACGCTAACCTTACTCAAACCCAAACTCTAACCCTAATCCTAACCTTAACACTAATCCTAACATTAACCCCAATCCTAAGCCCTAAACACTATAGCATAATATTCACGCTAAATCTAGTCAGTAGCGTGTATATTTTATTTAATGTCATTCGCTAAAGGGCGACTGCGATTTTTTTGTTTTAACTGATCAAATAGCCCCGGTCATAGCTTACAGGCTATTTGACCGGCTGCAGGTTAAATAATCACCGCGTAAACTGCGTTTTACATTTACGTGTGTGCACGAAAGACAAATGCACGATGCGTGAGCTACAGAAAAACACATCGTCATTTTACGAGCTACAATCAATCACGTAACTTGACAACTCGGTTTGATCCTGATGATTTTAATTAGGCCTAAACAGAAAACAAAAAGTTGAAAATCTGACCATATTAATATCAAATGTACCAAATTCAGTATTTGATATTTTTGGTGACTGTGTACGTGCATCATTATGCAGAATGCCAGAAATCAGACGAGGCGAGACGCATTCTCAGTTTGACTGTGACTGACCTATGAAACCCGCGTGCTTTCACTTAGACTTTTTCCGCAAATAAATATCGAGAGATGCATCACCTGCTCGGAAAAAAGCAAAAGTTCGCCGTTTCTCAACGATGCCTTAATTGTGCATTCTACCCTATCACGTATGCCGCTGGCTTGAGTGTTTAGGCTAAATGATTTTAAATTCACTGTTGTGTTCAGAAATATGCTACAATATGAAAGCACGTGGTGGCGATAAAGATCTGAGCAGTATGATTGATGTTGACAGGTGCTTTAAGAGTTGGGACAATGATGTGTTTATGACGACGTCATAACACGTGCGTCTGCAATGCACCGAGACACAGCCTATAGATCTGTTCGTATAGTCGCTGCTGACAGCGTGAGACCAGAACGTTTAACTTCTGCTCGCGTGCGCGCCTTAATTTGCGCCCAAGACAGATATAAGCCATGACGAAACGTACGACCGCGCAACGCCAAGCACCCACGACACGTGCGCAGCATTCTTGTAGAAAAATTCCGTTTATTATAAAATTATAAACGATCGGAGATCTCGAATCTGTGCCGAAAATATTGCTGCCACCTTCCGAGGGCAAAAGAAAACACAGCTGAGATATACCAATGGTAAAGAATCATTTTATAATCGGAAAAAATCTCGATCGCCACCCAAACTCAACCTTTTCCTCTTTCGTCAAAAGCAGTTAAAATATTTTAGTAACTAACTTATAGAAAAAGATCAGTAAAACATCCTTTTTACGCGCGACAGCAGAATGCTTCGCATGTCTTAGCCATGGCCTACAGGGTGCGGCAGAAAAAAGTGGACCCCTAAATTTTTTCGCCGTTTTCTCAGCAACCGTTTGGGATTCTAATACGAAATTTTACAGCTTTATTTATTGAAACCTTCTACATCTAACTGCCAAGTAAAATTTGATTCTGTTAAAAAACGACAAAGTTATAAACTTTTTAACATGACCGTTTACCGATTTGTCAGCATTCAAAAATGTTCCGGTTACAACACCAATTTAATAACATCGTTGAAACAACACAGCTAAATAATCATGATCAAATGCCAAAATTCCATTGTCACTGCGAATGTTCGAAGTGTTCACCACCAGGTCCAAGCAACAACACCAGCCTCCAGTCGCCCTATTTGAGAAATCTTTTACAGTCTTGTCGAGCGGTCCGTGTGGCAGGTTATCCCAGATAACCTGAAGCGCTTCTTTGAGTTTGGCGCTTGTTTTCAGCTTTGTTTTAAGCTTGCAGTAAGCCTCCAACATTGCGCCCCATAA
>Ga0056128_1006688_pt1 | contig 14553 bp, 7 predicted proteins | sample WorMetLIZISLAND2_FD_71113 | JGI IMG/M metagenome (GOLD analysis project Ga0056128, IMG submission 71113) | Marine gutless worms symbiont microbial communities from Max Planck institute for Marine Microbiology, Germany - Olavius geniculatus... ...
TTGGCGATAACTAAATTTTCCCTTAAATTTATTCCCCAATTTTATTAATTTTAATAATTAGAGAAGTTTGCCACCATTCCGCTTAGAAGTGGTAAAAAATACTTGGCCGGTGTCTTCCGGGCCAGGGGTAGATTATCCCGCGAACCCGCTGTTAAGTTATATATCTGTAAAGCAAGGAGCCATGTCAGATAATCGGGAACCGGAAGTGACTGGTGCCCCGTCAGCAGATGCACGGAGTGTAGAAGCAGTAGCAGAAGCAGTAGCAAGGGCGAGAGGACCGGCGAACTTTACATAAAAAACTTTTGAAGCGAATTAGAAAAACCTTCGAAGAACTTGCGACGAACGCACGCAAAGGCCTGACTATACAAAAAATTGAGAAAACATCAAACGATAATGACGAAGACGCTGAAAATGCCTGATATAAGATGCGTTACCGGAAAATGCGGCATAAAACTGCAAGTCAGCAAAATGTAAAATCCGATGCTGTTTTGGGCATACCATGATAACGTCAGCGGCATATAAAAATTCCGGCCCTTAAAACGGAACCATAGACCTGAGACATGGCCCTCTAAATGGAACTGATTAATCTAGAGGGCTGTGCCTGAGAGCGGACCGACAAAGTTGCGAAATTACCAGAGAGCTTTGGCGCCGCACGACGGGTACAGAAGAAAAACAGTAGCGCTGGAGTAGCCTGCCTGACCTAAGGCTACTGGCGACATCACCGCATCGGCGACTGTATGTGGCAGAGAGCACGAAAAATGCCAGTTGCGCTGCTGCTGATTGTGATTGTTCGGCGACGTTAATGCAACTACGCTGACGCCGGCGGAAACACGCAAGTTACGCAGCACGCATGCGTCGCAGTGTACGCACAGCACTACCGGTTGCGTGCGTTGATGTCCGCGCGTACGCTGACGATAAATACAACGCCATTTTTTTATAATTTTCCTCAACGACAATGACTTCTACGCAGGAAATCGGGCCCGGGTTCAGACGCACATGCGGTCTCCACTTGTGCATCAACTGAGAAAAACCAATACTCAGTGACGGAAACTTTAAAATTCATTAAATTCAATCTTCACAAATACTGCAGTCACAGCTGTCGTGAACTTATCGCTGTTGCTCAGTGGCGTATTCAGGATTTAAGAGGAAGGAAGACATGGCGAGTGCGCAGAGCGCAAACCTATTATGGTGGTCTGGGGGCTCGGATCCCTGGGGCAAAGCCCCTACTCAGGGGATCATGGGGCAAAGCCCACCTGAAGCTGAAACATTCAGCGTACCATTCGATAGCTTATCATCCCGGGTCACCCATATATACCCTCACAACTGGACCGGACCCGACCCGACCCGTGATGAACCCGACCCATGACCAAATATGCTGCTGCTGTGCCATGTACGTGTTTTCGAACGCAAGTTCTGAACAACAATCCGTGCTGAGTTGTATTAACGCACTTTTAAATCTAGGCCTGTGCGCCCGTTGCATGTATTAGTAGTTGGTTTGCAGGAAGTTTGCTGGACGTTTGCTGGATCGTGTAAGCACCCCATTAGTTTGTTCGTAGTACTCGTCCTCCCACGTGCGATCAATAGCAGACGCACTCCGAACCATTCAGTCAACGTGTAGACTGTAGACCCTCCACAGTGTCTCGCCGAGCCGCGATTCCCGCCATTTCTGGGACCTTTCCGCGCCTGGACGCGATCTGGCTGCGGTAACCAAACGATCCGTGCACTGTTCCGATCTAATTCCGCTTTGTGCGAAATAAGCAAATCGAGAAAATAATTACATGCTTACGCACAGTATAATGGCTTTGTTCTCGTCAAATACGTCGCCAGTGAATTCTAGCGCTGTCTGCACAGGCTTATAGTCAGTTTACTTTGCAAGTTTTCTAGTCGTCTGTTGCCTGCAAGAAATAACTGGTAAAATAGCACTCGTGGCATTTAATCTCCTGTCCTTTGAGCGCCCAGTGCACCAATCGTCCGACTACAGTCATCAAAGGGACTGCACAAATCGTCCCATAATCCTGGCCACGGCGGGTCTGCCCGGAAGGCGTCTTCGATACCACCGTCGAGCTTCGATCGCCACTAAATGACACCCCGTGTTCGCTATATAGGCGACCTGGGCTCCAAGACATTTGCCCCTATCTCCCTCCCCGCCCGCAGTCGCCTGCAGTCGACTCGCCGTTATCTAAGCTGTCTGTGAGTGACTGCTGGTGGTCGCGCAATCAATGCTTGGTGGCGTCGATGTACAACAACCGTTCAGCGTTGTCACTGATTGCACCCAGCCAGCGCACTGCATACGCCAACACTACACAATGGTTGTCAATTTGCCTGTATTATCTATAGTACCAATTTTTCAGTGTTTAAACTGAAACGCAGAAACGCGGGAGAACGGCGTTCCACCACTTCTGGGAGACCTGTAGAGGAACTCTGATGTATGGTTACATGTCACTGTGAGCCAGTTACAACTTCCAACACTGTGGTTTAAACCTTTCTGTCAACATTATCTGTCACCATTTTCGTAAAAAAGTTGTCGCCAGAAGCCAGATTTTATGCCCCAAAATACACCTAATTCAATTTCGCCTGTGGCGCTGGAGAAGCTTACGACACTCCACTGGACTCATTGGTCTTTCTACATTGTATCCGAAAGATCCGAAAGTTGAACATGTTCAACTTCTGCATAGCCTGCATCGATTGCCGACTCCAGACACAAGCGACACGTAGAACGTTCTGTCCACATTGCGGCGACATGTAGAATTCCAGACAGTGTGGACGAACTATATATAAACGTAAAAAGAAAGCGTGATTCAAAAACAGCGTTCCAGGCTGATGAACCGCCGTGCCGGAACGCAAGTCCTGCCTACGTACGCAAAGCTTCCCGCGCAGGCAATGACGCAACGAAAACGTAATTAGACAGCGAAATACATCGTCCAGCGGGGGCGAGTTTGTCAGCGGAGGAGGTCATTGTCGACGAGGATGGTGAGGGGTGGGGGTAAATGTCCGGTCAAAGATATACAGCAGCAGAAAATGGAAGCGGTCGAACGAGAGAGAGCGGCAGACAGAAGAGCGTTATACCTCAAGCCAGCTCATCAAGCCAGCTCGTCGAGCGCTGGTCGTGCACTTGTCGAACCGGCTTCATCGTATAAACTGGGCATTAGTCTGCGTGTTCTGTGCAGTGGACTCGTGTATTGGCCAAGGGGTGTTAAATAATAGCTAGAATGCTAGAACTCCATGCATCGGCGGCTCAACGACATTTTGACACGGCGTCCAGTGCGCCGTTAATACGACCATTCATCACTGCTAGATCATATCACCATAGCGACCCCGAGCACGTCCAAACTCCACTGTGCCGATCTGTTGTGTGGACTTGTACAACTTGTGTATTTGGTGCGTTGGTGACTTGGCGTTGTGGTAACGCGTTTCATCTGATCAACGAAGTTACTCTACGCCGGGCCGAGTTAGTACTGCGATGGGTGACTGCCCGCAGGCATAGGCCTACCGATCTCGGTATGTAACCATCCGCCTAGGTCAACTCAGCCTTCCATCCCTCCAGGGTAGGTAGCCTAAATCGAGTACCGGCCTATCTGGCTGGGGTTCAGGCTGGGCGCGTTCACCTGTGTCGGGTGGCAGGTAACACTGTGTGATCCCATACGGCAGGTGACGCTTCGTAGCTCTGGAATGGGCTTCTATTAAGAGCTATAGACCTAACACCACCTTTGATCTTTATTTGCCGTGCTGTTTGCTGTTTACAGCATGCTGTAGCACACTGTATATTGAGTGACTTCCCTCTTTGACTTAGACTTTCGCTGAGCCTTTTCGCTAAGCGGAAACTTCAGCCTAAGTCCGAAATTTCCGCTCAGCGAAAAGACTCAGCGAAAGTCTACGTCAAAAAGTGAAGTCACCCAATGTGCTATTTATAATAGGAATCCCGGAAAAAGACCATAAAGCTTAACTTAAGTCAGTGAACTAATGAACCCGTGATTAAAAAGATTCGCTTCACTGAGTACAGAGAAAAATAAAGCGAAAACGGCATAATAAATTGCAGTACGGTCTGGCGACTTCAGTTATATTTTCTAAAGAATGTGCAAATTATTTGTAATAAGACTTCTAGCCAAAAAACCAGCTTGGTAGCTTATGTCCGTACACCACTATAACAGTGTCTCGTCAGTGACCCATCCTACGATCGCTTGTCGCTGTTCAAACTTAGGCTACGCAAACCTAGCGGAAAAGCTGCCGTTGCAGATTTTGCAAAGCTAATTCTGACCTGGCGACCTGTGCTTCCTTGCTGTGAAGTGACTGGTCGCCGCCGGTGTTAATCCACGGGCACAGCTATATAGCAATCGACACGATTGCCACGCAAGCTCGCGCGAGTGTTTTACGATTTAGATCAACACGTCTGCGACTGGAATTACCGTGAAAATCCTACAGAAAACTCGCCGTGTGCAAGTTAGACATATGCTGCAAACATTCAATACATCTGAATTTTGACACACAGCTACAGATTTCCGACAGTGTGCTCAAAATTTTAATTCTCGCACTACATTTTCCAAGCAAAACGGGGATTATTAGCCCCGAAGTTTGCATTTTTAAACGAAAGTTTCTAGACAAAAAATTTCTCGACAATTTTCACCCAATATTTAAGCGGATGGAGGCAACTGCCCCGCCCCTGCCACCTTGGCCACGACGCTGCTAATCGTACACAGTGACCGAAGATCGAACAAAGCGTAAAATTTTTCCTATATTCAACAGCGTCGTCGTTGTAGTTTTTTAGTCGACCGTATTTTAGTAACGGTCGAGCTGTTGTCATGGTTGTCGTCTGTCTGTCCGTCTGTCGTCCGTTGTCTGTCACGGGTGTATTGTGGCTAAACGGTGCAAGATAGGGCCTAGGTTGCTATTGATCGCTAACAGAAAGTGGCATATGCCATGTCAGATTAAATGGGAATCACTGACCTTGGATGACCTTGAAGGTCACCGATAACCAGTACGGTCGGCTATCTTAGTGACAACTGGGTTTCTTGTCCCATACCGAACACGTCTTGGTTTAACTACGCCAACTCCGATAACGCTGAGTGACCTTTCTGGTCATTTTATCCTGTAGCAAAAAAACTGCGAAACTATACCAGGGTCGTTCGAAAAGTTCATAGGCTGACACTAGGGTTATATTTAACGGCATCGGCATTTAACAAAAACTTACAAAAAAAATCTCGAAAAAATCTCATCAAGTTCTCAGTTTTCCTGCGAAACGCTATTTTCTCTTCATAAAGCTCATTTGGGTGCGTATAATTTGCCTGGTGTGACGTAAAGCTATCGTGTTATGTATAGCGTATGATACGAAGCACGCGCTAATTAAGCGTCATCCATCGCCGATACGATATTCTCCGCTCGTAATGCGTCTTCTTCGTCGTCGCGTTGTATCAAAAACGGCTCGACGTCGTTACAAGAGCGTTTCTCATAAATCGTAGAAACTCGTCGGAATAATACAGCCTTTAATATAATTCAATGCTGACGTTTCGACCTATTGGAAAACAAGAGCGTTTCTCGTTATCGGTTGATCAACGATCCGTCGAGATTCCGATTCACGCGCTGTCGCTGTCATTAGCGTGATTATTTCGGCGAGTGGACAGCATCAGCGCAGTCTGCGTAGATAGACTGTGCTTTCGACATATTGCATCGCGTCGTCGAACAATAATTCTCCATCCAGCCAGCAAGTTTTCGGTTCACGGGTGTCGGGATGTTTTGGCGCCATCATTCGATCTCACAAGTGAGACCGAAAAATAACAAGTTTGCGACAGACGTGAACAATGACATCAAAGCTAAAAGAATATAGCTTTTCGTAAAAAAACTCATTTTAAAGTTACGGAGCGTCGCTTGCCATATGGAATCACATGCCATCACCTGGCACCGGTGAACGCGTTCCGCCTCAACCCCAGCCAGACTCGATAGCCCGATAGCGTGAGAGATAGAAGGCTGAGTTGACCTTGGTGTTGGTTATGTACCTAGATGGTTTATCTGCCCGTAGACAGTCATCCCATCCAAGTATTAACCACTTGACAGCATCTCGACAGACAGTCGAACTCCCGACTTTGCGATTGCAAGTTCAACGTCCTATCGTTATATTACCAAGCCACCGCTGTTGCTGAAAAGAAATGGTCGCACGGCTGCGAAACAGAAGCATACATTCTTAGTTTTGCCGCTGATCGTATTGGTCTATCTTTTACACGTTTCTGTGTCTATAGCATCAAAGCGCGCATTGCAAAGCAGAGTATGTTCTAGGTTATTAATGCCGATAACACACAGTCGAGAAACGTTTATAAGAAAGTTGCGCAAGAAATCAAACCAATCACATCTCTGAGTTTTGGTCACGTGCCTACAAGTTCGTTGCGCGAAATACAGCTGAGTCGTGATCGATGCAAAAAAAACTGGTACGAGAAAAAACTGACAAAAAACCATATTTCATAACTGTGTCATCGGCGTAAAAGTCTCGCAGCCTGAGAAGCAATTCATTTTTTGTTAAGCAGGATAATTTATTCGCATGTTCTTGACTACATTGCAGCAGCGCAAGCGAAGGACTTTGAACATAATACAGTACTAGGCAAAAATGTTTGCAATGAGGTGCCAATTTTTGAAAAAGAAAATAGCAACGAAAAGCAACCAACAAATGTAGACTTTTGCTCCTGTCTGTCGTCTATATCTTGAGGCTGTGTAGCAACCAAAACGTTTCGCCTCAAGCCAAAGCCCAAGTATCACGTAGAATGGATCTGACACGTTCTGCGCTGTCGACTCGCACACAAAAAGCCGCGAAGACGACTTACTGTCTGACGCAAACGCGATAGCTGCACTGACATCAAAGTGGCGTCGTCAGCTTGTTTCATCACCAAAATAAAAATAGGCCTACAGCGTCATGTAAGCGAGCCTGTTACACGGTAGGCCTATTGTAAACGCTAGAACATAATGCTGGTGTATTAAATGAGTTTAGAATCGTCGAAAAAACAGTACGCCATTAAGTTATTGTCATAACTTAAATGTCATCAGGCTTAAATGTGCTCTGTACGAGTAGGCCTATAGTCGTCCACGCGACTTTCTCGCACTTGCGATTCTTCGCTTTTACAGTGAATGATTTAAAGTGCATAATAAAATGTAATAAATTAAAAAAATTATATCAACTTTATATTAAAAATTTCATATTATATTAACTTTGTATTACATTTATATCGACTTTCATTTTTTTTTACTTTGACACATTCAACGGTGAATTTGCAACAGAGAGCACTATGTCTAAAAAGCTCATCAGGCCTTAAACACTGCAGCACACTGCCGCGTGAAATAATATTGTATTATTGCATTATTAATATTGTATTACTGATCATGTAGTAACTATTAACGCTTAAACTTATTTCGTAAATTAACAACAACGACCATCACAACTATAAGAACTACTACTATTATTCACTATTTAAATAGGCGCTACATAAATTGAGACTCTTACTTACTTATTGTTTGCTGTACTGAAGAAAGTCAGCGTTAATACCGGACTTGTGGAGGCAAGTGTCGAAGGTGGGAGAGCAGCTTTGACCGAGCAGTTTCTCCGTGGGTCGCAGACAGTGTTGACGGTCGGCGGTTGGGCTGGCGGCCGGTGGACACAGACATCGTCCGGCAAGGCACTCCATTCCTCCCTGACAAGCGTCCGCCATGCCGCCGCTACACCGCTCGTTCGCCAACCGCACTGAATCACGCAAACACAGACCTGTTTGTTTAGGTTTAAATGACATAGCTCTTCATCTCAGAGCTACGGAGCGTCACCTGCCATATCGGTTACCTGCCACCCGACACGGGTGAATGCGGGCCGCCTCAACCCCAGCCAGACAGGCCGGTACTCGATTTACCTACTCCGAGGAACGAAAGACTCAGCTTACGTTAGTGTTGGTTATCACCAGATGATTTACTTCTCTAACTAATGACCACTTGATAGCCTCGCGATCGTAATTCCAACGTCCTAACCGTTTGTTTACCAAAAATGTGGCATTACGTAACTTTAAACTCTCATATGAACGCGAAACATTGCAGATATTACTTTACCTACAATTAAAACCAGCCAGTATTATTTCAATATCAAATTTCTCGGTTTGGTTGGCAATTAATTCGCTTGGCCGTTCGTAGGCAAACTGTTTTCGACAATACTTCACGGTTTCCGCACGCTACTAGTCTTTAGCGGTTGTGTACTATACATTAATAAAAGGAATTAGTCAATGGCAGCTTACTCTCTTAGAGCATGTTTTGATAAGACATGGTTTTGAGAAGGTAGCGGTGACAAAAAAAGAAGAGAGAAGAGCTATCGTGGAAAGATAACGTGTGTACACATCCCATCAGAGCTTCAGAGGACAGAGTGCTCTGGCACTGCGTGGTCGTCAACGTCATCAACGATGGCACGACACAATAACAAAATAAGTTTACCTGTTATCTCTGCCACAGAAAGTCACCACTTAGATCTATTCCCTTGTGTTCATTATGTTGTTTTCTACATTTTCTTTTACTTTTTAGCAGTAGGTGAAGCGTGTGTGTTTTCCTGTCCAGTGTCCATTAGAAACTGTTGCAATGACGGTAACCTACGTGTTATGCATGTGTGTTCTCTGTCGCTAACGTCCAGTAAAAACTAGAAAGATTACGACCAGTACAGAAACGAGCGCTAGCGACTGAGCCTATGTTGAGTTGAGTTGAGTAGGTTAGTTGTCTTGGGTTTTCAATCTGTTCAGTCTGTGCAATGTTGTCAATGAGTTGCTGCCTGCAGTGCATCAGTTTGTCAAATGATTTTTTTCGCCGGCGACTCCCGAGTCGAGTCGAGTCGAGTCGCTGCTACGTCGTCACTCGAACATATACCGGGGACTAACTTCGATCGTCTAGAACGAACGTTTACGTATCAACGTTTCTAAGAATGGTATCGATCGAAACATTTTTTACAGAAATGATATCGTTAAGTTCCATTAAAATTTAGAAACTAACACCTCGAATGACGGTGCATGACTTGAAACGTGCTGCGATGGGCGATTTTGCGCACGTCTCACGTCACACAGCGTTATTCAGTATATGTAGTCGCGGCACATATTAACGTCTAGGCCTATCTAAACTTTTTAAATTTTTAATTTCAGAACAACGGCAAGACAGCAGTGTTAGTTTCTAAATTTTAATAGAACTTAACAACATAATTTCTATTAAAGATGTTTTGATCGTTACCAGTCTTACAGAAAACACGGAGCATCACCTGCCATAAGGGATCACATTGCCACGTGTGTACTTGCAAAGATCCCACAACGTCAGACCAACGAAATCGCTGCTTTCCCACCGTGTCTGTCAGACAATCGCTGCGACTGTCGCCGCGGAACCCCGACGGTGCTAGCCAGCCTGCGCTTGATGTAAATTGCAATTTCTGATCCTATTTCGTCGCCGTTGATCGAGCAAGTCAGCCCAGTCTGTCGTCGCCGGTAGTTCCCACTTCCCAGTCTTTAGTCAGAAGCCCGGCAGCCCGACAGCCGCGTCATTAACGGTGTATCAACGCTGCCTGCCTGCTGTCATTAAACTCGTTCGACCGGCGAGAATCGCGACATAGGCCTAGGCCTACACCAAACCGCGCCGACCGACCGCCATGCCTCGCCAACAGATTACTACGCCGACATTTCGCTTCCGCGTGTCGCTCCACGAATTATGTATTTCACGCCATATCGAGATTTTGCCGCTCGGCCAGTTTCGGTGATTATATCGTGCGAAAATTATGCACACAAAACCGTAGAAATTGCTGAAGTTTCTCAGATAAAACGCGATAGGCCTATATCTATTTTATCCAACAAATTTGGAACATACGTATATCGCCATCAGTCAGTCAGTTGTTTCAAATGCCGTATCGAAAAGTTTTATTTTCCCGATGTCTTGAATCCCGCCATGACTGTGCCATCACCGGCAGTCACGTGGCGCCCGCGAGTCGTCTGTCAACTTGGCAGACATTCTGCTCCCCTTTTTAATTATTACGCCCAAAAATTTCTGTGCTTTTAGTTTCCGTCCGTCACTAAAACCCGCGATCATAAATTTTTTTATTTAACCTTCCAAAATTTTAGTGCAGTTTTTAGTTTGCATTTAATGTATTACTGAAAATATACTCTTTGCATGTAGTCCGTAATGCTGCAGTGGGCCTAACATTGCTGAACAGTGGCGGATACAAGGGGAAAGGGGCGGCCGCCCCCCTCCCTATTGACTGGATGCATCTTAAAGCAGGCGAAAATTTTGCACGAAAATGCACTATTTTTGCATAAAAATTTCAAAAAAATTTTGGAGAGGGGGCATAGCCCCCTCCCCACACCTCCTACCCTTCCGCCCCTATTCTAAATTTCTAGATCCGCTACTTTTGCTGAAGTTGTGATGGTTACTATTTAAAAAGCCTGTTTGTAATTTTATAAGTTGTTGTGTAATATTGCATCTGATTTTTACCAAATTTTACGTCAACAATGCGTCATTCATTGGCAATCAAAATGCCAAATTTTAGTTGAATTTACCAAGGTAAACATTAGTTACAGCGGCTTTTGTGACGTCACCTCAAAACGTGAAGTGTCCGGTATTAAGCAACCACACGGACATGTGAACCTAACGTCAAACTGTACTCGAATACTTTTAGCACCATAGCCTTTATGTCTCAACTGTTTAATTAAAACATGAAACAATATTGTCTGCAAAAATACCATTTGTTATTTTTCCGCTATTCTTTACGTTAATTGCGTCAACAAATTCACTCCCGATCGAGCGAGTGAGATATGTAACGCCATCCGCAGATATTTTGTTATCGATATTTAATAATTAATAACTCCGCTAATAAATGATATTTTTCAACGAAATTTAGTCAGCACTTCAGGAATTTATTACAAATTAAGAGCACGGAACAGTATTGAGATTTGTTTAGATTCGATCTTTTTATTGTACAACGTCTAAGGGGATACTTTTTTCCGGACACGGTGTAGCGATCAGTGGACAGTCCGCGCGCGGTCCGACATGTTGAGGTCAATGCCCGTACAATTCCCCCATCCTTCTCCCCACTATCTGCCAGTCTCTGTCCATCAGTGGAGTAGCGAGCGATAAGCCGCCAGTCGTCGACATTAGGCCCGCCCGGCACAGCTAGCAGGCCAGTCAGGTGTTAGCAGCTTCCGTTGGGTGGGAAGCGCGCTTGACGAATTACCCAAAAACGTGACAAGAATTGACCGATCGCTCCTAGTCCTACGCACGTCTCGCCGCTATGCTAGCAGCTAATACACGGAGTCCTAGCACTCAAGCATGCTATTATATAGCACTCTTATACCCCATTTACACGATCGAGCAAACATCGAGCAAATATCAAGCAGACCTGATGAAAGTCTGCCCCTGGCTCAAATGTAAGCATAGGCTTAGCCCACAGCTGATCACGTGTTATATAGGTCTTCCAATTACAACCCGCCCGCCCTCCTAATTAGCATGCTAATTACCATAGCTCGTCGAACTAGCTGAATGAATGCTAGCAAACATCAAGCAGACGTCGAGCAATTAGCACGTGTATTTTGAATACATTTGCTCGACGTTTGCAGCTCGATGTTTGTTTGATCGTGTAAACGGGGTATTAGGCTATTATCACAGACAGGGCGCACAAGACGCATCGTAATCTGAGTTATAGACAAAGGATACTTTCTGCGTGTGTAGTGCACAAACAGGTGAGTCCATCACACGAAATCAAACAGAAAATTAAACTACAATAATAACTCGGCCCACTGCTGACTTATTATGCGGTCGGACGCATCAAATGAAGAAGGCTTTAGACTATGTTAGTGATTACCAACTAAAGTCAGCTTGTAAGGACGCCTTATGCATAGCCTTATCTAAGGTTACCCAGATGATTTTTGCTGTTTTAGAGGACAGATATCATCACATCGTCTTTACACACAGTTGTAAACTGGTAAGTTTTTTTTACATATATTTATACAACAGTGTGCAGACACAAGAAAAACGTAACAATATCTGGACAGCTGGCCCGCAGCCAGTTCTGTGCGCTGCGCGGAGTTGCGCGCTGTGTGTGCTGACGCGCCGTCCTGCTGGAAGATGAATCTGGTGGGAAGCCGGCGATTGCTTTAAAAGAACGATAGTTTAGTGATAATTTATAAACAACATAAATTGCTGTTTATCAAAGCGTCACTGTGGCGTCATCAGCAGCAACGTGATAACCGGTTTTTGATTATTAAATAGCATTTTTAGCGTAAACATTTTCAATGCTGAAAAATCGGTAGGCGATTATGTTAAAAAGTTTATAACTTTGTCGTTTCTTAACAGAATCAAATTTTATCTAGCAGTTAAATGTAAAAAGTTTTAGTAAACAGTAAACAATAAGTTAGTAAGTTTTAGTAAAATTTTTAATTAAAATTCCAAAACAGTTGCTGAGAAAACAGCAGGCCACTTTATTTTTGCCGCACCCTACATTTTATTTTTTGGTGTTTTTATTCTTCGAGATATGAGCCCATCCGGAAAAGATGAGCGAACAGACAAGCAGACAGACAGGCAGCAACCGTAATGTGCACAGCCTATTAGAACAGCCGCATAATAAGTAGAAAAATGGCGACGAGTTTCAAAATGTGACAAACAGTCGAGCGTTGCCGTTGTGTGAAAGCTGTCCCGTCCGGCGTTTGCACGCGCGATCAAACTTGAACAAAACTAAAACGAAATCTGAAATCGCATGCTTCAATTTAATTTTAGTGAAGCTACGTTGTACAAACGTCACTCCTAAGACTGTATACGAACTGCCAGCGCATAGCTACCAAGTTCTGTTGATTTTAATCCGAATATCTGCTTTCATAATTTAAACGAATTAAACGGAGATGGCAATGGAAATGAAAAACTGTTTGTACCAAAGCGAGTTAACGATCTTGCCAACAATGTCAACAGGTCGAACGGTTTTAGTAGTTTCTTGGGAGCTATTCTGCAATGGACGCAATATCACCGACGGCGATTGACAATCGGTGGGTGTCAGGCTGAATAAACGTCGAGTTGCGGTGCAAAGACAGAGAGCAAGCGATCGACAAATCGCGTTCATTGCATGAGATTGCAGTCAGCACGTAGGCCTATTAGTCCGCTCGCTGTGCCGTGATAACAGCATGCCGATCAATGTAGCCTGACTGTGAATCCTTCCTTGCTTATTTCAACGCCCGCTCTACCAAATGCCGGCTATTATAAAGCCCATTCTCCAACGATCATCGATCTGTTAGACAACTCGTCGCACAGCATGCTGCGCAACCAGTAAACGAAACAGGAAGTTGCTATGTTCTGAAAAACGGCTGCAAATGTTTGACAAAAAATTATGCATGCTCAGAATTTCAATTTTGCTTGTAAATTTTTCCAGAATAGGGGTTTTAGCACCAAATTTTGCATTTTAAACCACAATTTTCTGACGAGAAAAAAATTTCCAGCAATTTTTCGAAGCTCAAAATTTAGGGAAGAGGGCAATCAATCCCCGACATCCACCGGCCACGACGCCATCAAAGCCCACACTCCAACAAAACAACGAATCCAAGTAAGCGAAACTTGGGCTGAATCAAGTCATTTCGTAATGCCGCGTTGCAGCAGCAGCTACGTTCCAACTGTACGGTTGCATTCATTAAGACCCAGTTTACACGATGAAGCTGGCTCGTCAAGCACTCGCTATACACTTATCGAGCTAGCTAGTAATCTCCGCTGAAAATTTCAGGTAAATCTATCCGTAACCTCCTCCATAATCATGCTAACAAACTTTACCCTATCTCGTAATGAAGAAAAATCCGAAAATGAACCCATGTGATCATGATCTTTGACCTCTGACCTTATAGTTCGGTAGATTTTTTAGAGATTTCTACAGATTGTCGAGATACGTGTTCGTGCAAAATCTCATCGACTTACGTGCGGCGGGTTCGTGAGAGACAAAGTTGGCGACGATGCTGAAAACAATACTACCGCGGACAGTAATAACGTTTTGTGTTTTCCATGCAATCACGGCCACAAGTCAGTAGTGTAGACAGTACAACGGGCGCAGGGGTTTAAAGCAGAGTGCGGCCTCCGGATTCACAATTATTGAGTTAGTTGCGTGCTGACAAATCATTAGATGATCGGTCGGCGCCGAACGCTGCAATGCAGACCGGCATCACATTAAAATGTTTCCTCGATAAAAAATCCGCCCGCGACAAATAATCACAAAATTGATATATCTCCCCCTTACTAAAATATTGCCGGCTCCATAAAAAGTCTCCCCCATTATAGGATCGCCCTCCTAGAAAAGTCTCCCCCGGCCGACAATTTACCGGACAAAATCCCTCCCGACCGGGCGGCCGCCAGACGGGACTGATTTTTGCCGGTAAATTGTCGGCCGGGGGGGGGCGATCCTATAATGAGGCACCAGCACCGACACACGAGGGTAATTATCATCATTCATACACGCTGTCATCAGAGACCGACTGGACCGATAAACGGACGGACGGACGCTAATGCAATGTTTACACGAACGAGCAAACATCAAGCAGCTAGCTCGACGTTTTATGG
>Ga0056128_1006689_pt1 | contig 14553 bp, 5 predicted proteins | sample WorMetLIZISLAND2_FD_71113 | JGI IMG/M metagenome (GOLD analysis project Ga0056128, IMG submission 71113) | Marine gutless worms symbiont microbial communities from Max Planck institute for Marine Microbiology, Germany - Olavius geniculatus... ...
AGCACTGGTGACAGGCTTTTTGGATTTATCAACATCGATGACCTTGAACGACCTTGAACCCTAAAAATATTGATTTTAAGTGATTTTTTGGCGATTTTTGGCTGCAAAAGAGTGAATTGCAACGAAATGGATGGAGATAGACTACGATTACCTGCGAACAGGAACTGCTATTGGCTTTCGTGCGTTTCGTGAGCTTTGCTCAAATTTCTTGTTTTATTATGGTTTTGGTCCGCCATGTAGCTAAAGATGCAATTCATCCCTATTGCCATTATCATTAACCCTATCTTTGGATCACCGAATCTGACTTGTCGCCTATGACAGTAGAAGCATTTCACTGTGGCAGCTTTAGGCTGTGGTGGACTAACCCATTTTTGTTGTTTTGAATATCATTGTTATTTCACATTATTAATGTAGTCACCGATTTAGTGGATTTTGATTGACATATTGTGTGACGTGCACTACATAACTTTACTTGATTACTTACACAGATTAAGGTATATGTCATGAGATATGTATTGGGTAGGTCCAAGATAATGCTGTTACTCAACATGGAGACATTGCAGATGATTTTAATCTAATGTAATTAGCAGTTTTGTGGCTTTTAGTGTACAACATTTGTTAATAATACAGAATGTTATACAGTTTCTTTTTGTATCAACTGGGTTTTTTGTGCCTCCACCTTTGATAGTTACGACCAGTGGCATGTTTTACTGTGTCACTATGCTTTCCCCTCCATCCATTTGTTCTGTCGGAGAAAATTGTGCTTGATGATGTAGCTCATTTCAGAGGACTCATGAACTTTTAAAAGTCATGGTTGAGGTCACATGTGCAAAACTTTGAGAAACTTTGGTGCCTGCTTGTTGACTGTGCTGTGTACTAAACATTTTAGCAGTATGAACGTGGATGCCAGTAGGTGTGGATAAAAGGGTGTCCTGACAAAACCTGGATTGACAAAACTGAGAACGACAAAACCTGGACATAGTGATATAGGCTTAGGTTTAGCAAAAAAGATTCAAGATAGGGTTAGGGATTAGGGTTAGGAATAGGGATAGGGTGAAGTAAGGGTTAAGGTTAGGGTTAAGGTTAGGGATTATGGATTAGTAATAGCAATAGGGTTAGGGCTATGGTTAGGGTTTTGTGTAGTGAGCTAGTTTTAATGGTCCATGTTTTGTCGGTTTTGGTTTTGACAGGGAACCGGATAAAAGTTCAAAATGCTGTGCAAGAATTTTCATAGTTACAACTGTCAAACTTTAACAGCAGAACAAGGCCAACTGAGAGGCCATTAATTTGCTTTCACATCTGTCAGTCTCAGCTGTATAATGAAGCTCTTTTACATAATGTATGTCAACCAAATTAGTGTTTTTTATTGTTTCTGTTGTAGATCTTGCTACTATCCCAGACAGTTACCTCCAGGTACTCATATATTAGAATATAAATGCTCCGGTTTTCTGTATTTTGTGCTTTTGAAGTTTTATTATCATGGCACTCCCGGTAGTTACTGCGAGAGATATGTACAAGGCAAACTAAGTAGTGTTTTTTGCATTGGCATAATTTCTACAGGGTGCGGCAAAAAAGTAGCCCCCTAAAGTTTTTCGCTGTTTTCTCAGCAATCGTTTACCATTTTAATCTGAAATTTTACAGATTTATTTCTGGCATTGTTCTACGGCTAACTGCCGAATAAAATTCGATTCCATTGAAAAATGACGAAGTTATAGACTTTTTAACATGACCGCCTACCATTTTTTCAGCATTAAAAATGTTCAAGCTACAACACCAGTTCAATAACATCACTGAAACAAGTCAAACAACACAGTTAACTAATGATCAGATGCCAGATTTCCATTGTCACTGTGAATGTTCGAAGTGTCCACCGAAAGGTCCAAGCTCCAACACAAGTTTTCAGTCGCTTAATTTGAGAAGTCTTTTACCGTCTTGTCGGTCGGTCCTTGTGATAGGTTGCCCCAGATAACCTGAAGTGATTCCTTGAGTTCAGCAATTGTTTTCGGCTTTGTTTTAAGCTTGCGGTAAGCCTCCAACATTACACATCACACGTGATAGTCCACTGGGTTTGTATTCGGTGAATTTTGTGGCCATTGGTTTTTGTGATGAAGTCTGGACAGTTGGCCCACAGCCAGTTCTGTGCGCTGCGTGCTGTGTGTGCTGGCGTGCTGTCCTGCTGGAAGATGAATCCGGTGGGCAGCCGGCGATTGCCTTAAAAGAACGATAATTTAGTGATAATTTATAAACAAAATAAACTACTGTTTGTCAAAGCATCACTGTGACGTCATCAGCAGTAACGTAGTAACCGGTTTTTGAAAATTAAATAGCATTTTTATCTTAAACATTTTTTAATGCTGAAAAATCGGTAGATGGTCATGTTCAGAAGCCTATAATTTTGTCGTTTTTCAACAGAATCACATTTCACTTGGCAGTTAGATGTAGAACGTTTTCTTAAATAAACCTGTGTAATTTCAAATTAAAATTCTGAACGGTTGCTGAAAAAAAATGGCAAAAAACTTTAGGGGACTACTTTTTTCTGCCGCACCCTGTACATGTCTGATACTTACATTGAGTACATGGACATAAATATAATGCTGTATTAGTTGAATTAAATTAATATCAGAATATGATTTTCTGTTTGAGACTGATTTTGTATTTACTGATCAGATAGTGTTGTTGATATGTGGATTTTTTTCTTGTTTTTCTTCAGGAGGCAGATGTACAGCTTGTGGTTATTGGCTGTTCAAATGTGAAATTTGTTAAGGTAAAATTTTCTTGTCACTTTCATAATTCACTAAAATGTGTGCATGTTTTCTGTTTCAGGGCCAAACTTATACTCACAATATTATCCATCATACTGATGTCTGTGAAGGGTAACATATAAGGCACATCCGGCAACGTAGTGGCTACGAGATTTCGGCTGCGATACACTCGTAGCTGCTACAATTTTTCGTCAGACAATGATCTGCGTTAGCGGCTGGTGCAGATGAAGATGATGTCATATTTGTCCATTAAAGATGGCTGTTGGCGGTTGTAGTAGATGAGTTTGGAGTAAAAAAAGTAATTACGCAAATGATTTTGCATTAATGCTATTTCATACTGTATGGCGACACACTTAGATCAGTGATTTTTCAACTGTCATCCAAAAGTTGATACGTTCAGAAGCCTGGATGTTGGCTTACACTATAACGTAGTATAAAATTGTTATGCTACAGTATGCTTGTAGCGGCTGGTAACTGTCTTGCCATAACCGAGTGTCCAGTAGCGTAGCAGCAATGAGCCACTCATAGCCGCTACGTTACCATACGCGCCTATAGTTAGTACAGATATGGAACTAGCAGTTAGTGCAAGTAGGTGTTATTATGGCAATGTGCAAATAGTTTGCATATAATCCAGCATATTCTCTTCGCATTTGTCCATAGAGTTGATGACATGTAGTCACATTTGGATTGCTTTTTTAATTGCAGCCTTTTCGTCGAGCCACATGCTATGCACAGAAGCTATACGTTGACCCCGATCGTTTGTTATACAAGGCACTGGGCTGCAACGAGAAGATTAACATATCCAGCTCTGTCAAAGGTTGCTATTAATATTTTCGTTTATTAGTTCTTACGTATATGTATTTGTTAGCTAGCCTTGCCCCCTGTTTTCCAATAGACAGCATTCTGAAATTAATGACTGTCTGGAGGATAACAGGGAAGATTACTAGAACTACCATTATTGTTAATTACATATGCATGCTTATAATGGAGTTCTTACAATTTTAGGTTTAGCTTTTTTGTGTTTTGCGTTTCGGTAAAGGTTAAACTTTCTGTTTCTTTGTTGTAATGGTTGAACTTATGCTCCATTACTATGTGTTTGTGTGCATTCTGCCTGAAAGGCCGTCCCCTAAATGACCTATGCTGTGTCGGGCAGGACGTTAAACCCTACTCACTCACTCACTGTCAGCTAGCCATCAAATGGACAGTTTTTGAGTTTACACAGACTGTCAGATATGAAAACAGTCTTTCTCATGTCTAATGTGTAAACTGTATACTTAATTATTTACTGGCTTTGCTCCACAAGTTCATTGTAAATTTTTTATATTTAGGCATTAAATATGTGTCTACTATTAACAATTAGTTCTCAAAAATACAGTTTTATAATTCTGTGAAACATGTTTACCATTGCGGTTAGAAATTCCTGTAAAAAATTCTCTACCATTACCACTGTTTTGCACTGTGATATGACAGAAAGCAAGCATGTGAAGTCCAGCTTTTTGTCAGGAGTGCTGCAGTCAACACTTCGTGGCATGAGGTATCGTGAAATGCAAGGCGATATAAACCAACAAGGTGGAGCATTTATTTTGGGACCAGGTGGGTACTTGCGTTTTTCTTTACGTAGTTTCTCTCTCTATCTTTCCATTATTTCTGTAACTGCATACTGTATATCTAAGTAATTTGAAGTATGCGTATCAACCAGGAAATTCATTTCTGCCAAGTTTTTGCATTGTGCTGATTGCATTTATGGCTGTAATTTGTCATGACATAAATGCAGGGGTGTCATTTGTGAGTGAGGGGTGGAGAGGCCTACAGACCCTCCAAGGATTTATGATTTCAACTTTATCCCTGTAAATCATAACGAGTACGAGTCTGAGTTTCTGCTTATGGCCCGTAGAAGCTTCACTCGTATGAGTGGAATGTTCACGGTCACTTGTACAAGCACATAACTCAACACGTGTCAGCCATATTGAATGAAATCAAATCGAGGAAATGCTTCACCATTCAAACAACAATATTCCATCACATTGCTAATAATTTTTGCTAACCACGCACCTCTAACGATGAACAATTTTACAATGACGTCAGTTCTTTTAAATTATATTAGTGCTATTTACAGGTAGTTTACTTCGCACGGGTTAGATAAAAACACGACCTGCACAGAAACTGCTCGTATGAGTGAAATTTACAGGTAACCCATACTCACATGTATGTGAACGGCCGCCATTGAAATACATGCAAACTCGTATATGGGAACCCGTATGGTGCCGGACTCATACTCGTGTTTATGTGAACGCAGCCTGACTGCTGCAAGAACAATACCTCACATAGCTTGTGTGTATAAATTGGTTTGAAAGATATGAAATGTGGTGTGCAGGTAACAGTGTTCTGTTTGCTCATCGTGACAACTCGGCAATTGACCACATGCCCATTAACGACCTCCTTGGTCTGGCTGGTGTTACTCAAGTCAACTTTGACAACGACAAACGCGTCCTTACTGTCTGAATCAGTAACGCAGTTCTACGTTTTTATGATGTTTTTTTATCTGACACATGCCAGTCGCTGAGATGTGGCCAATTCCAGTCAATATTATCTATTCGCTTATCGTGCTCTGTGTGAAGCATCGTATCAACACTCCTGTGATGGTTATTCCAAGTTTTTATCACATGTAGAACATTCAGTATGTGTTTGTTTTTACACTGTGAAAGTGATCAGTTCCATGTGTAGATGCGTAAGTCATTTGTTTGCCATTTTTAATCGTGTCAACTGTATATAGATTAAATTTGTAAATATCAATTGTGTGGCTGTCCTAATGTGTCGTGTTACAAGACTTACCTATCCGTCAGTCATTTATGGGCTCCTGAATGGAATAAAAGCAGAAAAAACTGAAACAGTTTTGAACATTTCCTGGGGCTGGAGTAACCCATGTGCCAATTTTTTTAAACTCTAAAGATACAAGTTTGGCGGACAGCTACGTAACATGTTAGCACTGAGTCAACCTAGTTTGCTTTTGTTTCAGAGTTGAATTAATATTATAGTGAGTTGTTTTTATACATGACTATCTTTGCATACCGATATGCATAGTGAATAAACAAATGATGTTGGGATGTAAATGAATGTTTATCAATTTTGTAGTGTAGATTTCTTATTATACACTTTCTTATAATATGTAAGCAGAAAATAAACATTTTATAATCTGCAACATCATGGCTTGTTAACATTATACACAATGTCCCAAAAAAACGTCCCACTTTGTCACAGTCCATAACTTCATCAAAAATTAACTGATTTTCAAAATTCTTTCACTGGGGCATTCTCTGAACAATTAGTGATAAGGTGATTATTAAATATCTGACCACACTCTAACTGTGTCGCTACATTACCATGTAAAACAAAGTATACTCTGAAAATGTTTTACTATTTTTTTATGCGGAAATCAAACTATGCTTAGTTTCAGATACATTTCTGACATTTGTAAATAAAAGCAGACATTATTATTGCAAATAATTATTTTTAATGCAGTAATGACACACTGTTATTGTGATATGCCATTTAGCAATGGAGACGAGGCTTTGATTAAGAACACATACCCGTTTAAACAAGAAATTTGAGCTAATGCTCAGGAGACGCGTGAAAGCCTATAGCAGTTCCGGTTCAGTATATTAGCTGAAAATTGGGGTGTTCACGCTAAGTTAATATACAAATACCAATTCTCTATCTGGATCACATAACGATAGTTCCATGCAGCCGACGGTGAAAATTTAGTAGTCCTAGATTGCACCGCTTTTGACTGATCCACCCGTGTGACGGACGGACAGACAGACGGACAGAATTGCGATGGCTAAGATGCGATGAATGCAGTAGCTGCTTTCACACGTAAAAATATAACAACTCAATCAATGCAATCAATCAGCGTTAGTTAGTGCTGGGAGTTGTAAACCAATTCCCGAGGGGCACCACCATCGAACAAAATATCAAATTACGCTGTAAGATATGCAAAATATGCAAACCGTTTCACCAAATACTGTGCATCAGAAATGTACTAAATAATAAATTATTGCGCTCACAATTCAACAAAATCGTACAACGAAAATATGTCGCTGTTTGAGTTAGATTTGCAGGAATTTGAGATAAAATACAACGCCTTTATTACAGTCGTGCAGAAGTGCACATAATGATAGTACCATGGCGCCTCCTTGTGAATGATACAGACTTGTGTCGCAGCCCTAAATCACCAAAAAATCCATAAAACCCCCTATTTTGGGGTTCAAGGTCATCCAAGGTCATCGAATTCGGCGCCAATCAAAAGCCAGTATATGATTTCCTATTAGTGATTAATAGTAACCTAGGCCTTATTTCGCACCATTACTGAGATACAGCGAGTTATTGGCCAAAAATCGCACATTTTGCCCATCCCCCTCATTTAGGGCCCTCGTTTGGGTGACCCCCTGAAAAGCTTTATGGTTCCTGAAACAGTCTTCCAGGCAGCCGACGGTGAAGATTTGGTGATTCTAGCTTGCACCGTTTTTGAATGATCCACCCGAGTGACAGACGGACGGACAGAATTGCGATGGCTAAGATGCGCTGAAAGCAGTAGCTGCTTTTGCACGCAAAAATACAGGTTTTAGAAAATGTGAGCGGAATTTTCAAAGACAAACTGCAAAGGGGAAAGACTGGCCATGTTAATAACAAAGATTTAGATAAAAGGAAGCACAACCAAAAGCATGAGATTGGCAAACTGAAGCATGCATGTACTGAAGAGTACGTGACCACTGTGGATGAACTGGTAGGCCCACTGTGGCAGGAAGGCCAGAAACAAACACATCGTTCAACTTACTAGATATCCAGAGACGAATCTAACACTGTAGCATCGTACAGAAAATTCAGTGTTTTTTGTCTGGAGTGTCTTTCATTTACCAACACGTTTGCTGCCTATTATTGTTGATTTTTTTGTACATCTATATTTCACCAGGTAGCGTAGTGACGCAGTTAAAGTGTGGTGGGATATTCAGTAATCATTTTATTGCTAATTGTCTGCAGAATGTGCCAGTGAAAGAATTTTAAAAATCCGTTAACATTTGGCGAAGATATAGACAATATAAAAGTGGATTTTTTGGGACACAGTGTACACTGCCAGTTGTCAATGATGATTAAGGGTTTTCATTTTTCATGGACATGATTTATAAAGGGTTATAGTGCTTTGGTCTACATGTTTTATACAAATTGTACTAATTTATAATACTGACAAGATACTGTGTGTGTAATTTCTAAAAAAGTAAGCTTACACTGTTATGTATATGCAGCCTGCTGTTACGTACAGCAGCAAACCTTGTGTAGAACTTAACGATCAACATCACCATTGTGACTTATGTCTGGTTCGGTATCATATGAATCGCACTGCTGGCCTTTAGTCTAGAGAGAGAGAGAGTATTTATTTGCCAAACAAACATCACAACAGCTGCAATTACACAAGCAGTGAATGAATTTTCTTTATCTGTCAAGAATAACATTAATACCAACACATCACTTGACACAGTGTTTGCCTTGTAAAGACAAATCCACATACCAATATAACTTCCGAAATGCAGTGCACTCAGAACAGAGTAAGTCACAATAAACTTCCGGCAGAAATCATTGGTTATAGCCCCCTGTAGAAGTAAACTACAGCACTGATATAAATGTAGGCCCTCCTTGTTTATAACAATCAAAATAAAGATCCTGATAGCTGTCTACATTTAAATGCTACACTGCAGACAAATGTAAGAGGTGATGTACGTCATTTAGACATCTACCACATAACTAAAGATGTCCGTGGCAACATTATGTCTCAAAATCAGTTCAAATGTTGCACTTACAGCAACACAACAACGAAGATCACCGAGCTACTTACGACCGCTTCAAAAAAACATGCACGTCAGGCAACTGTGAAAAAAATTACAAAAAAAACATTGCACACAAATTTGGAAAGCAGTTTAGCAAAACTATCACATTAAAACACTGTATATCGTTACTTAGCACCTATCACGTACTTGCAACTCAACATATATTCTTAAATGCACAAATGCATTGATCATTCCCTGCTTAAACATACCCCTTATGTTGTATACTGCAATCGACTAACATTATCTATAACAATAACACTATGTATACATATATATTTGAGAAGTATGTCATAATACTTGAAACATGTCCCAAACAAAGTGAACCTAGATAATACACCGTGTCTCGATAAAAAAACGTGCCAATTTTATTTCTTGAATAACTCCATGAAACATTGGCTGGCTTTGATAATTTTTGGCACGCTGTATCACAAAGAAACTTGGCGTAAATAACTGTAGTTTAGCCCACCTCACCCAAACACTGTTGCTACACTACCTTGTGAAATTCAGAAGTCAGTTTGGCCATTTACAACAATGAATTCATACTGGGTAGCGCACGTGTTGGCTCAGAAATGTCCTCCTTCGGTACACGACTCGCCAACAGCACATTTAATAATGCGTGACCCAGTGTGGCACACTCACTGTTGATGCATCATTTCAGTTCGCCAACGTACAATTTTGAAATAAACACGATTAATGCCGAATAATTAACAATTTTTCACTGATTTTGTGATCTCAGTGATTTTCTTAGCCAACACATGCTCTACCCAATATCAACTGATTGTTGTAATCGGCCAAATTACAACTTCTGATTTTCACAAGGTAGTGTAGCAACAGTATTTAGGTGAGGTGGGCTAAACTATTGTGAATTACGTCAAGTTTCTTCGTTATGTTGTCTGTCAAAAATTATCAAATTCGGCCAATGTTTTGCGAAGTTATTCGAAAATTTAAAGTGGCACGCTTTTTATTGAGACACCGTGTATGATAGCTTTCTTCCAAGAGAAATTTGAAAAATACTCTACCTACATACTTGTTAGGGTATCTTACTTATTGACCAAGTAGCCAGTTCTCACTTCATAATCTGCACTTTTGATATGAAAGATGGCTTCATTCTGAGTGGATGTTTCGGAACTTGCCTAGTGCCACTCTGGAATGTATGCCTCGTGTCACCCGATGTGAAAACAGACCACAGCCAGGGAATTATCCAACCCCCCTGTGGAGGGGTGTACACCCCCCATTAAAATCTTGACACTCCAATGAAAAAGATACGAGGGGGTGTTGTGGTTTAAACCAAATGCATTTGTTGGAACCTGTGTTATCTCTGCATATTGCTTTTATTACTTTTCATTAATTCACAGTAAACTGTAACAAACTGCAGCCTATCAAGCTTCTTTTTTTTGCAAAAACAACCTCAGTGTGATTTTTTAAGTTTCCAAATTTTAGAAAAGATGGCAAATTTGCGGTATCCATTGAATGGCCAAAAGTGTTTCAGCTTCAGGGGGCAAAGCCCCCTGACCCTCTAACCAGGGGCTCTGCCTCTGGAGTGGACCCCACAGCCCCCAGACCCACATCCCCTACCCCTAAAACTTACACCCCCAACTTGGATCTAAGCCTGTCCCCCAAATGAATAGTTCTACATAACTCCTACTAGTAATCATAGCCATTTTTGCAGCATCAGTAAATCGATCATGAAAAAGAAATTAACTGTATCTGAACTGGTCAACACAGCTTATAAAACACAACTGGTTCAGTTTCTTATGGACAACGTGTGCATGCATGTAAGATGTGTCCACAGCGAGCTGTGAAAAAAAACTAGAAATAACCTGCCAGCATGTTCACACAAAATGACACAAATGAAAGACCTACATGTTAACAATTCCACTGGCAGCTCTTAACTCAACTTGCATACTGGACAGTGCTGTATTATCCAACACCACCGCAGACTGCAGTCCACTAACACTTCCCATCCATAATAATCAACCACAACCCTGAATCACCAGTGTTTGGCAGAACAATACTTACTCATAAAATGGCCTACTTCACTTTGTGTACAGCTTTGGTAAAAGGTACCAATTTTTAGACCTTTACGCAGATGTGCAACATAAGAAATTCAGAACAAGAACGTACATACAATTTGAACGGCACATATCACCAATACCCACCTAACTACCTTACCTGCAACTGCTTTACTTTGTATAAACTTGATGACAAAAACCAGCAATTCGGCAGTCATGTTTACTACTAAACTGACACAACAAAGTTTGCAACATCGAAGTCCTTTTAAAACTGTAAAATCTGGACAAAATTGACGAAGACACTGCCAAAGTAAGATTGCAAGCTGCAAAATCCCACCACCTCTGCCAAACTTGTAATCGGTCGCATTGCAGTCACACACATGTGAACAAATTTATCACTTTTTATGGATTTCATGGACAATCCAAGGATAAGGATCAACCTCCCACTACGTGCACACAAAATTTAAACTTCAGACCTGTTGCAGTTCCTAAGATCACTTGATGAAAGTGTATTTAGTAGGTAAACAAAAAGTTGGTCACCCAATAAAAGTTAATACAGCAGCAATCATGCCTAACAGTTGTGCTCACAATTTTACGAGGGTCATTCCATAAACAGCTCAGTGCCATTTTGTTAGTTTTTCAAATATGAAAAATCTAGGATATTCGTTTTGTAAAGAATTTCATTTCAACATGTGGACAAATTTCTTTAATGATGACGTCATTATTGTGATGTCGTCTGTTCACAGAACACAGTCTATCTGCATTATTTTCTCCACCAGTAATCCATCATATCTCGCAAGTGACAAGCAACACAGGAACGAAAAACATATAAACTTAGAAAGTTAAATGTCGCCTCTTTAAAATGTTAAACGTTAGTGTTTCATTATTCAACATATCTTCCGAGCTCACTCAAACATTTTGTCCCAGGTTCTGAATGCTCAATGCAAAGAACGATGTTGGCTGCTCTCTGAGACACTAATGAACGACTGATTGCACCTCGGTATCTGACGCAAATTTGTGCCCATCTAGCATTTTCTTACACCAAACGTGTATTCTTGGCTTCGTAAAACACTTGCTGCTATATAATGGATGCATATTGGAGTAAATCTTATTTGCATTAAGTGTTTTGACCACAAATAAATGAATAACGGCACATTGTTTTAATTTGTTTGTTACGGGTCAGTTTCAGTGGCAACGTCACCGTATTTAATGTTTATAAATGACATCACAGTTACCTCATTGTAATAAAAGTCACAAGCATAACTAGAATTAAATTTCCCACAAAAAGTATATTTCAGATTTTTTATATTTGAATAACTAACAGAATGACACTGTTTTGTAACTTATTTATGGAATGACCCTCATACGAAGTAATGCAGTTGCAGAAACTGCATTTGATGGGATAACAACCTGCACTGTCGACAAATTTCTTCTGGCATACATCTGCCAAAATTCGGAGAATCAGTCAACGGGTGTAACTGCAAGTTACGAGCGAAGAGAAATGGGTTCCAGTGTATAAACCATGCCAACCCAACAACTCGTAAAGTCTTGCAAAAACAAAAGATGTTCTCAAACATTCAAGTAAAAACTTACAAAAAGCACAAGTCATATTTCGCCTACATGTCACTTACGTACGTGGAATTATTACAGCGGTTACAATTACAGTGCGCCTAAAACTGACTCAGTTATCACAGTAAAAAATACGCCTGACTACTATGTCCATGGACTGTCATAACAAAAAAAGACTGCCTGCCGGAGCACTATATAGAATGTTGATTGAGACAAAAAATTCAGTTAGTTGTAAACACTTATCGCTAATAAAACCCATGGCAGCAAAACCATCAATAGATCAACTCGACTACATCACATATTCAGTGCAATATGCCCAGCATTCTTAACTCAATGGCGCAATGAGATTACAATGGACATTCCACACCAAAGCTTGCAATGACAAATGATGAAAGTAATACATGAAAACAAATTCAAACAGCCATCAAGCTAGTATCGGTAACGATAAATTTCCCTATTTAATAAAAAATATGTGCTGAGTTAGGAAGGCAGGCAAAGGAGTCATGCTCAGTACTCGGTATGATGCTGTCAGTGCCGAATAATTGTCTTACTGGTACCACGCACGCATGGAACAGCCTACAGATTTAAACAACAACAATGAGTTACAAATTCATTCTGCTGTTACAAAAATATAGCGATTGGTTCTAAAAAACAAAAATCTGATGGCTTCGCAAAGACCCTTGGTTGCAGCTGTCTTCATCATTCATTCTCTAGCATGACCTCAAACTACACTGTGTCTCAAAATAACAACATCCCAAACATTTTCAACTGTAAATTGAACAAGAATTAACAGATTTTAATAATTTTTGGTACAAATATTCCACAGACAACTAGCCACCAAATAACAGTTTAGTTTCCCACCTCACCCATCGTCTGTTTCTGCACTACCCGAAAAATGCAGAAACAACAAAATATTGCATTTTTACCTAAGTGGTATTGTTACTTAATGCAAATAATGCACAAAAACACATTTTGTTTACGTTTTTGACACTATGGCTGACACTTTATCCAATTGTTTCATTTTTCAGCTGCCTGCAACAAAGTAGATCAAAATGTTGGGCAATTGTGCAATCACAAACATGGAGACGATTTCACCATTTATTGACAGCAGTATCGATAATGTTATGCTCCAAACTAATCCAGACTTCACCAGTCACTTCTTGAATTCATAAACATTCCTGAATGCTATCTGGTAGACACACTGCTGCACGACAGTCAAACCTTGTAACAGATCGGCTGTTGGGGCCCACAGATTATGATAGATGGAATTTATTGACATTTTTCATTCATTTCAATGCGCATTTTGCTTCATCAGATTTCCCCAGCTAGTGCAGAAACATACATTGGATGAGGCGGGAACTTAAACAATTATTTTATAGCCAGATGTGTCATAAATATTTGTGCCAAAAATTATTAAAATTTGCTAACCTTTTTTCAAGCTATCACTGATAATTAATATTGGGAATGTTTTTACACATTTTTGTATATTTTAATGCAAAGCAAATGGGCAAGTGCTACAACTTAGAAACATCTTTAACACAAAGACCCATGAGCTACATTAGCACTATGGTGCTCTTTACCTAATGAAACAGCTACCTCATTGAAAATGCATTACTGGGCAAATAGGTCAAAGGGTTGCTACTGACATCTAACAAAACTTTGTGCTCTAGTCTGGTGAAAAATGTGACACACTTCTGAGACACAAAAGACCCAAGTGCACACAAAGACAACAAGAGAAGCCCAGCTAACGCAAATGTTTGAAAGCCCAGTAAAACCAAATCTAAGGTCCGGTTTTTCCATCGCCAATCAAATCAAATCAAATTTGATCTCCGATTTACTGATCTCCGATTAACATGATGTTCAGAATTGATCGTTGATCAACTGTGTTTTGTTTTTCCACGCATTTTCGATCTCCCATTACGTGATCGGCGATTAGCTGATCCGCCGTCAACTGAGCCTACTTTATGCCAATCTGATTGGCTGACAGTGACCTCAATTTGCGGCATTGCGCTAAATTACCCAGCATGCGCTGCGAGTGGACGCCGTAGCCAGCAAACGTCGTCATAGCAACGATATCAACTATATTGTCCATATCGTCTGCTGTCAAAGATATGTTCTATCGCAAATCAATACGGGAGCGTTTATCCATTTTTACGCGCGAAAGCAGAATGCTTCGCGCGTCTTTGCCATCGTCTGGGCGTCCGTCTGTCTGTCCGTCCGTCACACTCGTGAGCTGTATCAAAACGGTGCAAGCCAGGATCACGAAATCTTCACCGTGGACTGCCCCAAGGTCTCTAGTTTATCGTGACAAAATTTCGTGCCACTGGGTGC
>Ga0056128_1006690_pt1 | contig 14553 bp, 10 predicted proteins | sample WorMetLIZISLAND2_FD_71113 | JGI IMG/M metagenome (GOLD analysis project Ga0056128, IMG submission 71113) | Marine gutless worms symbiont microbial communities from Max Planck institute for Marine Microbiology, Germany - Olavius geniculatus... ...
ATTTGTGTGCCTACGTGTTTTGGGGGTCGGGAATTTGACAAGTCGCTGAAATCATTGAAACCGACCCCAAGAATGGGCCAATTTTGGGGGCATTTTTGCCTACAATCCGAAAACGAGAGGATATTGCGGACGAAACCATTGTCTGCCGCTGCGAGGACATCACCATGGGGGAGATCAGAAAAGCGGTGTCGCAAGGCTGCGTCACGCCCGATGCGGTCAAAAAAGCGGTCAGGGCCGGCATGGGAATTTGTCAGGGAAGAACCTGCGCTCCCGTGATTTACGATGTGATTGCTGCATTGACAGGGACAGCGGCGGATCGATTTTTGCCGCTTTCGGTGCGACCCCCCCTCAAGGCGGTTCCCCTGAAAACCCTGACCGATCCGCCAAAAAAGCTCTAACAGCCGGGAAATTTCCCTGGCTGTGGAGAATAATTAAATCTTATTAACAATCAAAAGGGGGGTAAGTCACAAAAAAACCGAGAATAAAAGCGTTCGGCAAGTACCTGTTGGCATAACAAATAACCAGTACAAAAGGGAGGACGTTATGAAAAAACTATTTTTGGTGTTGGTGGTTTCAATGATGTTTCAGACAGCGGCCTTTGCAGGAACATTTGAGTGGACTTCCGGTCAGCTCGGAGGGGGCTGGTATACCATGACAGCCGGTTTGGCTAAGTTTATTGAAGAGGCCAACCCTGATATTAAAATCAAGGTGGTGCCCGGAGGTGGCACTGCCAATCCAAGCAAGGTCAATTTCGGTAAAAGCCAATTCGGACTTGGTCTCGATACCCTCGCCTTTCTGGCAAGAGATGGCATAGATATTTATAAGGGCAAACCGCACAATGACCTGATGATGATTGGCGGCAGTCTTTCGGATACACTTTTTCATTTCGTAAAGGCGGATAGAGCCAAACTCAGTCTAGAGCAGCTTTTCACAGAAGCCGAGGATGTAAATATCGGCGTTACCAAAGCGGGATCTTCGGATCAAAAAATCTTCACCTGGATCATGGACTATTATGGCACCAGCTACCAGGGGCTTAAAAAAAGAGGAGTGAGTGTAAATCACGCCAACTACAGTGAACTCGCAAGCCAATATAAGGACAAGCTGATTGACTATGTTTTTGTGAACCTCGGCGTGCCCGGCGCAGCCGTGATTGATATGCTGATCAGCCGCAAAGGCGATGTTCATTCGCTTCCGGAAGCAATGATGAAGGAGTTCAAAAAGTCCTATGGTTATAATACCGGAATAATTAAAGCCGGTACTTATAAGAATCAGAATAATGCTGTATCGACAGGGAATATGGGGACCGTTATTCTTGTGGGTAAATCAATTCCGGAGGATATTGTTTACAGAGTGACAAAAACCATCTGTGAGAACGAATCCAAACTCCCGGATATTCATGGCAGCATGGCGTCATATAAATGTGCCACTGCAACCAAGAATGCAACTATCCCGGTTCACCCTGGCGCAGCCAAGTACTACAAAGAGATGGGATACATCAAATAGTCCCGCTTCGGCCATGGCTTTTTTTAAAGCGTCTATCTAGCCGGTCCGTTTCCCGGCTGGCACTATGGCTGATATCCGCAAGGTGAGTGTCGACTCATGTCACCCACACTTCCCGAGGGAGTCCCCTCAAAAGGGACTCCCGGCAGGGAATGACGCCGGTTATAGCGATTGTAAAATTACGTTCCGTTATGCGGACGTTTTTTTCTACAACCGCTTATACAAGCCTGCAGTATTTCGGAACTTTTTTTTGAAAAGCGGTATAAGCTGCGTTTACCTGATCTTGATCGAAAAGCTACATTCGTGATTGGACTATCTCAATGGTCGCCTAACCGCCGATAAACGTGAAATAAATCTGATTTGGCTCCTTCGCCAAATAGTTTTCTGCTCCCCAAAAAGCAGAAAATTATTTCCAGGTTCCAAATTGAGGAGAGAAAGATGTCTTCAGTCACAGAGAAGTATATCAAAATTATAAAAGTAGCGATTCCGGTAATCGCAATAACTGCAACCATCTTTCACTTTTATTCTGCTTCCATCGGTTTTTTAGAACCGCGAGAGCAAAGATCGATACACCTGATGTTCCTGTTGCCTTTGACGTTTCTGCTTTTTCCCGGTTTTTCAAAAAAGGGCAAACGGGGTTTGAGTAAGATCCCCGGCGTGACGGATATAGTGCTTGCGATTGCGGCGACAGTCCCTTGTATTTACTCCTATATGAACGCGTTTCGCATTAACATGCGTCTGGAAGATGTGACTGAATTGCTGCCGGCTGAAATCATACTGGGCGGGCTTATGACTGTTCTGGTCATCGAGTCATTAAGACGTGCGGTTTCCGAAGTAATGACCCTGCTTGTGGTGATCGGTTTTGCCTATTTGCTTCTCTGTGAATATCTGCCCGGGATGCTGCACTTCAGTAATATTGAAGTGACCGAGATTATCGAAACGATGTATCTTTACAACGGCAACGGTATGTTTGGTTCCATTACGGGCATCTCCGCAACGATGATCTCTATTTTCCTGATTTTTGGTGCTTTTGTCGAAGGCTGCGGCACGGGTCGGCTTTTCACAAACCTGGGTACCAAGGCTGCCGGTAGATATACGGGCGGACCCGCCAAGGTGGCGGTTCTTACTTCTGCCTTATTTGGCACCATGAGCGGCTCTTCTTCCTCCAATGTTTTTACCACAGGTTCATTTACAATCCCGATGATGAAAAGAAGGGGGTATTTGCCCTCTTTTGCAGGAGGCGTTGAAACTGCTGCAAGTGTGGGCGGACAAAGTGCTCCCCCCATCATGGGGGCCGGCGCTTTCATCATGGCTGAAATCACGGGCATTCCCTATACCACAATCATTCTTTCGGCGGTCATAGGCTCCTTTTGTTACTTTTCAATGATATTCGTTACAGTCCACCTGGAGGCGCGTAAAAATAATGTCAAGGGAATTGACAGTTCAGAAATTCCGCTGTGGAAGGAAATTGTCAAGGATCTCCATCTCCTGGTTCCTATTGCTGTATTGATGACACTGCTGATTATGAGGTTTTCACCTTATTACGCCGCTCTCTACGGTGTTGTAGCAGTGTTTGTGGTCACATTTTTTCGCAAACACACCCGGCTTAGCCCTAAAAAGTTTATAAACATGCTCATTGCTGCAGGCAAAAATACGGCACCGATTGCAATTGCCTGTGTCGGCGCGAATATGATGGTCGCGGTCCTTACCAAGACAGGGATCGTCGTATCTGTGGGGACAATGGTGAGTAGTGTTGCCGGAAACAGTTTGGTCGTCGGCGGTGTAATTTTTGCCGTAATGACGTTGGTTCTCGGCATGGGTGTGCCCACGACACCGGCCTATGTTATTGCGGCCGCGGTGGGTGCCCCGGCCTTGATGTCAGGCTTTGACGTGCCGATGCTGGCCGCCCATTTTTTCGTATTTTACTTTGCTATTCTCGCTGACGCAACGCCGCCGGTTTCGATTGCAAGTTATGCCGCCGCATCAATTGCGGGATCCAACCCCCTGATTACAGGGCTGCAGGCCTCAAGACTGGCAATTGCGGGCTATATTGTCGGGTTTTCCTATCTGTTCGTACCTGAGTTGCTGATGCAGGGCACGTTTTACTCCATCGTCACCAATGTATTTTCCATCATTGCCGGTTTGTCGATCTTTGCGATCGGAATTACCGGATATTTCATAACGACAGTTCATTATTTTGTGCGATTCTGTTTGATTCCAATCGGGTGGCATTGGCATTGTACTATCCAATAACTCCGGAAATTAGGATAGTTGGATCCTTGATCGTGATGGGTCTATTGTATTTCACAGGATATTTTGCCGGCTTGAGATCAAAAACGGTACCGGCTTGATGAAGGGGGGAAAGATGAACCAGATAGCAATTTCAAATATCACGACCAGAATCCTTGAACTCCCTGTTAAGGCAGTTCACTCCCATGGCTCCGGGGATGTTTCCGTTATGAAGACTGTCGTAATAGAGGTCAATACCGATGCCGGGATAACAGGCTTCGGCGAAGCTTCGCCCTGGTCGGTATTCACCGGCACGGCGGAAGCGAATGCGGCGGCAATCGATGTCTACTTCAAGCCCTTTTTGATTGGCGCGGATCCCTTTCAGGTGGACAAGCTGCTGCATATGGCGGAAAAAGAAGTGGTTAATTGCAGCGAGGCCAGGGCGGCCCTTGAAACAGCCCTTTTGGATATCAAAGGCAAGACCTTGAATTGCAGCATCTCTGATCTAATCGGCGGCGCTTGCCATGGGGAAATTCCGTTGAGTTTTTCGGTTGCAAACCCGGATTTTGATGAGGATCTGAAGACCATTGAAGCACTGGTAGACGACGGTGTCAGAATCTTTAAGTTCAAGACCGGGTTTGCCGAGCACGAGTTTGATGTGCAGCGGTTTGCCAAGCTCAGGGAAATATACGGCGACCTCCTGGATCTGCGCGTGGATTACAACCAGGGTATGCAGGCATTTGAAGCCATTCCCAGGATCAAAGAGCTTGAACCCTTTAAACCGACTTTTGTAGAACAACCGGTATTGGGCAGCGAACGGGAGGCCATGGCTGAAATCACCCGTGCAGTTGACTGTCCCATCATGGCAGACGAAAGTGTCTTTAATACCCGCGACGCCATCACCATGATTCAGCTTCGGGGAGCCAAGATCTTCAGCTTAAAGATCATGAAATCCGGCGGTATCAGAAGGGCCCAGGAGGTTGCTGCGGCGGGAAGAGCCGCAGGCATATCCTGCTACGGCGGATGCATGTTTGAAACAGGTATCGCCCATGCAGCCGGCGCCCACCTGATGAACAGCATTCCGTTTTTGGTATTGGGCTGCGAGTTCTATATGGCCAATTATTACCTGGAAGAAGATATTCTGGCCCAGCCCTTTCCAGTCAAAGATGGTAAGGTGGTGGTACCCAAAGGCCCCGGGCTGGGGGTTGAACCGGATTTGGACAAGATCAACAAATATACCGTCAGCAAGTTTTGATACATCCATTAAGACAAATTTTCCTGCCGCAAACCGACGGGGTGTCCTCAAGGAATAGTCTCTCATTTATACTCGCCGGCGGCGGGCAATAAAATCCCGGGCGAATTAAGGAGGTTATTATGGGAATTATCACGATCTCCAATCTCAGTTACAGTCAGGGCACAGAAGTAGCGCAAGCATTGGGCAAAAGGCTGGGATATGAATATTACTCTCGAAATAATTTGAGAACGGATGCCTCGGATCGGTTTAATTTGCCCGAAATAAAAACCGCCCGGGCCACGGAGAGACCGCCTTCGTTGCTTGACCGTATCACAGGTGGAAAGCAAAAGTACGTTGCCCACATCCGCTCTGTTTTATTTAAACGCCTGAAAGACGACAATATTGTCTATCACGGCTTTGTAGGACAATTTCTTGTCAAGGACATACCCAATACACTAAAGGTCCTGATTACCTCGGACATAAAGGATCGTGTCAGGACATTGGTGGACTCAGAAAACATTAAAACAGAAAAAGCAGAAAAATATCTAGAAAAGATCGACACGGCGCGCGGTATGTGGAGCCGCCATCTCTATGGCGTTGATACCTGGGATCTCAATCATTATGATGCGGTTTTCCGTATCGATAATATGACGGTTGAGAATGTGGTCGATAGTATTGCTAATCTTGCTAATTTGCCCTGTTTTCAATTTTCTTCCATGTCCAAAAGCATTATTGATGATTTGGCATTATCCGCGGATGTCGAGGCCAATCTGATTGGAAAATTTCCCGGCATAACATTTGATGTGACTAAAGACGGAAAAGTTTCCGCCACCCTGGAGACCAATCTAAACAAACAAGCGCAGGATTCTGCCGAACTTAACCGCATCTTAGAGCAAATAGACGGAATAAAAGATGTTGAAATACACTTCAAATTCATTCCCGATAGTATCTACGCCGATCGATGAGTAGCGCTATTGTAAAAAAAGTTAATTCATGTGAAAGCAAACCGCGGATCAAATCATCCGGATCGCCATACGCCAGATCGTCTCCCCAAAAAGCATTGAAACCATGACGACCACATCAAATGTACAAGCACAATACCCACCCGTTGGCGCTCCTTTCGAAAAACCTCCCGGATCCTTCAGTGGTCCAAGGTGCGATACTATCGGGGATACCCATTTTATGTGATTTTGAGGAAGACCTCATGGCAATAGTCAAAAACAACGATTTAATTGAGATTACGGAAGATGGGACGATCAGCGTTTCTCCATCGGCAAGGGATTTGACAGCTCTTCTGGCCTATTGACAAATCGCCTTGGTCTTCTGCCAAAAGGATTTGGAATCCGCTCGGTTTCTCAGTCCGGGAGCGCATGGGGGGCGATCCTTTAGCGGCCCATCTCTTTTGTTTCTACTTTGCCATCATCGTAGAGCAGCGATATGCGCTGAAAGCCGCTCAGAATGTCGCTGCAGTTTCGTCCTGAAGCAAATTATTTCTATCACTAGTATCGTGAAATCGATGTCAGCCCGTGTGGAGCTGACATCGATTTTTTTCTAACTCTGCAAACCTGGTTCTCCGGGCCAGGTTAGAGAAAATTTTCTGTTCCGTGAACCTGCATAGTGGAATGATGGGGTAGTGGTATGCTGGAATGACGGGCTATTCGGAATAGGATCTGATTCTATCAAGATCGCACGGGCCGGAACAGAAAATCGGTCCATCGTCAGTTTTATAATCCCAATATTCCATTATTCCGACCTTCCATCATTCCAACATGCCATTCGTAGTCTAAGGTAATCCCACCCCTTAGGGTTAAACTAAAAGCTGGGTCCCCCAGGGCCCGGATTAGTTCTTTTCCAAGACCTGTTGATGTCAGGAGTTCTAAATGCTATACAGGCCGGATTATTTGGTAACCAATACCACAGCGCTGAATCGATCCGGCACTCGTGGGGGAGGGCAGATCTTGCTATGAACGTTAAACGATACCGTCGGGAGGACTTCGATCACTTTGAAACCGTGCAGACCCGCTGGAAGGACATGGATGCCCTGCGTCACATCAACCATGCGGCCTACTTGTCCTTTATGGAAACCGCCCGTCTGAATTACTGCCGGCAATTCGGATTCAGTCCGGACCGGTGGGAGGCCGATGAAAATTTTATCCTGGCTTCTATGAAAGTGGACTATATCCGCCAGACCCGCCACCCGGCGATCCTGGAGATCGGTTTGGGCGTCAACCGCGTCGGCCACAAGAGCTTCGATATTTTAACCGCCGTTTTTGTCAAAGAACAGCCGGAGCCTGTCGTTCAGGCGGTCTTCACTCTGGCGGCCTACAGCTATCGAGAGAACCGGTCGATACCGGTTCCCGATGCTTTAAGGAAGGCCTGCCGGGATTTTGGCTGATATCATGGTCAACTTCTTTCTGTACGCCACCGCCGCATTGATCTGGGGCTCGACCTGGCTGGCCATCAAGCTGCAGTTGACCCAGGTGCCGCCTGTCTTGTCGGTGGGCTACCGCTTCTGCCTGGCGGCGCTGATTCTGGCCGCCTATTGCCTTTTAGGTCGAAAACCCATGGCCTTTTCCCGGCGCGACCATGTTTTTATGGCCATCCAGGGTTTCAGCCTTTTCGGCAACCTGTTTATATTGACTCCTGCCGCCACCGTCAGGCGGACCTACCACAAAATCCTGCCGGGTTGAGATATCTGATCCACCGGGTCTGCTTTTTATCTGGGCAGCCGTTAGGGGTGGGTCCCAGGCATACGGAAAAAAGTATCATCAACCTAGTAGGATTCCTGTTCGTCATCCCCGCGGAGGCGGGGATCCAGACGCCTGTGAGCTGGATTCCCGCCTCCGCGGGAATGACCCTCGATTTATCCCTTGTTTAAAGGACAAGACCTTAGGTCCAGGTTTTTATAAAATGCCTGTGGAAGCGGCTACCCAGCCACGAAGACAAACGAGCGCGGCTGGAAAACCGTTCCCAAATCAGACTATCTACTTATTCTTTCCCGATAAAAGAAGATTTTCTTTCAAACCCCTCGACGTGAAGCATTTCGTGTATTACAATGTGGTATATTTTTCCACGCTCTCTGTCCGTATGCTTCCATACTGAGGCAAAAGACAGAAGCAGAACGACTTCTATTAAATAATTAAATACAGCCAAAACAGAAAGGAGTGTTTAACGATGCGCTATATAATTTCTGCTTTACTTGTTCTATTCGGTGCAACTGCGGCCCTGGGGGCCGGCGGTGCTGCGGTCACCTATCAGGTCGACGGGCAACCCTATGAAGGCTATTACATCAGTCCTTCAGATCAGGCGCCTTTGGTGGTGCTGATCCATGACTGGGATGGACTGACCGACTACGAAGTCAAGCGCGCCAACATGCTCGCGGAGATGGGCTACGCCGTTTTTGCGGCGGATTTGTTTGGTGCCGGCGTGCGGCCCACCGAAGTAAAGGACAAACGGCAGCACACGGGGGAACTCTATAAAGACCGGAAGAAAATGCGGGCCTTGTTGAACGGGGCCCTGGATACGGCCAGGGCCAAGGGCGCCCGGGCGGACAATGCCGTTGCGGCCGGCTATTGCTTCGGCGGTGCGGCCGTACTGGAGTGGGCCCGATCCGGGGCGGCTCTCAAAGGGTTCGCCACCTTTCACGGCGGCCTGAAGACGCCGGAGGGACAAAGTTACGCCAACGCCAAAGGGGAGATCCTGGTTATGCACGGCACCGCCGACACGGCCATCACCATGGACCAGTTTGCCGCCCTGGCACAGGAGCTTGAAACGGCCGGCGTCGCCCACGAAATGATTACTTACAGCGGCGCCCCCCACGCGTTTACCGTCTTTGGCAGTCCGCGCTACCGGGAGACGGCGGACAAAAGATCCTGGCAGCGCTTTGGGGAGTTTCTGGCGGATAACCTGAAATAAAAGGAGTTTTGAGAGCAGGAGGTATTTCCTGTCACCAAGGCCACTCTAAATTCTTTCCCAAAAAAGATCCGTCAAGAAGCGAGTATCGACCATCGGCAGCGTTCTTTCATCAAGAACGCTGCCGTTTTTTTTTAAAGCCGGCACTTGATTGGATCTTGGTGTAGCATAGCAATCGGACCCCGACAATCAATTCTAATGCAATAATCACAGTATCACCGCCTAAAAGATCTGAAAAACCGGGTTCTGGTTCAGGCATCGCTCCTGCAATCCCTTGATTTTTTATGGATCTATGAATATACACTTATCCCATGAGCCGATTAAGATTTCGTCCGCAATCTTTGATACTGATTGGGATTATCCTGGTGGTTGTGCCGGTGAGGGCACAGGATGCTTCTAAAAAACCACCACCGCGCATTGTTGAGCAGAGTCAGGCAAGCGGTGGGACTGTTTCCGGCCGCCCCCTGGTGTTTGTCGCCAACCACATGCTGCCGCCCATGACCTACCTGCAGGAAGGCCGGCGAGTCGGCATCGTTGTCGATCTGGCCGAGGCCATCAAAAGGCAGATGAACCGTCCTGTCAATATAGAGTATATGGATTGGTCCCGGGCGCAGCAGTTCGTGTTCGACGGCAAAGCTGATGCCGTGCTTCATATCAACCCTTCCGAAGAACGCAACAAACGCTTTGATTTTTCGGATGCGCTTCTGGAATCGCAATTTTCTATTTTCATAGAGCACGACAGTGAAGACATTTACGGCCCGAAGGCCTTAAGGGGCCAACGGGTCGGTGTTTTAAACAAGGGCCTGTGCTTCAACCTGCTGAGTCGAGATCCCCTGATCAACCTGGTGACCTTCCCGGAAATATTACCCGGATTCGTTTCCCTGAGCCGGGGCGGGCTTGATGCGGTAGTAATGGACCGCCAGGTCGGTACTTTTCTTCTTGCCGAAAACAACATCAGCGGAATCAGAATTACCGGCAACCCCATTGACCGGAGCGCATCTGCCATTGCCGTGAAAAAGGGCAATACCGATCTCCTGGTTGCGATCAATCGCGCCCTGGCCCAAATCAGGAACAATGGGACATACGAGGAGATTCTGGCCAAATGGGAGCCCAAGGAAGTGGTTTTTCAAACCAGGGAGCAATCACGCAGACAGGCAAAAATTCTATACACAATCGGTGCCGTTGCCGCAACGGCTTTCGCCGCGGTTTTGCTGTTCATCGTCTGGACACGCAGCCTGAAGCGCAAGGTCAACGAACGCACCGCTGAACTGGAGAGCATCAACGCCTCTTTGGAAGCCGAGGTCGCCGAGAGAATAAAAGCAGAAAACTCCTTGCGCGACAGCCGCGATTTCCTCAAGAATCTGACCGATTCCATGGGAGATGTCGTCTTTTCGGTAAAAATGCCCGAGCGCGAAATCGAGTGGATCAATGATCGTTTTCAGATTTTGGGGTACCGCCCCGAGGAGTGCATCGGCAAGGGAACGGAATTTTTCTACGCCCACAAAAGCGACTATCTGGCCGTTGGCGAGAAATTGACCCAGGCCATTGCTTCAGGTCAGGACGTCATCTACACCGAGACGGATCTCAAAAGAAAAAATGGAGAGATTTTCCCGGTTGAGGCCACGCTTACACCTTACCGGATCGACAATCAGGTAGTCAGTTTAACAGGCATCCTGCGCGATGTGAGTCTGCGCAAGTCGACCGAAGCCAAGCTTCTGGAATATCAGCGGCGATTGAAGGCCCTGGCCTCTCAGCTGACCCTGGCTGAAGAAACTGAACGGCGGCGCATCGCCACCGACCTGCACGATGATGTCTGCCAATCTTTGGCGTTGCTGCGCATACAGGTTTCGGCGGCTCGCAAAAAGATCGTCGCGCCCGGATTGATCGCCCAGCTCGATGACATTTTGGAAACCCTGCAGCAAACCCTGCAGAACACGCGTCACCTGATGGCCGATTTGAGCTCTGCTTCGATGAACGAGATCGGCCTGTCTGCTGCCATATCCGAACTGCTGGAGGAAACCGTCGCCAAACGGCACAATATAGCGACTGAGTTTTCTGACGACCTCGACGACAACCGGCGCAAGCTGCTGGAAGACAAAGTGCGTGCCATATTGTTTCGCAATATACGCGAACTCGTCACCAATGTCGTCAAGCATTCCCGCGCCAAAAAGCTGGCCGTCCGGATAGAAGAAATAGACAACCGGCTGAGAATCACGGTGGCGGATGACGGCATCGGCTTTAATCCAGAAAATTTAATCCACAAAAACGGCCAGGAAGGCGGATACGGCCTGTTCAGCATCGAGGAAAGAATGTCTGATTTGGGCGGCACTTTCGAAATCGTCTCCAAACCGGACACTGGAAGCAAGGCTGTTTTGACTGTCCCAATCGGGAAAGGACGACGATGAATGCGACGCAGCCACACCCCAAAATGTTGAATCCATCGACTCGGCGTCGGAGATAAAATGGATATAAAGATTGTTCTGGCAGATGATCACCCCCTCTTTAGAAAGGGGTTGCGCCTGATTTTCGAAGAGGAGCAGGATATGCGCGTGGTCGGGGAGGCCGGCAACGGGCAGGAGGCCATCGACCTGGTCCGCAAGCTCGCCCCCGATGTGGTCGTAATGGACATCACCATGCCGGATTTAAACGGCATCGAAGCGACGCGCCAGATCCAATCCGAGTCTCCGGCAACAAAAGTTTTGGCCCTGTCGATTCATGCCGGCAGGCAATTCGTGCAGGACATGCTGGCAGCCGGGGCCGCAGGGTACATCCTCAAGGACAGTGCTCCGGAAGAATTGCCACGGGGCATACGCAGGGTTATGCAGGGTGGAGTCTTCCTCAGCAGTGCCATTACCACTGTTGTTGTGTCCGAGTATAAGGACTTACTTTCCCAGAAAGAGGGGTCTGGAGAAAAGTCCGCCGACAGGCATGCGGCCGGCACCAAGAACGCTGTTGCCGTCAACAAAACCAAACTCTACCGGCCGCCCAATCCGGAAGAGGCTGTCCATCGCCAACGCCTGATCGATAAGCTTGACCGGAATTTGCTGCAGCCCTTTACGCTGGTCGTAGCACCTGCCGGCTACGGCAAGAGTACCCTGATCAGCCAGTGGCTTGCGTCCAGCGAGATTGCCGGCGCATGGGTGTCATTGGATGAAAATGACAATGATTTTAGAACGTTTGTGGCCTATTTGCTGACAGCGGTTCAGTTTATACACCCGGGTGCCGGACAGGATATCTGGGCGATGCTGAGCCATACCGAGTTGCCGGTGTTGAGGACCTTGTCCCTCAGCCTGATCAATGAACTGGCTGAGCTTGATGATCGATTCATACTGGTGCTGGACGACTACCATGTCATCCAGGAGAAGGCTGTCCATGATCTTTTGACCGAATTATTGAAGTACGCACCCCGTACCGTGCACCTTGTCCTGACGAGCCGGATCGATCCGCCGCTGCCGTTGGCCTCGTTGCGGGCGCGGGGAGAAATGAACGAGATCCGTGCACAGGATCTGCGTTTTTCGCTGGAAGAAACCTCCGAGTACCTGCAGAAAATGATGGGCCGCAAGATGGAGGACAGCAGCGTCGCCTTGCTGGGCCGAAAAACGGAAGGCTGGATCACCGGCTTGCGCCTGGCCGCCCTGTCATTGAGTCATCGCAAGGATCTGGACAGCGTCTTGTCCGAACTGCCGGACGACAACCGCTATGTCATGGATTATATGGTCGCCGAAGTGCTCTCCCAGCTGCCCACCGGCCGACTGACCTACCTGCTGAAAACATCCATCCTGGATCGATTTTCGGCCCCGCTGTGCCAGGCGGTATGCGCAGGAGCAACCGGTCGGGAAGCCGAAGGCCCACCCGGGCATGAATTTCTAGACTGGCTCCTGCAGGCCAACCTGTTTCTGATACCCCTCGATGATGAGCACAGATGGTTTCGCTATCACCATCTGTTTCAGGAGCTGTTGCTGCACCATTTAAAACGCCGCCTTAGTTCGGATGAAATTGACACCCTCCATCGCAGGGCAGGCACCTGGTTTGCCGGCCAGGGGCTGATCGAGGAAGCGCTCCATCATTATCTGGCCGCCGGAGACACCCGCGCCGCCGTTCGGCTTATCGCCAAACATCGCCATGACGTTTTGAACCTCGAGCAGTGGAGCCGGCTGGATCGTTGGCTGAAACTGCTGCCCCCCGGCGATCTGGATAAACATCCCGAGGTCCTGATATCAAAAGCCTGGATCTGCGAGATCTCGGTTCGGTTAGCGGATATGGAGGCGTTTTTGAAAAAGTTCGATGCGCTGGACAGTACAGCAACCTCCGGGAGCGAAACCGAATGGGAAGCGCTGGTTGCCGAAATCAGCGCTCTGAAGGCATTCCAGCTCTACTTGAAGGGCGATGGCCGGGGGGCGGTGTCCCTCGCCAAGGCGGCGCTGGAAAATCTCGATCCGCAGGCCTTTAGCGTTCAAGGTTTCAGTCAGGTCATCATGGCCGGCGGCTACCAGATGAAAGGCGAATTGAAGCAAGCCTACAAAGTTGTCCATGAGGCGCTCAAAAGAGAGCTGCCCCATGGCCCGATCTACCATTCCAGGCTTTATATGGCCCTTTGCTTCGTTCACTGGATCGCGGCCAATTTAACCGGTATGCGGCAGGGGGCCCAGCAGTTGTTGAAGCTCGGTCAGGATGCCAATTTTCCGCAATCCATTGCAACCAGTCATTATTTTTTGGGAGTATTTCATTATCTGCGCAATGAATTGAACGCAGCCGAGTCACAGCTGAATTTGGCGATTGAGGATCGCTATAAGGCCATCACGCTGAATTTCAGCCACAGCACTTTTGTGTTGGCCCTGTGCCTGCAGGCGCAGAATCGTCCCGAGGGCGCACGGGAGATCGTCGAGAACCTCATTGCCCACGCCCTGGAATTGCACAACAGTGAATTGCTGACCATAGCGCAGGCATTTCAGGCGGAACTGGCTCTGCGGCAGGGTAATATTCCCAAAGCCGAACAATGGGTCCGCAACTATGACCCCCATCCGTTCAATCCGGGATACCGGTATTACCTGCCCCAGCTCACGCTGGTCAAGGTCCACATGGCACTCGACTCGACTCGGAATTTAATGCAGGCGGACGTTCTGCTTGCACGGCTTCACGCGTACTATCGTTCCATCCACAACGACAGCCTTCAAATCGAGACACTGGCTTTGATGGCCCTGCTGGATGATGCCAGATCTGATGAGGCGGCGGCCTTTGAAAAACTGGCCGATGCCCTTAGGTTGGCAGAGCCGGACAAAATCATGCGGCCGTTTCTCGATCTGGGATTAAAGATGGCCGATCTGCTCAACCGCCTCACCAACCAGGATAGCTTCCTGAAATTTGGTGGGATGCTTCTCAAAGCCTTCCGCAATGAATTGGCCGCTGCCGCCCGGTCGGATGCCGGCCTTGGCCCTTCCTCCGAACAACCAGCCCATGACAGCGCTCAACTCGAATCCCTTTCCAAACGCGAGCTTGAAGTAATGAGCCTTCTAGCCCGGCGCATGAGCAACCAGGAAATCGCCGAGAAATTATTCCTGTCCTCCAAAACGGTCAAAGCCCATCTCTACAACATCTATCAGAAACTCAACGTCAACAGCCGCCGGCAGGCGGTGGAAAAGGCCAGGGCGCTGGGGATTGTGTGAGGTTGAGGGGGAGAG
>Ga0056128_1006691_pt1 | contig 14551 bp, 7 predicted proteins | sample WorMetLIZISLAND2_FD_71113 | JGI IMG/M metagenome (GOLD analysis project Ga0056128, IMG submission 71113) | Marine gutless worms symbiont microbial communities from Max Planck institute for Marine Microbiology, Germany - Olavius geniculatus... ...
AATTTTTGGCCAATAAGTCACTGTATCTCAGTAACGGTGCGAGATAGGGCCTAGGTTACTATTAATTACTAATAGGAAGTTGTATACTGGCTCTTGATTGGCGCTGAATTCAATGACCTTGAATGAACTTGAACGCCAAAATAGGGGGTTTAATGGATTTTTTGGCGATTTCGAGCTGCAACACAAGTCTGTGTCATTCACAAGGTGGCGCCACGGTAGCCTACTATCGTTACCGGTATGCGATCCAGATAGAGAATTTGGTATTTGTATATTAACTTAATGTGAACACCCCAATTTTCAGCTAAACTACTAAACCGGAACTGCTATAGGCTTTCGCGCATCTTGTGAACATTAGCTCAAATTTCTTGTTGATACAAAGTACACTTCTAATCGCGAGAACGCTGTTTAATTCTGCAAAGAATTTTTTTCATTCTTTTGTTCGACTGTGATAATAAACTAAACAAAAATAACATGTCAAAACGGCTTGTGTATTGTTTAAATTCTGTGTTGACCACAACCCAATATTTAAAACAAGTTGTACACAGCAGCAAAAATCAACATTTATTTGGGGGAGAGGAGAGCGAAGTATTGCAAAAATTATTGCAATAGTACTGCAATACTGACTTGGAGAAAGATATTGCAATTAGTATTGCAATATTTTCCCACCAAGTATCGCTACTGCTATTGCAATACTCTTTGCCAGTGGCCCAGTACTGCTATCAACCCTGCCAAAATGTAATCAAAAGCCAGATTAGCCTCTTGTGAACCGAATGAGAGATATTGGCTAATCTTCCTTAGGTTCTTCTTGCTCTAGTAAGTACGATCCAAAGATGGTATATCAACCCCGCATTTGAGCAGACATGTTCCCAGGACATGGTAAATAGTTTCCTCTCCCCAACCACATGCAGGGTAGAATGGGTAATTGTGTAGTTTACAAAAACAACTAATGTACAGATACTAAGGTTAACGGTATAAGTAGCGTCATGTACAACCCCAGTCTAGAACACAGCTACAGTACACTTGCAGCGACTGAATATGCATTTAATTGGTAGCTGAAGTTTTCGAAAATGTTCATAATTATACCTCCGCCAATGTAGCGTGACTGGAGGTATTATGTGCTCGTGTATGCGTCCATCCATGCGTTGACTTTGAACGCAAATATCTCTGGAATGCATCGAGATACTCACAAGCAGTAAATGGCGTTATCAACTACAATCTCTCCCAAATTGAACCAAAAAATTTGGTGAACTTTGGTCGGCTAAAAACGATGGTTAGTTGGCTAATGTTTAACCACCCTAAGTTGACACTGTACGTTTCTAGACAGCGTTTGCAAGCCGTTATACAGTAGGTCTATTCAGTCACCGTTACACGTATACGTTGTATAATGATGTGGTCACATTTCTTCATTAATTTCATTACTAATTCGTCAAACCACCTAATTCTTTCTCTATTAATTAAACCGTATCTCACATTTTAGTCGTGCGTGACTAATCAATGGCTAGCTTTCGACAGGTATTGGTTCGCTATAAACAGATTCAGGATTTCCACTTTTTCGCGTTACGCAGTCTCTCTGCGTAATGGCCATCTAGTTTTGTAACGTTTTGAATGTTTTGCTGCCGAATGTTCTGACTTTACAGAGATTACAGTTCGAATGTTATGTGGTTTTGACTCAACTTCAAATGATTTAACCTTGCTGCCAAGTTTCTACTTGTTGTGACGTGCTATCTGTTGCTATCTTCTAAGTCTTGGAAAGATAACAAGACATAACTTTTAGTAAAATGCATACACATTGTCAAGCCGGATTGGTTTTTAGTCAGCTCGTCAGCCGGGATGTGTGTCGCTTGTGTGAGAACAGGTCGATGATTTATCTTCGCTTCAGATAACGAGCTTTTTCGCTGTTTGTTTGAGTGTGGTGGCGATTATTTCTCGACTTATTTTGCCTTTCGTTGTTTATAACAACTCCGTCTTAGTGTTGCCGGAGTTCGTCTATCAGTGTGTCCGCATATCACTGTGATTCCGTGTCTTCGTATTGTTAACTGTACCTGTCTTTGTGTGGCTAGGAGTTGGTCTGTAGGTAGCAGTTATACTAATATGACTTACGTTATGTGATAGTATTTTCTTTACCTGTAGTATGATGTCAGGCATCGGACCATAGGTGATTGCCAATTGGAGGTCAAGCTGTAGATCTAGCCCCGCCTCACTTATGACGTGAGTTGAATAACTACTGTTATTGGTTAGCTATGATGAGACCAAGCTATAATCAGATTGTCGTTCAGAGTGGGCGCGAAAACGAGCTGTTTGATTACAGTTGTTGGTTTGATGCTGACCAGAATGGTCTCGTGTGTATGGTATGTGTAAATACCTAGGCTATATGGCCGTTTGTATGGCTTCGTCGTTGGTAATAGGGTACTTGTGTAGACCCTAAATGTAGAGTTTGATAGATTGGGAGGCCTGTGTGGATCCCTAGAGTGGCATGTCGAGGGGAGGAGACCCCTGTGCGAGCTCATAAACTCTGCACAGATCATGATATTAAGCCCTTTATATGTGGCTTAGTTATGTGTATATTGCTTGTGGTTGTTTGTCATGTAATATCCATTCCATTAAGCTATTCGTCAGTTTATATCTGACTTTAGATATGTCGATGTGATATCTCTGTTTAAACGATGAAACTGAACAGTCTGATGATTTGATTGAGATATTTTTCTAGCAGCTGCGACTGCTTGGTTGTTTGACTGTCTATTTGTAATTCTGTTCTAGTTTCGTTTATTGGCACTGCACTTACATGATAATTTGTGCACTGTAAATATTCTGCTTATTAAATACATTATTCTTTTATTTTCAATTTTGTGTCCAGTTACTTTAGCACTGGGCCTAGGTTACTCTAAATTAACTTTAGCGGTAGGCCTAGGATCAAACCCACCAAGAAAACCTCACACACATGAAAAGTGTTAACTAAAGGGGATGTCAGACGAATGACAAAATCGGCCGATTTTATCTGTCGACAAAATCGCCTGATTTTGTCAGCCAAGATAGAGCATGTTCTATCTTCAATGATTTTGTCGGCCGACTTTTTGTATATCAGACAACGAATTTTGTTTATGTTGCCATGGTGATTGTTTACAACGGAAGATGAATATTTATTTTAGTTATTTATTGTGCTTGTTATTATTTTCGTTCATTAGATGCAGAAAAAAGTGCCGCAAGTATTATTTTGCGATCTGCATTCAGCTGTGGTGCTAGCTGATAACGTATATGAAACTATCGGCCATGTCTCATGGTTCACCGATTTTGTCGGCCGACTTTGTCGTTCGTCTGACATCCCCTTAACAAGTAACTAACCATGTATCAAGGAAAGTGAAAACTGAGACAAAACCTGCAAAGGAATTTCACATAGTTTCATATGGTATGAAAGCAGGTTAGCAAAAGCTGTTAATACTGATCTGGTCCATTTTCCACGTGGAGGAGGTTTTGTTGTAGGGGCTTTTCGTGACAGCAGGGGTTTTGTTGCAAAGGCTTTTTGTCTTGGGGGGGGAGTTTGTTGTACACTCACAAGTAGCACATCTGTGCTGACCTGACTGCTGCTAGGCTCCTCCGTCAGTGACAAAGGACCACTTCCACTCCCATCAATTGGTTCATCCACGCTGCTCACTAGCTCCGAGTCCCGTGCCGGGTAGTACCTGGAATACAGACATCTAGATAGTTACTTATCGAAGAGAGTGACAACTCTTTTTCAAAAGGACTTTCCATGACTTTTCCGTGACCAAACAAATGAAAATCATGACCTATTGGCACAACATATTTTTCCAAATACAAAAGTTGTGGGGATGACTATGAGGTCTTAATGTATTAAGCGCATTAGAGATCTTTTTGAGTATGCGCTATATAAATTTACACTTTACTTACTTACTTACTTACTTACTGGGGGAGCGTTGTGAGATCAGCCAGTGGAATCCGGGGCAGAATCCCGACTGCAAATGCATTTTTAACATACCGGTATTTTAGAGTCACAGAGCATCTCTAGCAGAAAAAAGCACATTTTCTGCACCACACTTTCAATGAGACAACCATAAAATCCATGACATTACGCTTATTCTCCGTGACTTTTCCACGACTTTCCATGAACTTTGCCGTCAGTGTCGTAGCAAGCCCACTGGCCGGCCGGTGCGCCCAGTGGTGGATCTACTGTAGGTTTCAGCCAAGGCAAGGGGAGGAGAGTGAAATATTTCCCCCTTTTTCATCTTCTTTTTCCTCAATTTTCTCATTCTCCTTCCTTTTTCTCAGTTCTTTTTCCCAAACATGTTTTCCTTTCTCCTTTCGTACCTCCCATTCCCTTAGAAGTAGGCCTAGGGTGAGTAAAATCCCACTAGGAGGTCTGGGGAAGTAGACTACTGTGAGCTCCCTCAGTGGGGTCTGGGGCGGAGTCCCAGCTGAAATCGAATTTGAGACATTTTAGCTTTAAAATATGACATCTGGTGGCAACAATGTTAATAATTTACCTGAAAATCAACAGACCACATATAGTGCAGTTTAAACAATAAATGCAAATCGGGACCAAGTTGGTTGCTAAATAAACAAGCTAGCCATTATGGCCACTGATAGATGCAAATATCAGCGACCAATTGCCTAAATTGTGGCTACATTGTGCATACTGTTTTGGAGGTCAATAAGCTTAATAATAGCTAAATAACTTATTTATACTATTTAGGCGTAATGTCATTTCTATAGACATGAATGTGATGGAGAAAAATATCGACAATAAGTTGGCTCATTTGTGGGTCTGGCCGCGCTGTAGAGTGAGCTAGGCCTACCCAACATGGGCTGGGGCAAAGTCAGCCGAAATCGAATTTGGCGCAATATAACATTGGTGGCAACAATTTTAATTATTTTTCTGACACTTATTGTCTTATTGTCTGTCCAATGCAATGCATAGCATTGGACAGAGTATAAAATCACCTGAGTGTCCGTGTGTGCGTCCGTCCGTGCATCCAACTTATATATAAGCTATCTTCCTTTTACTTTCCCTTTCCCCTTTCACTTTCCGCTTCCCCATCTTGTTTCCCTTTCCCCTTTCTCTTCCCCTTCCCTGTACCTTCCCTTCCCCTTTCCCATCCTTTTCCGCTTCCAAAAATTGTATCACAAAACAAGTTTCAGCTAAATAAATTTAAGAAGCTTTTCAGCTTCTGGGGGGCTTTGCTCCCAGGCCTCCTACCAGAAGTATAAATTTTTAGTTAACAATAGACTAGCCCTGAATTTCATGGCCGGCTTAGCATTTTCGGGGCTAAAGTTGCGGCTTAGCCACGATTTTCACACGCTAACGACTTAGCAAAAATTTTGGTGGCTGGTGACTGGCTAAGTCACTGGCTTAGGGCAGTAGTGGATCCAAGAGGGGGCAAACGTGTGGCCGCCCCACTTTCCTCGAGCCGCTTTATATGATCTGCCGAACTGCTAATTAATAAGTTTGTGTATCAGAAAAATGATTAAAATTATTGTCACCAGATGTCATATTTTAAGGTTAAAATGCAACATATTTGATTTCTGCTGGGGCTCTGCCCCAGACCCCACTGGAGGAGCTTACAACGCTTCCCCAGACTCCTTAGCTGGATACAAAGGATCCTACTTTTAAGGGAAAGGGAAAGAAAAAAGAAAAATTGGGTAGGATACAAAAAGGGAAAAGAAAAAGGAGGGCCAAAAATAAGGGGATCGAAGAGACGAGGGGGGAACAAGGGGGATATTCCCCCCTTGGCTGAAGCCTAGATTTGCCACTGGCTTCGGGTCTAGTTAGCAAGCAAATAGGCTATAGACAGCTAGACAGGTCTAAGCATAGCAGTTTTCATCTGTCTGTGTAAATCTTTTAGTGTAAGATTATAAGGTGCAATATGTTAGGTTTGTGTTTTGCATTGTGCTCGTATTATTTTTATCTACAGGATGCAAACAGAATTAGGCCTGCGATCGCCTGTAGCTAGATACAGATGAACATGGAAGCCTTCAGTGTTTGAACGTCAAGCATGTGTATCGCAGAAGAGTTTCAGTCATGGGGTGATTACACAATCCAACAAACGTCCAGCAAACTTCCAGCAAATGTATACAAAATACATGTGGTAATGCTGGACGTTTGCTGCTATATGTTATAATAGACGAGCCAGCTGGATGTTTGCTGGAAGTTTGCTGGATCGTGTAAACACCCTATCAAGTGAATTTTGAAAGCTTTTCAGCTTCTGGGGGGACCCCCAACTGGGGCTCTTCCCCTGGACCCCACTGGAAGACTGTACCCCGGACCCTCCGTACTACCTCCTCGTCTTTCACATCCTGGCTATGGCCCTGATTGCACACACCATTCTCCAATTCCACGTCACATCGATTTTATTGAGTGAATGACATGTTGTCAGAACTCCAAGAAACATGATAAATATGAAATTAAATAATTGACTTGTATTACATAAAAAAGTTTTTAAAACCCGAAAAGTTTGATTTTTGTGTTTTTATGTTTTTAAAAACCTAAAACAACAAGGTTTTTTAGATACAATTTTCAGTACTCGGTAATACTGATACTGAGTAATGACAGTATCTGGTAAAGTACAGCTTGTATCTAGATACTTTAAAATTGTATCTCTATCTAGATACATTTAAAGATAAGTGTTTAGTATCTGTATATAGATCTGAGATACATTTGTGGCCATTTATCTGTATCTGTATTTGAAATACGTTTTTAATGTACATTACCCAGCACTGTCGGAGTCTGGCTCCAGGTGTGAAGATTCGTCATAAACATTAACAGCATCATGCGAAGATTCGGCATAAACATTTATGACATCGTCGTGACTATCACCCCCTCCACTGCCTTCAGATGTTAAACGCTGCTCTGGATGGCTTTTACCGATTCTCAGTTCACTGACAGATTTAGTCACACTCGACTCGCTGCCAGCACCATCTGTCAACACATTCCGGCAAAATCTGTCACCTGCAAAGTAGCACTACAAAGTTAACTAAAAATCTGGCCACCGGGCGCCTAAGTGTGATCGGGGCAGCTGCTGGTTCATCAAGCCAACGATTGTAGATGTGGTAAAATGCCATTCCCCGAAACCCATCAATGGATCGCAACAAAATTGGCCGCAATTTCTTCCAGGTAAGGGTTGTCCTTCCTACAATTTTGGTCCTGGTCCACTGTCTGGTTTCGAAGGAGAAGTGAAAAATAAAGAATAATAAAAATAACATAAAAACAAAGCGAAAACATAAGGCCACCCGGTACTATGTATAAGGGGCCAAATCAGCACAAACTATAGCCCCAAATGTCTACTGGGAAATCCCATTATATGACAGAATATCCCAGATCACTGCACATAGCATCACGGCTTGTGCGGTAGCCACAAGCAGTTGTATAAGCGATGTGCCAAGTCAATGGGAAGGCCGAAATTTCGACCCCCCACAGCTCCCACATTTTTCAACCAATCTTAATGAAACTTGAAACCAAGAAAGATATCTGGGATACGACCCCACATGCAAAATTTGGTTGATGTGGGACGACGGGAAAAGGGACTGCTTAGGGAGGGCATTTTCCGTTACTTTTTGTGTTCTATCCTTTTTTGTATTCTTGCCCACACCTACAGGTCACACCAAAAGACCGACCACGACCGTTTATGGCTCAAAACGCGTGTTTCTGCGTAAGGTATCCCCTTTTGTGGGTCTCGATGATAAAAAATAATGTTTGGGGGTCAAAACTCCCCAAAAACATGATTTTTGGGGGCCTGAATAGGCATTTTAAGCCATATTTGCGAAATTTTCGAATCGCGATATCTCGAAAAGTACGCACTCAATCAACACGAAATTTTAAGGGGAGTTTCAGGTGTACAAATGAACTTCGTGGGGGGTCCAGCATTACAAAATTATAATTCAAGATGGCGGCAGCCGCCATCTTGGATTTTTGCACAAACATCAATAACTCGGCCGCTGATTGACGTAGATGAATGAAATTTTGCAGTGATGTAGGGGGCTGCCACCGGAAATAGACTATTTGACCAAAATAGACAAAAATAATAAATTCAAGATGGCGGCGGCCACTATTTTGAATTTCATCTATCACTCATAACTCGTTTACTATTGCACATACTTGCACGAAATTTGGCACGTGTATTACCCTGAAGGTCCTACATGCAGGTATGCCAAAATATTAAGCAAAAATTAAATCCAAGATGGCGGCCGCCGCCATTTTGAATTTTTGCAAAAAGAGCAATAACTCAGCCGCGGATTGACGTAGATGAATGAAATTTTGCAGTAATGTAGATGGCTGACACCGGAAATAGACCATTTGACCAAAATGGACAAAAATAATAAATTCAAGATAGCGGCGGCCACCATTTTAAATTTCATTTATCGCTCATAACTTGTTTACTATTGCACGAAATTTGGCATGAGTATTACCCTGGAGGTCCTACATGCAGGTATGCCAAAATATTGAACAAAAATTAAATCCAAGATTTTTGCACAAACATCAATAACTCAGCCGCCGACTGACGTAGATGAATGAAATTTTGCAGTGATGTAACTGGCTGCGACCAGAAATAGACCATTTGACCAAAATGGACAAAAATGATAAATTCAAGATGGCGGCGGCCGCCGTTTTGAATTTCGTTTATCTTTCATAACTCGTTTACTATTGCACATATTTGCACGAAATTTGGCACACATATTACGCTAGAGGTCCTACATGCAGGTATGCCAAAATATTGAAGAAAAATTAAATTCAAGATGGCGGCGTAAATGGATGAAATTTTGCAGTGATGTAGCCGGCTGCCACCGGAAATAGACCGCTTGATCAAAATGGACAAAAATCATAAATTCATTTTTATTTGTTCATATTTATTCATTCATTCATATTTATATAAAATTTTGCAGTGATGTAGCCGGCAGGTAGTAGTAGTAGTTGTAGTTTTTGTGTACAAAGTAACTGTTCAGTGACCTTTCAAACTTTAAAAAAACTGCAAATATTATATATAAAAAAACTGCAAGCAATTCATTTAATGTTGTATAAGCGCTGATGTAAAACTGCAAAAATCAAAAAGTATAAGCACGAACATTATGCATGAGCTTAGACATTTATATCTGGCTACTGAGAACAGATTAAATGTCTAAGCTAATACAATAGTTCGTGCTTATACTTTTTGATTTTTGCAGTTTTACATCAACGCTTATACAACATTAAATGAATTGCTTGCCGTTTTTTTCATATATAATTGTAAAATAATAGCCAGCTACCCAAAGTTATTCTGACTAGAAACATCTCAGGCATTCTCAGCCGTCAATGTCAGCAACAGATACACTCATCAAAGTGTAGCACGGTAGTGCGTAACACTGTTGTAAGGGCGACTATCAAAGTCACTGGAAAACCCCATATTTTGGGCACACCTAGCCCCAAACCCATGAATCAATCGACTTAAAATTTGACTTGGATGATTACATTAGCGGTGTGACCCTATCTGCCAAAATTGCTACAGAAATGGTACAAATCGGCCCAGCAGGTCTGGCGGGGCAAAGGGGTGAAATATAATGTTCAATTGGGTTATTTTTTCTTTTTTTTTCTTATTTACTTTTCTTGCCAAGCTCTGGAAAACACATTTTTGGGAGCGGTCTTGGTGTACAAACAAAACCAAAATCAAACTGATGATAACAAATGGTGCAGATCATTCAAAGCTGACACCATATCATCTGCATGTTACTATGGCAACAATATACAATTGCAACAATACTTAACGGGACTTGGGAATGAAACTCGGACAAAAGCAAAGCTGCACAATTTGCGTTACAAAATAAAAATCACCTTCAGCTAGACTTGGCAATTTCTCACTACCACTAGCAGAACTGTTGGAGTGCTGCATCAGAGTACCGGAAAATCATTCACGATCCAACGGAAAAAAATCGCCATCACATATCATTTAACGCAGCCATCAGAAACACCTACAATAACAATATCTATTACACAACCCTGAAAACATTCTCACCGATGTGAAAAATAGATTTTTGGTAAAACAACAATGTCAAGTCTTAACAGTAAGTCAAACCCAATCACAGCCAAAAAAATAATGATTAAAATTTTTAATCGAATAAAGTCTGATTAAAATTTGTGCCTTTCCAGTTGATGGTAAATTGGACAAAAATGGGGTGGCGGTCCATAACAGAATACCTCGATTTAAGCAAGTTAACGCACCTCAGCAGACACAAAATGAATCTTTTCAATCAATTTTGATCTTCAAATGGAAAAACAGCTCATTTAGTTTGAAATTATTCACTTTCATTAACTTTCAAAACTTTGTTGAAATAATTTAATCTGCTAGGCGACAGACATTTTTGTTTACACTTCAACCACATAGAATATATAAATGGTTCTGCATGCACCATAGAATAGAACTGATCAATAGTTTTTCCTCACTTAAATACTAAGGCTAGCCTTAACCCCAAGCCTGAGCCTAAAAGCGTAATCGATTTAGCAAAAACTGAAACCGGTTTCCTTTCAGGGTAGAGTTTTCTGCAATCGATTAAGCCGGTTTCGCGAAACCAGGATTAATTTTTGAAACCAACTCTGGAGCATGTTTCGCTGGCGAAACCAGAAGCCGTTTGCTTGTTGCTGTTTTGTTTACTTGAAGTTGAATTGTTATCACATACAGAAACAAAGCTTCAACAGTAAGATGAATTTATTTTTTCAGTAGTAAAAAATTCGATCACCATGGGAACCATGACGCTCGCCATGTTGTTTGTTTACAATCCTACTGTCCTACGGAAATGGTTTGGTGCAATCGATTTACACAGCAAAACCCAAAACCGAAACTGGTTTCAGTTTTTCTAAATCGATTACGGCCTAAGTCACTAACCATAACCCTAAACCTATCCCTAACTCTACCCTTAACTCGAAACATTCACATTGCCATTAACAAGTGACTGGGTACAGCAACACCTCATCGCGCGACAGTTAACTGCGTGACACATAATCGGCGTCAGTTCATCGGACGACAGTTCATTGCAGCGAAAATTAAGCAAAATGACAGTTAACAGCACGACATTTAATCGGGCATATGAATGAATTGACACAAAACAGTGACAGAACAGGTTGATATTAAACACGATTATTTCTCGCAAACAAAAAGAAATTGCTTAATACACAGTTGGCTTACTGTTCACGTAGTGTTCACATATGTGTGCGTAGTAGCCTACTTATTAGATATAATAAAAAAGCACACAGTACAAGTACAACCTATTATTCTCAATCAACTTAAACGGTTTAGGCTTGCGTAATGCGAAACTTTTAGCAACGTCAAGTCTAAGAGCAATATGTCTCGGTCTCGGCCCAGTAGGTCTCGTCTCGGGTCTCGGTCCATTGCGTCTCGTCGAGACGTTTTGTGCAGGCACGTGCCGTGCATATGGTAGCTGCAGTTAGAGCAATACTAACCAGCATGACATTTGTGGTTTAGACATAACGACGTAGTTCTGTAAATTAACAGAGACTTTATTCAGTGCTTCAATGGTAATTAGTTTGGCCTTTGCTGATAACAGATAATGGTTATAAGTCGACAGGGGTAAGGTTAATTACGGCTAATTACGGTGCTGGACGACTGCTCGCCCGATGAAGTGTCGCGCAATGAAATTGCACGCGATTAACTGTCGCTGCGGTTAACTGTCGCCGTGATGAACTATTGTCCGATGCTAACTGTCGCCGATTAACTGTTGCGCGATTAAGTGTCACGCGATGAAGTGTCATGGAACCAGTGACTGACACAACGTTAGGGCACATGACGGTTTATTCACGTCGATCAGTGACGTTTGTAAATTGCAAAATAATGCGAATTTACTTCGAAATGTGTGTTGTGGTCGGTTAAAGTGGCGAAAGCACATGATCATTTACTATGAAACTATCTATGAAACTTTCGTTCCCGGGAGCGTAAGTACGTGGGAATGGAAGTTCCATAATTTTCGCCGATAACGTGACACATGCCAATTAAAACAATTATTGACGCAAATGCATATAACAGCGTACTAATAAGCTTTTCAGAAAAAATGTGCTCACAGAATGACGAAAACTAAATAATTGCATGTACATTACTGATGTAAATAAAAACCATTCATCGTCGAATATTTAAACTAGTGTAATGTAAATAAGTAACACTGCAAAATTCCGTATGATAGTATTTTTTTTGACTAGCTACAGCTAGCGCTCGACCGACGACGGCAATGTCCCATGCAACATCAGCGGAGGTACCGCTGTCGAACTCCACTTGCCGGACTCAGGTGTGTCTCGGTCGTTCTGAGGCGCGTTTCGAACTTTTTATTTCTCTGAGATTTTCAGAGATTCTCTGAGAATGTCAGAAAAAAGGCAGGTGCGAAACGCGAATTCTACGCAGCATCTCAGATATTCTCAGAGAATATCAGAGATTCTCAGAAAAATAAAAAAGTGCGAAACGCAAGGCGCGTTTCGTGCTTTTTTTCTCTGAAAATCTCTGAGAATCTCAGAAATTCTAACTTAGAATTCGCGTTTCGCATTTCCTTTTCTCTGAGCTTCTCTGAGAAATCGTGAGCAAGATTTCCACTTGCTTGTGAGTTACGTTATCCAAAATTTTATGTTAGAATTCTCGTAGAATTCTTACTTGCGCGTTTCGCACTTTTCGTGAGAACTAGTGAGAACTACTGAGCCGTAGAAGTAAGATTCTCAGAGAAGAAAAAGTGCGAAACGCGTCTCAGGTCATCGCTTCCAATGTGGGTTTTTGTCGGGACGGCCTCCAGTTCGTGGCCTACTGCCGCCTATTTCGATAGTGCTCTCCTGAGGTGCTTGTATTGACTGATTCATGTGTTTCACGAACTTTCTGGTTTCGAACAACGCAGTAGGATTTTATTTTGACCACAGCAAGTTGATTCGTGATCAACTATCATATGATGATTATCTTCCTACAGCCAATCAACAGTTAGTTCTAATTATAGCCGTCCAATAAAATCAACCCAGCAAAACATATACGTCACTTTTGCCCAATAACCGTCATAGAAAATGGGTCAACTTAATTAGGTATTCATGCATTCATACAGTATATAAGTCGATATCTTTCCGTGTGTGACAATCATAAGCGATTGCCGTGTTGCGTCCGTTAATTTAAGCGTATATTATAGTTTGTTTGACAGAAGTACGTGTTATCCATACGTTTAACTTGTTCAACAATACTGTCGTTACTTTATACTGTATTCAACAGAGGATTTTACTTCATAAAATTCAAAACAATGGCAGCATTTGTCGCCATTTCCAGTATGGCTGCCAATCCTTTGTGTAGTTTCACGGAGGTGTAGTTTGCGTCTCGACCGTAAAAGGGCCGTGGTAAAATGCGAGTTGCGAGGCGCGACGTAGGTATAGTGCGAGGAATTCGTACGAGGATCAGGGTAATTAGCGAGGCAGCGTGCGAGGCCGCGTGGTATTGTGCGCTGTGAATTATGGAACTTTCGCTCCCCAACACAAATTTTGATTATTTAATTGTCAAATTAATAGTATTAAGGCGTTATAGTTTGTTCGTATCTTTGTGCAGCTTCATTGTAGCAAAAGATGGCAGAATCTAGCAAATTATTTTATTAATTTATTTATGTTAAATTTATTAAGTTTTCCAAATTCTTACTCAAATTATATTTCTATATAAGTTCTTTCTTAAATTATATTTTTCGGCAAGTTCTTACCAAAAACAACATGGCATGTTGCCCCAGGGAAAAGATAATAAGTGTAGAACATAGTGCACATTTTATCACCCAACAGATGTACTCGTATGTTGGATGTTGTAAATGATGGGTTGATTTGTCTGTTGTTCAGATTAGTGTTGTATTTTCCTGTGCTGATGTTGCAAGTGTGATTGTTCTGACAGCAAAATGCAGATCTTTGTGAAAACGTTGACTGGAAAGACGATCACGCTCGAGGTGGAGCCGAGTGACACGATTGAAAATGTCAAAGCCAAGATCCAGGTGAGTGATCATTTGCTTTGCCTGTTGTTGAACATTGGTTGTGTGTTTTTTTGAAAGTCTGACTAGGTCTGGGCAGTTCCAAGTCATTTTTTATTGTTTTCGTAATGAAAGTTTAGTGTTTTTAATCGTTCCGGAAAGGCTTGTGTCGATCCAAAAGCTTTCCAGGTCAAAATTACATAAAGCCGGTCCAGCGCAGGATGGTGATTGACGTCACACAATGTCAGCCAATCAAATGCATTGTTTAGACGACTGTTCCGCGCCTGATTATGGGGCTTATACAGGGTGTTCCAAAACAGTTCTCAGTTCGTAAGCCCGTGATCAAACAGCGATCATCCTTTGTTATTCTGCCCATATCAAACGATTTATTCTAAAAATTATTCCTGGTAAACAAAGTAAATAAACACAATGTGACGTAACAATGACGTCACAAGGCACTACTGCGAATAAGTAAGTAAGCTCTACTATTTTATGCTACGAAATTGATATCTTTATGTGTTGCCTGTTCTCCGAGACCACTGTAGCTTTGACAGTGTTTGTTTTGCTAGGTAATGTGGTCACACAATAAAGGTGCGGTGGGCGG
>Ga0056128_1006694_pt1 | contig 14547 bp, 9 predicted proteins | sample WorMetLIZISLAND2_FD_71113 | JGI IMG/M metagenome (GOLD analysis project Ga0056128, IMG submission 71113) | Marine gutless worms symbiont microbial communities from Max Planck institute for Marine Microbiology, Germany - Olavius geniculatus... ...
GTGTGGCCCGTGAATTTCCGAAACTCTTTCCGTGAATTTTCCGTGAAATTTGACACATTTTAAAAATTCTGCCGTGAAATCATGCATTTTTTCCCGTGAATTCGGTTGGTCCCTAACTATATGTAAGTGTGTGACATTACTGGTAATTAATATTAACATAGTGTGATGTGGTGTACTCAGCTGAAGAAAGAGTTTGGCTCAACAACAAGCTTGCCGTATTTTCCACCCAAGAAGTTGTTTCCCCTTTCTTCACACCAAGTGGATGAAAGGCGTGTCGAGCTTGAACGGTTTATTCAGAATGGTAACCACATAGTGTTTGTGTATAGCGGCATATTGTTTCGGATTCTCAGTCTATTTTTTAAGGTTGCTTTTAGTTTGGAATTTTCAATTTTGAACTGTTAGTGCAAAACTGCTAACTGTTAAACAGTTTGCTTACCAGTACGATCAATTTAGTTTCATGTTTTATTTAGCAAAATTTTCAGGAAACATTTCCTAATCTGGCCATCATTAATTTCGCAGACTTCCTTTGTATAATAATGTCAAATGTGAAAACCGCAAAGACGATACTTGGTCACGTTGTACAACTTGCATTTTGTGCATCGCTATCTTGGTTATATTTTCTGAAATTTTTGTCAGAGTTATTACTGAACTACTGAACTTATGCTAATGAGTGTTTGAGTGTCTGATGTCTGTTGGCCACCATATGGAAATTTTTATTGATCAGAAACTTTTTGTTTATTGTAGTGAGTCAGCTTCCGCAGATTTCAAGCAATGCTATATTCAATCAGTTCCTATTAACTGCACAACAGGTAATGGCATATTTTATACATATCAGATACATAAATGTATATAAGCAGATTTGTCAACTAGATGAGCTAGGTAAAAACAATGAACTGGGTTGAAGGTCAAGCTTTCTCGTGTTTGTTTTTATGTTTTATTTGTATTGTACATTAATTTCTGTACACACATTTTTTTTGGTCAGATACACGCTAACTTTTGCGGCCTAGAAATGGTAAAGTTAATCTAAAACTACATTTAGAGTCAGATTTTATAACTCTTAGGTATTTGCCCAATGAGTGCATGCAACCTGATTGGTTTCGTACAATAAGTACCTAGTTTATTCTGTAAATTGTCGGTCAAGTTTGGTCTTATAAGTCGTGAGTACTTGATGTTAGAAATGGCAACGAAAAATCCAGGTGCTGTAATGTCAGCAAAACAGACTGAGCTTTTGACAGCTTATATGAGTTGGTCTGGTCTGAGTAATTTAGGCCCATGTACGCAGCATAGGTCAAAGTACGTTAAGTACCAATTTATATAGAGCCAGAATCTCAGAAGAGAATCAGGGCGCATTGGAGAGGAGTGCTAGGGGGCAAGATAAGCAGACTGAAAATAATAAGTTTTAAGATGACGTCTGAAAGAGGAGTGTTTGAGTTTGATGGATATGAAGAGAAATGGAATTATGTACTTGTGGTGCTGAAACTCGAAATGCACGGGAACCAAAAGACAAGTTATGGCATGGAACGTCAACATCGTCAAGTAGATGGCTAGAAGATGAGCATGTGAACCTTATAGATTTGTCATGATCTGGTTTAACCTAGTTTTAAAAATAGTATAAAACTAGGCATTAATAAGCCAAACTTTTTGATTTTTCATTTAGTTCTACACTTGGTGTACATATTTTTGTGTTTATTTTGCAATTATTATTCGATGCAGAAAAGCTATGCTGATCTTCCGTCTGACGTCGACCTGGATGTATTCCTGGTGAACGGACACAAAGTTACTGTAAATATCAAATCAAAGGACAAAACTGACGATGTGCTTGAGGTGAATGTTCCGACTGTTTGTGCAGCAACTTTGGAGTTTTAGTTTTAGTTTTAGGTGTTTCCTGTTTGCACGAAACCATCTAAATATGCAGCAGTGAATATATCATAGTGCAGATGTTTCCTTTTAACCAGATTTACGGAATTTGTGAATGTGTAATAGAAAGAAAAACTGTTACGCTACAAGGAACAGCTTTATTCAGAATTGCTCAGTAAAGGTAAAGGTAAAGTCCAGTACTTGCTATAGCGCTTCTTACATGAGACGGACTCAAGACCAGAAGCGCTTTACAATCTTGGAAGTGGCAGCTGATTGGCATTAGCTAATGATACTGCAGTGCACTATGCGCCATGCGGCCATCCATTGCCCGCGTGAACGAAGAATTGGACCCACGATTTGCAGCTAGCAGACATGCCATCGCCCCAATCAGCCACACTAGGCCTTTACCCCGTATCCCGTAAGCTAATACTCATTTTCCATCTCACGAAGGGTTGGAGGCTGAGTTGGCCTGAGCACGCAGTAGGTTAGCAACTTGCTCAAGGTTGCTTGCAAATGACGGCAGTGAGAATCGAACCGCAACCTGAAAGTAACGAGTCGGCACCAACTACTAGACACCTGCACCTACAGGCAGTTAGGTGTGAACAATTTGCCTAGGGTTGTTACTTGGTAGTGCATTAGCTAGGCATTGAACCGTGGACCTTTCGGTCTCGTATCCAGCGCGATAACAGCTGAGCCACCAAGCCATCGGAAGTAAGGCACATTATTTATCACCATCTTTCTGGTTTGCCATTTTTGCCGAATACTTGCCGATTTTTGACTGACTCAGTATTTATGTACTTAGTTTAGCTTTTGTTACTGTGTATCATATGTTTATTATGTTACATTGTGTTATATTAATTTTCAGTGTGTGGCAACAAAGATTGGTCTTTTACCTCAGTATTTGCATTACTTTGGCATGTGCCTGGTCTGCAAAGATCCCGATGCTGATTTCTCAGGTATGTTTGCTTTCTTGCTGTAAGCTACATGTAACTATTAATTTGTTTGTCAGGGTGTTAACGATTCAGCAATCTTCACCACCTTTTTTTAGATAACTTCTGTTCACCATTGCTAAACATCAACATCTTAACTAATAAAGGCTGTAATGTGATTAATTTGTATGGTGTTTTAGTTTCCTTTTACAAGCTACGACTTTTTCAAATGCTATCTGTCAGTGATTAATTCTGAATGATTAAGTCCATGTTTTGTTGTTGCATTTATCTGTCTAATGTTCTCTAATGCTTCTCGATTATTTTGAAATACCGTACACTACTCTTTTGGGAATAAGAATTGAACCATCCTGTTTTAACAGACACCAAAATTTACTTCTAGAGAACCAAATCCGGAATAACTTGATGAAAAATTTCTAGTCAAAATTATGCAACTCAGACTCAGAAAATGTTTCTGTTCAATACCGCCCTATTGACTGTCGTCCAGTGCCTCTGTAGCTCTGCGTATTAGTGCTATATAAATATGATTAGTATAGTATAGTATAGAAAGCATTAGTAGAGGTGGTTATAGCAACAGCAGTTACTTTGGCGACAATTGTTTTGCGACTACAGACCCAGAACTGTTATACAGCATTTTGGTTCGTCTGAGACAAACCGACATTAACTTTGAACAGTTCCGAACGGCTGCTGAAGACATTTTCTTTTGAGATGCTTCTGAGAACGTGTTGCATTGTGGCAAACTTAAATCCTGTTTTCCCAGTTATTGTGTTTACCCAAATAGCACGTTTGATATGTTTGCAGTAGTGCGTAAACTATTGGAGTTTGAGTCTCCATACATCTCACTAAAGTCAGCCAACGACTCCAGTCCCTTGCACTGGATCGTCCTGCAGAAGACGTATGTGTGAATTTGATTTTGCAATCAGTAACAATCTACACAGTCCTAAATAGCAGTGCTCAGCGGTCATAAACACTAGGTCTCAACAGCATAGTGAATCCATAATAGTTAAAATGCGATATGAACTACACATTATTAGCTCTGTGGGTTACGCCTGAATCCATAATAGTTAAAATGCGATATGAACTACACATTATTAGCTCTGTGGGTTACGCCCGATTGGATGAAAGTCTTGTAAAAGTTACGCTTAAAAATCGATTGATCCATCGGCAGTGTGGCAAATGTCAACAGGTAGTTTACGCACACATGTGGAGCTCAATGACCAAAATTGGTTTTCGCCAAAAGTTAGTTTCTCCCCATCGCTCAAGCAAATTTAGAGTCAGAACCATGAATGGAACCGACCTGTAAACGTAATCTTTTGTAGTGGTTGATGGAATCAGTAATAGCTACTTAGTTTCAAATATGAGTCGGCCAAATGTGAGTGGATGCTGTTTTGAAGATAACTTGAATTTGCAAATGTAACCATTTGTCTAGGAAATCGAGCACTGTTGACGGAGGTTTGTCAGCTGTTAGAGAAATATCTGTGAATTCACCAAACGTTGGGAGTTCTAGGGTAAAAATTTGTGTTAAGGAAAGCTGTTCATTATTAACTTACATCTGGGGCAGCAGTTCATAGCACTAGCATTCAGTAGCGTTGCGTTTTCGTTTATCTTTGACATTATTTGCAGTTAACACACTTTATATTATTTCTCACTTAAATAATTAATTTTTTTGTATTTAGGTACTGGGATTCGAGTTACGATGAAGAATTAATAGAAGATCGGGTTGCAATGGATCTTCTGTTTTTGCAGGTAAAAATATTCTTTCTATGGTATTCGTAACGAGCGTATGATAATGAAAAGGAAGCCAGACTACAAGTTAAGATACCCAGATCTTTTTAGGAAGACAGTAAATATAAATAAAATCCGGAAGTGATATATGAGTTGTGGCGTTATAATAGTTTATGGCACTTTTAGTGTTGCTGCAGAATGTCAAGTTTAAGTTTTAATGTTTGTAGGTAGCATGCCTTTTTTGTGCACACATTTTAATCATTTGTTTCTTAGTGACTGGGTGGCTTAAAGTCCAGGTTGCATCAGTTTACATAACTGTTATAAAGCGTTAATTGGCTTAATTAGATGTTAATTTGTCAATATTTATTAATCTTCCTGTTGCCAGTGTTATCTTTATACTGTAAAAATAAAGTTTAGCGATCATAAATGTGACAAAAGTGTGATGTCACAAACAACTATTAGCATCGATGTAGCATTTAACAGAATTTGAACCCTAGCAGTGTCGATGGAGCGTGGTACCAAGCAAAAAAGACTTCGCTTGCATTTCGAGAAGTCGCTGTCGTACGGGAAGTAGGCCAACTGTATGACCTTTTCGTTGCACCAGTCGCCGACAGATTCTGACTTTCGCTTCTGGAATGCAAGCAAGTTCCCCTCTCTGAGCACGCGCTGCGTGATGCTACAGCCAGCTCATGGCGTTTAAACTTCCTCGCACGCTGAAATACACGCTATAAACAAAGCGTTGTTTGTGAAGTCAGCATTCCGTTCGCACAACATTATTTTTATTGAAATTGATGTAAAGCGATGTTTTTATTTCAACTGATCAGCGTATTATTAATTAGCATTTTTTGCGGAAAACTGTGGGCCCTACTTATAATGTATGTTATATAGTTGTGAAGCTGTTTTACCGACTGACTCGATTAGCTGTTGTGACTGTAGGCAGTAAGTGATGTCGAGCGCGGTTGGACAGTCACTACTGACGAGCAAGCCGCACACCTGTCTGCCCTGCTGAAACGTGGCTCGAAAAAAGAGGTAATTTTACACGTCGAATCATGTACAGATTTCAGTCATATGTAAGCTTCGTACAAAACAAAGTGCAATATGCAGTGTTTGAGGGTACGCATTTGCCTAACTAGCATATGTTAAATTACACGTGTGTTTTTCAGAAGATGAAATAGGTGTGTCTTACACATACAATATGTGATTCAACTGGCTGATATTGTGCGCTCTAAATATTTTACTTATTTACGTACTTACTTACTTACTTACTTACTTACTTACTTACTTACATAGTTATTATTAACTATTATGCAATACTCTGCATTTCATGGAAAATGTGACATGTGTTTGGCTGATTTGTGATTAAATAAGTGCTTTATGATTGCATCGTAATTGTGGTGCTAACAGGGTAGTGCTTGCAAACATGCGTATTTCAGTTTTGTTTGCCTGTTCTATAGTAGAATCGGTTAAAATATGTACCTTACCTTACCTTCGGGGTGGGCAGGCTCTTAGGCCTACACTGCCCAGTGCTGAGACCATATCAGTTTGGCCCAATGCGCGTCCCCGAATTTAACCACAAGGTTACAGATAACGGCTATAAAGCTGTAGACGGCTGTAAAGCCGTAAATAGATGGCTGTAAAGCCGTAGTCAGCTGTGAAGCTGAAATCAGCACAAAAGCACTGGTAACGTGTAGCAAATCTGCTCTCACGGGTTTGGTCAGCTCGTAGTTGGCTCCTACCCTCCAGATTTTAGAAATCTTCTGGGTCATCGGTGCACAAAGCCCCACCACCGCGACAAGGTGGCTGACCATGGTGGGGTAAAATATGTACATATGTTTATAAATAATTGCTTGCACACTACTGCGCAAGAACTTGGAACAGTCTGCTATCAGAAGTGACGTCTTCAAAGTGCTTGCGAACATTTAAGACTTAACTTAAGACTCATCCCTTCTCTTCCTTTTTTACCGTTGACTTTAAAGTTAGTGCAGTGCCATTGGCATTTTTTCACTTTAAATTGTATTGTGTGCAACTGTTTTGTGTGCAGTATCTACGGCTGGTACGAGGTTTCAAATACTACGGCTACGTTGTGTTCAAACCATGCATGACCGACTACCCCGCTGCCGACACCAAGGTGACCGTTGCTACTGGCAACAAGGAGCTCAACTTTCGTATCCATCACAGAGTACGTCTCGTGCCATTTTTGGATCGGTTTGCTGCAGGAATATTGGCATTGTAATTGAAACCGAATAGAATTTTCTACTTGCATTACACCGTGGGGCATAATCGGAATTTTTTTACCATAATTTGAAGAAGGGTTATCCAATTATAATAATTTTTGGTACACGTATTCACGACATAACTGGCCATCAAATGGTCGTTCAGTTTCCCACCTCACTCTCATCTGCTTTTGCACTACCTGGTAAAAACAAAACAGACAAAATATGCATTAAAATCAACAAAAAACTATAAAATTTCATCTTTCCGGATATGTGGCTACCAACAGCCAATCAATTGCAAGGTTTGACTGTTGTGCAGCAGCACGTCTATTAAATAGGCCTAACATTCAGGAATATTGATGAATGTAAGAAACAATTGGTGAAGTCTGGATTAGTCTGGAGCAGAATGTTATCGATGCTGCTATCAACGAATGGAGAAAGTGTCTCCGAGCTAAGCCCGTGTTCATGGGCCGACATTTCAAACATTTTTATAGGCAGTTAAAAATGGACAATTAGATAAATAAACTATCAGCTAAAATGATAAAAATATGGACGAAATTTGTGTTTTGTGAGTTTTTTTTTGATTAAGCAATAACACCAGTAGTCAAAAATGCAATATTTTGTTCGTTTTGTTTCCCCAGGTAGTGCGGAAACAGACAGTAATTGAGGTGGGAAACTAAACAGTCATTTGATGGCCAGTTGTATCAGGAATATTCGTACCAAACATTATTAAAATTGGATCACTTTTCTTTAAGTTATGATGACAAAAATTGTGGTGTGTTTTTATGCCCCATAGTGTAGTAGCTCGTTTGAATCGTTTGACTCAGTTGCTGCAGTTACTGTTCAGGGTTGCAGGAGATGGCCAGTAGTAGTATTTATAGTAGTAGACATAGTAGTATTTGCTGACATCGTTTACAACACGCGGATGAAATTTGTTGAACAATTAAATTGGAAATGTATTGCCATTCTGCTGTCATAATGTTGATGTTGTTGTTGATGATGGCATCATTTCAGTCTGAAGTCAAGGATGTGAGCTTCAAGGTGACTCGAATGAGATGCTGGAGGATATCCTCTGTGGTATGCATTTAGTCACTCATGGATTTCATTGTTAGGTGGCATCCGCCAGCTTTTGCTACAGCTATTGTGGTCTGTCTGTCTGTCTGTCTGTCATGTTGATGCACTCTGCTAAGGCTGGTGAATAGAGTGAGATACCATTTGACAAGGACAGTTATGTGTGTACTAAAGAGGGGCTTGTTACCTCGCTGGAATAAGAGATTGGGAGTCTGAGCCTTCAGTTAAATTTTGCATTGTTAAGGGCACGTTGCACCAACGTCGTTCAACTTTGAACCCGGGTCAAATCTGAATTTGAACCTAGTTCAGCAGTAAATTGCGTTGCACCAAAGCGGTTCAAGCGTTGATCTCTGTTCAATTCTGAACTGCCATCTGACCACCGATCAAATTTTGATCTCGGTTTAACTCGTGGTTACACATGCGCACTAGGCAATAAGTATTTTCCATGATACTATTGCTGCAAAAAATTGTTCGATTCGAATCTTATCCTGTCCAAAAAACTTTCTCGTATCGAATTATAAGACTTTTAATGCAATTATACTGATGATCTGAATATGTTGGGTTTCTACTATATTCGTTTTATGTTCTCTTTGTGCTCGATAAATTAACAAATAGATGAATTAGTTGCATTTTTCGGTGGCGATGTCTTGCTGCTACAGTAAACATACGCTCGAACCCTACCCATAGCAACGAAAACTCATTCGTATCGATTTTTAAGACGTTAAATTCAATTATAGTTGTGATTTAGATATGTTACATTTGTGCTATATCTGTTTTCTGTGGTCTTTTTGCTGGATAAATTAGTTAATGGATAAATAAAAGGCATTCTAAAGTGCCGATGCGCCGTTGCTATGCCATACCTATGGTAAACATATTATCTTGACAACGGACGTAAAATAATTAACTAATATCTATTGGAACATGAAATGCATATCTTCGGAACTTTTCAATATAATTAACTAATATCTATTGGAACATGAAATGCGTATCTTCGGAACTTTTCAATGCAACTGTTGATGCGAAAATCGTGTAGTAACTTCAGGGAAGCTTAAAATTCGAACAAATTATGGCCAATCTGTACTGGACTGTTTCGTAAGCATTGCGTGTGACTGTGACATCATTGTAGTTGGCCCGTAGGCCGAGCGTGGTTAACCAATCAGCATCGTCCACGGTATAACCACAGCTGTTCAACTGAACGGGATCAGCTGATCCGAGTTCAACTTGGTGCAACGTGAACTCGGTTCAACTTTTGATCTAGGTTCAGCTGTTCATGAACGACGTTGGTGCACCACGCCTAAGATATCAGAATGGTTACTATAGACACGAGGCAGCTAAAGTCAGCAAGAACTTATTTAATGGTAGCTTTACCAGCTTTTTTATGACTTTTTTTTCTCCAGAATAACATCTTTCATCGAGTCCATCAGGACTTTGCAGAAGTGGCATGACCATGCTGCATGGGAATTCGTTCTTGATGGGGTCTGAGAAATTTATTGCTGGCAGCGGATGAATTTAGTGCAAAGTGCTTTTTGTGCTGTTAAATGGGTTTACGGGACAAATATCTAACATTTCAATACTGAAACGTAAACATTTGTCAGCTCATTCAGTGTTGATATTGAGTGCGTGCTATGGTCAGAAGCCATTGATGGCTATCGCACGCTTGTGGCCATTTTGTTGCGCCAGTTCTGTGTTTCATACTCACAATGTGTTAAGTTGAGGTTTATTATGCTGCCCATATGTAGTGTCGTGAGGCCTTACGTTTTTGCTGTGTTTTTATCTTATTTCTCTTTTTTTTCTTTTTCACTTTTTTTCTGAAACCAGACAGCCGACCAAGACCAAAATTTGGGGAGGACGACCTTTACCTGGAAGAAATTGAAGCCAAATTTCAGTGAGATCTGTTGAGGGGTTTTGGATGAAGAGGCATTTTGCAATGTTGATAATTGACAGTTTGACATATCAGCAGCCATGGGCCAATATACACAATATACACTAGTTTAATGTGATAGCGTTCGAGCCACATGATGTTGCTACAAGAGGAATGTCAACTCCTAAAACCTTCTATCCAGGGTTCCTACAGGTCATGGAAAACTGGAAAAAGTCGGGGAATTTGTGGGTCATGGAAAGGTCACGGAAAAATATTATTTTTTGAAAAATCAGAATAAATGATCTTGGATCATGCAAACTGTAGATATCTGTGATTTTTTTGTCTTTAAATATTAAAAAGGAGTCAAATTTGCAGCTTCCATTAAACGTTAAGCTAGAAGTGTTTCAGCTTCAGGGGGGGGCTTTGCCTCCCCTGACTCCCGACCATGGTTTTTGTAATTTTCGTATTGCTCTATTAATATGGTTTTATTATTTTATGATATAGTGTACTATTTCTGACATTTGTGCAATGGGGACATTGTTTCAGGAAAAAGTCAGGGTGTTTTGCTACAAAAGACTTGTAGGAACCCTGTCTATCTGACAGGCCTCATGTTACGCTTTGCCCCAAATTTCTAGTTGTCGTTGTTGATGATCGATGTGGTAGGTTTCAGATGAAGATGACAGTGGTAGTACTAGTGAGCCAAGTCGACTTGAGCTTTCATTTGAATATCTTGTAGCCAAGAACTCTCTCAGATGGATTACGCTTTATACCAGTCAGGTAATTGACCTCTCAGCATCCTTGTTGAACGAAACATCCTTATTGTGTGCGTAGCCAGTAGCTGGATTATAGCGTAAAATACTAGCTATAAGTAAAAACATATATGCAGTTGAGTTGTACAAACGATGTCGTAAAAAGCATTAAAATGAAAGTTTTTTTAAATCGTTATTAGTGCATGTCAAACTAGAGTTGGATTTGACGAGGTTGAGTTTTTAGGTAGATTTACCAAAACCAGTGTGGCTTTGTGCTGTAACGGTAGTGTGCCGAACTCGTAATCTCGAGGTTGCAGGTTTGACTCCGGGCTGGGGCACTTGACCTCGGGCAAGTTGTTCACACACGTTTCTCTGTTTATCCACCTACGGGCTCAACGGCCATAGAAAGGGAGATGAGCACCCCACCTATGCCCCAGTTTTTACCTTACCTAGTGTATTTCTAATTATGCTGGAGACAGAGCATACAACAGATTTCGTGAACGTTGGTTACGGTTGTCGTTATCGTTATGCATGTTGCATGTCCAGGCAATTCTGATAAGCATGTGTCTGCAAGGAATGGTTGACGAACTGATCATGAAGAAAGAGGGCCGTAAAATATTGAAGGTAACAAAAATCTGCTTTTAACGTATCCCTGATGCCATTTCTTGCATTTTGTGCACATCTTTTGAAAAGAAAAATGTATTTTTTATCACTTACACCAGGACAGGAAGCAGTGTTTGTATGTACGTCTGTTGTTTGTCCAAAAATTTGAAATTTGTGGCTGAAAGCATCCATTTTGGGGAAATTTAGGATAAAACTGAAAGGATTATGAATGTATTTTGAGGAAATTATGTGGTGTGGTTGGCCAGGTGTGGGAAGGATGCGTTCTGAATTTGTTTTTGATTTGCATTTGTTGGTGGATGCTGGATCATCTAGGATTCTTTACCACTGAGAGATAAAAACTGAGACTTCATCGTGTTCACTAGGTGCCAGCACCATTTTTGGTGTAGATTTCCAAGAGCCGTGGTCGCTTTTGGTTAATTGTTTTAATCAAGAATATCGTTTTTGCTGGAGGAATGTGATTCTGATGATAACTGTGTGGTGTTATTTTCAATGGCATCATGGCTGCGGTGGGGAGGGCAAAGGGCAATTGCCTTCCACCCCCGCAAAATTTTTGGCTCTCAGAAATTGTCAGAAAATATTCTTCTTGTTCGAAAGTTTAACACTTGTGGCCGAAAACACCCATTTTGGGGAAATTTAGGACGAAAACTGAACATCTGAGCACACACAATCTCCTCTGTTGCAGATGTTTGTCACGAAATTGAAACTTCTTGCCTTGCATACTTTTTCAGCCCACAGTGATCAGTTTGCTGGTTATTCTAACTGATTCGTGCGTTGTTTGGTGCTGACAGTCACATGATGCTGACCAAACTCACTCACAAAGTGTCTCGTCTTCAAACTCATCCACGGTCTGTTCGTCTCTTTACTTATTTAATTACAATTTGTGAATTTATTATTTATTTGATCAGATCTGTTGTAGCCATTTTTGTTAGTTATAGTGTTTTTAACTTAAGTACAGTGTAAATTGTTGCAGTTGGGTTAGACCGGGTTGCAGCATTACTTTATCAATATTTAGTGTATGCTTAATGCTTTTGCATGCATGCATACAAGTGCTTAAAAGTAGAGCTGTCAAATTCGTGCGCTAATTAACGCGTTAATAAAATAACGTGCATTAAAAAAATTAATGTGTGTTTAAAAAAAAATTAATGCACATGCGTAGATTTATATTTAAGTTACTGAATTGCTTCCAAAATGTGCCATTTTTCTGTGCACATAATATATGTAAGTAAAGGAAATATTTTTCAGTTAATTCGTTAGTCGCTTTGGTGTATTTGCACATTCAGAAGCGCAGCAGTGTGACTTCTCCTACTACGCCGACGTCCGCTGGGCCGAGTTCACTCGTTATACAAGTCACAGTGAGCACAGTATACATATTCTTTGCTGTCATCTTTCTCTTCTTCCGGTGTTCCGGTGTTAATGACTTTCGTCTTGTAGATTATTTCCACCAGCCTCTGGCTTCTTTTGTTGGTTGCAATTTTGTGATGACTGAGCCTAGTGGTGACATCATCAGTTGCGTCAGTGAAGTTAAGCCTACTTGATGTTGAGATAGGTTAGTACTAAGATGGGATGACCATTCGTGGGTATACCATCTTTGTATTTGAACAATCCACTCACTCAGCCACATTACATAAATCATTTATTTACTTACTGATTTTTCACAGGTTAGCTACCTATGCAGACAATGTTGTTCTTCATGGGACATAAGGCCTGTAGGGTGGCACCCATTTCCATTTCGTTAGGCCTCAGCAAGACCATGGATATAGGGTTAGTGCACTGCACTGTGTGCCTGCTTACATTCGAGCTTTCCCCAGCTTTTGCTGATACTCATTGCACCTACCCGAGAAGGGATGGCCAGGCTGAGTTGACCTGGGTGGCTGGTTACACACTGACGGTTGTACTAACTGGGCCCATGACTGACTAGACCAAACTGCCACCTAATAATTACGAGGGTCCTTTGATAAATAAGTTTCAAAATGGCGCCATTTAGTCAATTTTTAAAATAGGAAAAGTTTGAAATATACATTTTGTAGGGAATTTAACTCTAAGTACATGGTGTGAGTTTTATTACGATGACGTCTCTCTGACGTCATTTATAAATATTAAATTCGGCGACATTCCCACTGAAATTGCCCCGTAACGAACAGCATGCCATTATTGTTTTTGGTGAGCAAAATGACTTCATGCAAATTTGATTTACTCTCAGATGCATCCGATATATGTAGATACATGTTTTATGAAGCCAACAATACATGCTTGGTGGAAGAAAATGCTAGTTGTCTGTCCAATGCAATGCATATCATTAGACATAGTATTTGGACAGAGTATAAAATCACCTGAGTGTCCGTGCGTCTGTGCGTTCAGCATTTCTTAAGCTATCTTCCTTCCACCTTCCGTTTTCCTTCCCCTCTTTCTTCCCCTTCCCTGTTTACTTCCCTTTCTCCTTTCTCCTTTTTCCTTCCCCATTTTCCTTCCTCTTTCCCTTCCCCTTCTCCATCCCCTTTTCCCTCCGCTTTTCCTTTCCTTTACCTTTCCGTCCCTCTTTCCTTTCTTTTTCCCCTATCCCTTCCCATTTTTCTTTCCCCTCTCCCTTACCCTTCCTCATTAAAGAATTTCAGCATATGTTCAGAATTAAATTTTCTACAAAATGTATATTTTGAATTTTTCCTTGTTTAAGAATTTATGGAATGGTACCATTTTGTAACTTACTTGTCAAACGACGCTCGTACTTCACATTCTAACATAGCGAAGAGGAGTATGTGACATCAACCTATAACCAACTTCCGTTCTTTGGGAGAACTTTAAATGGCCATATCTCAGCAACCGGTCATTTGATCCACTTCTGGCTCTGGTGTATGGTTTTTGGGGTCGGCCAATTTAAGAGCATCATTTATATTTACCCCAACTGACCCTTGTTCCCATGGCAATGAAATTTGAGACAGAATGGGCTATGACTTGGCTCGTGTGTATATAAGTTGATTGGATGTGTCGTGGTGGTTGTCAGAACACTGCGCCGGTGACTCAGAGGCAGTTCAGCCGGTTTCCATTCGGTGGAGATGTCAGCGTCGTCAGCAATGACGTCTTCGACGGAATACGAGACGACGATCTCTGAACTCTAATACTTGATGGGACAGCAGGCGTATTTGTCTTTCTTTCTCCCCCGCCATTCTCTTTTCTGCCTTTTTACGTTATAGCCAACGAAGTCTGTTTTGAGACTCGTCCGGGATTGGCCTGTTGACTGTTTGCCCCTCACAGCCTGATACTTTTTTTCGCTGAAAATTCAGGTTATTCCCGACCCATTTTGTTTACTTTACACCAGCTGGACTTTTGTTGCTGTTTATTAAAATCAACAATTCATTTATGTGAAACAAACAGGCGTCATGTGTATCACACTCACACGGTAGTGTGAGTGTTGTAAGGACGACCTTCAAAGTATATGGGAAAATGCAAAATTTGACCCTCAGCCAACCAAAAACCCCTGAACCGATCGTCACCAAATTTTAATG
>Ga0056128_1006697_pt1 | contig 14546 bp, 7 predicted proteins | sample WorMetLIZISLAND2_FD_71113 | JGI IMG/M metagenome (GOLD analysis project Ga0056128, IMG submission 71113) | Marine gutless worms symbiont microbial communities from Max Planck institute for Marine Microbiology, Germany - Olavius geniculatus... ...
AGAAAATTCATAACTTTATCTGGTTATTTGTCACATTTACAGAAAATTTTACAAAATGTTGTGCTTGAAAAGTGCCAATAGTATCTGCATGTGAGTATATTTTTGCATGCATCGAAAACCTCAGAAGAAATTGCTATCAGTAAGCCTATCATAAAAGAGATTACTGTAACTGTTGTTTCATGCAGTTAGCAAAAAAGCAGTACAATGGTTAGAAGATATCTTATATCTCCTAACCATGATCCTAAGTGTCAAATGATGATGATTTATTGCAAATATTGTCATATTTCACCTAAACTGCATGCTAATTGTCACTTGTATAAAATATAAGCTGACTCCAGTTTATTTGACTGTGACAATTGTTATAAAATTAAACTGCTATGCCACAAAAATTATTGAATGAAAAGTAAACCTTAAAAATGCAAAAAAGTTATGATCTCCATTGTAAGAACTCCATGTGCATCAGTCTCTATTTCTACATTCATGTGATATAACTGTAAAATGTTGTTCTTTGCTTGCTTTTGTCTGGTCACCCCTAAATTTGTGTTTGTCAAAAAATTGTTTTTTTTTGTACAAAAATTTTCTTCCTAAAATACAAATCTTGGGGTTGGAAGTCCTGATTTCAGAAAATTTAAGAAAAAATATCTCCAGCGGCATAGTGGGCTAAAAAGTAGATGAGACAAGCAGTTGCAATGTTCCAACAGAATTCCAATTTCCAACACAGTTGCAAATTTCTGATAGGAGATTATCGGTGCTCACCTCTAAACTTCCTCAAAATTGGTTTTCTCAGCCCTAAATTTCTCATTTTTGAGAAAAAATGCAAAAAATTTTCCAACAAATTTTTGACGGTCAAGAATTTAGGGTGGGCAAATTGCCTCTCCCCTGCCATGATGTCACTGCGTATGATCGTATCTCATTAGCTGAAAATTTGCAGCGTCTGTTGAAAATTTGATGCAAAAATTTGCAACGTCTTGCCTCCCAACCGTTTTAACCTATAATACTGACTGAATACTCCTAACAGTAAGTGTTAGAACAGTGGCAGTTTTAGCCAAAAAATCTGGGGGTGCTGTTCCACACTGGATAGGATAGCCTTTACTTATATTGGTATCACCAATAAAACGTTCAATAAGTCAGTGTGTTAGGTGCACAAAACTGGGGTACTGAGCCCAAATCTGGGGTGCTACGCTCCCCAAGATCCAGGCTAGAACCGCCAATGTTCACATTCATTGCAAGCAATGTCAATATTGAAATAATATGCTAAAATCATTCTGCTTTGTGCAGAGTAAGTTACTATTCATGGCGCAGATTCGCAGCTGCTGGCTGCAGTATCTGCAGGTGCAATTCCACAACGGCACCAAGTTTACGCACGACGTCGAGCAAAGTAGAATAGTGTTGCTGCTGAACCACAGAAGTATCTGTCATCAACGCCGTCATGTCAGCAGCGAGGAACGAATAGACAGACAGAACAGATTGCAGTTGGTCGCCAGTCAACGGAACACTCGCAGAACAAGCTGCATTGGCAAACTGTGCATGCCACGACAAGTACACGTCGACGTCAGATATGTCAGGCCGATTCAGAGATGACAGAGCACCAGCAGAAAAACTATCAGAGTTGGAAGTGTCAATGACGTCAGAGATAGAATCTTCCACCAGTGACGGCAGTGGAAGTGGCAGGGAATCGGCGTGATCTTGCGGAAACAACAGATCGGACTCAGGCACCGAACAAGAACTGTGCAGGTAGTCTAACGACGACTTATCGGCTAAACTGACCACACCACCGCTATCACACATTTCTGAAACTGCAGACACTAAAACAATCTCATTGTTTGAATCAACACCGGCTACATCTGTTGTTTCAGAATCTACAATAAATCGAGCTGGCACGTTCCCACATTGGCTTATGGCCTCTTCGTCAACAGCATCGCACAGCTGTAACCGTTGACCGACACTGAAAACTGCAGTAGCATGACTGCTGTTGTAGTACAATATATTCACTGAGCTAGATGACGTTAGTTCTGGGCAGCCAAGTGTTCCTGTATTACTAAGACCAGTGAGGTCAAAGTCTGTTGTGGCATGCTGCTGTTGCAGATGGTTTCTGAGCTGTGTGGCTCGTTTGAATGGCATCAAGCATATAGTGCAGATGTGTGTCGACTTTCCCGTTGAGTGTTGACGCATGTGCCTGCGACAGCTCGAACTATCCTTGAAGCTCGCTGGACAGATGTTACACGAAAACTGCTTCTCCTCTGAAAGATTTACACAAGCATATACACATACTCATGCGAATGAATGTGCAGTGTCTACAACAATGATAGATTAATCTCTATTAACCACAACAACCCAAATTCCATTACCCCAACTCTCACCAAAACTTCCCCGCAGGGAAAGTTGTGGACACAAATCATGAAAGTCACAGGCACAAATGGTGACAAATCATGAACAATGAAGTTTCGGTGAAAGTCGCCGACACAAATCACTAAAGTCGCGGACATAAACCATCTCGACATGTCAAGATGTTTGCGACAAAGTCCGTGACAAGTCCGTGACCAACCCGTTTATGTCGCTCTAATGAAATTTGGTCCGTTACAATGCATGGGGAAAGTCGGCGACAAAGTCCAGGACAAGTTCCCATCAAAGTCGCAGACTTGTTGCGGACACAAATCATGAAAGTCGGCGACGTGATTTGTGTTGAGGACTTTCATGATTTGTGTCCGTGACTTTGTCGGGAACTTGTCCCGGACTTTGTCGCAAAGTCAGCATAATGGAATTTAGGCTAACGACAGCAGACAGACAGGACAGGACAGATGCAGTACAATAAAATGCAGCAATGGAAAAAAGCCAAAAAATGCACACACAATTCACAATTTGGCACGTAAAGCAACAACTATGACAGCAACAGGCATCAAAATGTTGAAAGTTTGTTTCATTTATTTATTTATTTATTTAATATCGAGATCACGCATAAAGCATACAAAAAAAATTTGAGGACAAAAATTAAAAGGAATACAAAATAGCCAAAAATTAGGAGCAAAGTCCAGCATCAGGGCTGCCTTGCATCCTACTCTGACAACAGTAACAGTAATGACAAGTAATTTGAGCAAAGCTCACGTGACACGCGATAGCGGTCCTGCCACTTTGGCAATCAGTGTACAGCACGCAATAAAATAATAATAATTTTATAAGCAATTCACTCTTAAAATGTGTGTCGCAACCCGAAATCGCAACAAAATTACTAAAAACCCCTACTGTCGAGGTTCAAGGTCATTCGAGGTCACCAATGTTGACACTCCTAAGAAGCTCGTCACTAGTGCTTGTTATCATGAGCAGGATGTCTGTGCCTATATGCAACTGTTTTCATGCTAGACAAGGCAATAGCAGTAAAATAACCACTTTTTAGGGCTGATTTCTGGATCTTTTAGTTAACTGATCAGTTAGTAAACCGTCTGTTAATTGTAACTTGCTAGTTAAGTTTGTGCGCATTTCTGAACAAAACCTTGACTGGCCGTTAGCTAACTAAATGGTAAACTATAGTTGCTTAGCAACGATGCGCACAGCGCTAATCATTTCTGCCTAGCGAAGGCGGGCGTCATGAATATTAATGAGCGCAAACGCTCGTCAGCCAGCCCACGAGCCAGCCAAGCTATTGCGGACAGCCATTTTGTCCATTCATGAATAGATTCTGTAGTAAAATTTGTAGCAGCAAACGTCTCTTCGAGCGTTTTGAAGACATTGCTATATGGTAAAATTGTTCTATAGTATCACATTCCTCAATTAACTGCTTGCAAAATGGTACAAAAGTTGTGTTAAATCAACGATGATCAATGGTTAGCTAACTGACCGATTTCGGTCAGTTAAATTTTTGGCCATTTTGACCGTTGGTTAGTGCAACGGGAAACACAAGTTATGCAAATCTGTCAGTTAACACTAACTTGACCGGCCAGTTAAGATCCAGACACCCAGCCTTAGAGGGGTACTCCTCTTTTACGCTCGCTTGCGCAGGCCTCCTCGAACCTAAGGGCCATAAAGGATCGGCACTTGAACTGCTGAAATCTGCGTTTAATGCTGAAAATTTCATACGCACGTTGTCTTGGTCTATTTTCAGGCATTTCGTTGCAATTCACTCTTGAAATGTGCCCTGCAGCCAAAAATTGCAAAAAATTCACTAAAAACCCCCTTTTGGGAGTTCAAGGTCATTCAAGGCCATCAATGTTGATAAAATTAAAAACCCGTGACCAGTGATTGTTACGATAAGCAACATGTCTGCACCTATCTGCAACTGTTTTCACACTAAGACGCGCAATGCATTCTGCTATAGCACGTAAAAATGCTCACGGTGCTGCAAGAGACTTCATCCAATCCATATGACGTACAGAAAAAGGTGCCCAGCAGCTGCTAACGTTTGGATGGCTTGAGCCATAGATCTGCATACAGGGCAGCTTTTTCATATGGATTAGATACTCATTTTACCATCCTACAGAAGCTAGAAGCCTGGGCTACTTCCAACAGCTAAATAAAGCTACACACAAGAAAGAAACAAACCGGAGTGAACTGACATGTGCCTTTTTACATCCGAAGCATGTTTGAAACGTTTCTGACATGTGCTGCATTTATATGGCGATTCACCTACAATCCTCAAAAACACACCATTAGGCCTACGTTTTATTAATAGACTAGTTGGTCACTACAGGCCAGGTCGAGAATGTCTTTTGAATATCATTTTGAACTGCTAGTCTCTTTAAATGCTGAATGCCTTTCCTATGATCTAAATAACAGCATCTAAGTAATTAAAGCAACAACTAGAAAGCAGTCGTAGCCTGCAGGTAACTCCGCCAAGGCAAAGCTATTCGCCAGGTGGCGTCACCATCTTCGGTTTTGCAGCGGTTCGTTTATGCCCCCTTTAACGCAGTGGTAACGAAAATTTCAAAGTGATCCAGAATCCAGGATTCCTGCCAGATCACCCAAAAATTTAATTACTTGTAGCTTATGCCATGCCCGACATACCCTCAAAATTTCAGAAAGATCCGTCCATAACTTTTCGAGTTATCTCGCTCACACATAGACAGACAAACAGACAAACAAACAAAGTCCGACAAAAACATAACCTCCTTGGCGGAGGTAACTAGTCTGCAAATGATCACAACCCGGGATGTGGTCTCGGTCGAGACGTCTCGGTCTCGAGATGGTCTCGAGACGTACTAATGTGTCATCTCAGTCTCAGGTCGGACAAAATCCTCAACGTCTCGGTCTTGTCTCGGAGCAATAAGTCTCAATCTCGGCCAAGTAGGTCTCGTCTCGGGTCTCGGGCCATTGCGTCTCGTCAAGACGTTTTATGCAGGCGCGCGTTGTGCATTCTGTAGCTGCATGACATTTGTGGTTTGACATATTCATTTACAGTGTTTTTACTCTTTCATTTACTAATTTATCATAAAGCAGAACTATGTCATGGCAGTCTTTTTTCGTCATAAAATGACCTAGTCGCAATGAAGATAAAGTGTATGATGCCAGAATGAATACTATCAGCCGAATGTAGATGACATATAAGGCTGTAGTTAGTTTACTAATCTCAGTTGCTTGCAAATTGCAATAAACATAGTGGCTCATGTCTACAGCACTGCAGTTGCAATTCTTTATGGTTCAACCGTTAATTATTCAGTGATAATTGTCAAAATAAAGTGCAAAAAACTCACTATATCACAAATAGGAAGTGCATACCATGGTGCGATTTAATTAATCCATATGATTTTTTTTTCATTGTCAATGTGTTTCACCATACGTCATGGAAAACGTCTCGGCGAGACGTTGAAGCTCCCGAGACTCTTGAGAGTCTCGGGAGCTTTAAGGTCTCGGCCAGCGTCTTGGAAGCTGCAACGTCTCGTCTCGGTCTCGTCTCAGATAAAATTTTGAACGTCTCGGTCTCGGCTCGGAAAGTCTCATGCACATCCCTGACCACAACAGAAGACGTAATAACCACAAACCCAACATCAGCAGCCCATCGTATTACTTCGTAAATATACCAATGCACTAACAACTATGTGACAAAAAAGAAGCCCACCTGACGATAGTATAGCCGACCGTACTGTTTAACAGTGACCTTCAAGGTCATCCAAGGTCGATGATTTTCATGTCATTTGAAAGCCAATATGTGACTTCCTATCAATAATCAATAGCAACTTAGGCCCTATCTCGCACCGTTTAGCCACAACAGTGCGCACTGGCCTTCAAGCTCATCCAAGGTCAATGATTTGCGGGTGATTTGAAAGCCAATGTGCCACTTACTATTAGTGATTAATGGTAACCTTGGCCCTACCTCGCACCGTTTCCGAGATATGGCCAATTATAGCTTAAAACATTCCATTCCATAGTGCGTTATGACCTGTCAAGGTCATCCAAGGTCATCCAAGGTCATCGATTTATATGTCATTTGAAAGCCAGTATGTGACTTCCTATTAGTGATCAATAGCAACCTAGGTCCTATCTCGCACCATTTAGCCACAATACATCTTTGATAGACAGACGGACGGACGACAACCATGAAAGCAGCTCGACTGTTACTTAAGTACGGTCAGCCAAAAACTGAGCAATAAATTTATAACAGACACAAAATGCAGCATGTAGGATCGGTACGGAACGAACGTGGTACTCAGGTCCAATGCAGCACTAAACTGAGTGCTCAATGATAACGTAGTAACTAATAATACATGTACATAATTTTGTACTCTGTTTCCTGTATCAAGTGTACAAAACAGCACTGTGATAGCTGGAAAAACCCAGCACTCAAATGATGACACAAACAAACATGTTACCGGTGTGCTTTTTCATGTGCGACTTGAGATAGGAAGCCTGTGAGAACTTGTGCTGACAAACCAGGCACTGATAACGAAGCTCATTGGAATGTGTTTGCTGATGACGCTGAAAGCCGCTGACATGACGAAACGTCCTTGGACACAGCTCACAGGAATATGGCCGCAAGTTGGCATGTAGGGAATTGTGCTCCTTCAGGGCAACATTGCTTGAACATCGGACACCGCAGACATCACATTGATACAGCTTTATGCCTGTAGATCATCATCATCATCATTTAATTCGTTAACAGACAGAGAAACACATGGCATTTTAAAAAGTTACAACTGATGAACAGGAACGGCAAGATTGAAACAACACTGGGATAGTGTAAATATTGGGAATCTAAGCAAAAATTAACAAACAATTAAGAACTGTTCAAAAATACCATGAAATCAACAGAACCTACAGACTGCTTAAAACTATTAAAACTCCTACAATTGACATTACTCGGAAGTAAATTCTAAACGTTTATAATGTGCTCACAGAAGAACAAAAAACGTGTACAGTGATTTGTTCTATGCTTATACAGTTTGAATAGCAGTAAGTAAACTAGTAAATAATTTGTATAGTGCATTTAACTGTTCAGCAGCACATTGACACACAGTCAGTGTAATGCAGACAATATCACCTTTTGTAATTTTTGCTGTTTTCGATGTGCAAGTCCTTAAATGTTGCTGTTAACAAGTGTATAAACTTATGTTTTGTACATTTATATGAAATAATGATAAAAGTTATAACGTGATAGACTTGAAAAACTTCACTAGTAGAGCTATGAAGCATCATAGTGTTGATGTCATTTGACATAGGAGAACACGCCCAACCTTTAAGCGCAGACGTACAAGCTTGAACAAGCTTGTACGTGATTTTCCTACTGTGGAGGGATGAAACGCTGAGTTGACCCACTAGTAGTAACCACCTGAGGTGAAGCACAACTTTTATATCACAAGAGAAAGGCGAATGCACTACCATTACACCACCAAGGCAATAATATCAGTTATGCAGTAAGCTTTGGATAAGCACAGAAAGATCTTCATTTGTGGTCATTATATGAAATGCTAGAAAAGTTTCTGCCCTATGAGCCAATCCACTCCATTACCCAACAGCTCAACTCCAATTAGGCCGCTCGTGCAAAAAGGTGAGGGGCAAGCAATGTTGGATAGAATAGTTCTACTTCGTTGCTCTACTTAAGTAGAAGTTTTTAATTTCTACTTCTACTCAAGTACATTTTTGAGCTACTTTCTACTTTTCGTTACAAAAAATAGATTTTTTTCTTATAATGTAGTTATCTCGTCAACTACTGCAATACAACTGAAAACACGTTGAAACATTTTAAAATATATCATTTTAACTGAGAGTAGTAGTAACCAAGCTCCTTAAGACGTCTTGCTGTTGTTTCTTGACATTTAAGACTGTAACACTCATTCTGACTGTTTCTTTTAGGCTAAGCATTAAGCGTCATCATATAAATTTTGCACAGAAGCACTGAAACTATAAACTAAAGTTTGATCTCGTAACACTCATTATCTGTCCCATTGCTGTAGCATAGCATGGGACAAATTATAAAATCACTGGCGTCTGTCTGTCATTCTGTCAGTCTGTCTGTAAACACTCCTACGGCCACAATTCTGATTCGATTTTGATGAAATTTTGCACAGTGATTTGGGGTACATAAAGTAAGATCGAGTTTGTTTGGGATAAAAATCTGATAACTCCTCCCCTATTTTTTTACCCCATTTAAAAAAATTGCATTATAGCCTCTGGGGACTTCAAAGTGGTATAACTCGGTCCCAGTGAAATATAATTGCTAGCTGTTTTCACCTACCCCCTATTTTCGGGCCCGCGCTATCCGATAGTGTTATTTGCATTCTCCCCTGATGACCCCTGTTGCCATGGCAATGAATTTTGGGACAAAAATTGACTACAACTCAGCCCCCGTGAAAGATATATTGCTCCCTGTTTGCACCTACCCCCCTATTTTCGAGCCCGTGCTATCTGATGGTCATTAAAATTTTTCCCCTGTTGATTCCTGTTGCCATGGCAACGAATATCGGGACAAAATTGACAATAACTCGGCTCTTGCAAAAGCCAATTACACACTGTTTTCACCTATCCCCTATTTTTGGGCACGGGCTATGCAATGGTGTCATGTAAATTTCTCCCCCTAAAAACCCCTGTTGTCATGGCAACCAACCATTTTTATTCAAAGACAAAATTGGCTGCAGGCTCACAAGATCGTCAAACACTGAAACGCAGCTGCTAGGCTATATAGCGTGGCAATGGGACAGATACCTCGTTCCACAGAACATATTTCTGGTACTGACTGTTTCTTTAAGGCGTCCTCATATAAATTTTGCACAAAAACACTAAAACTATAGACTAAAGTTTGATCTCATTTTCCTACTAGGGATGAGTGGAGGAAAAATGACAACTAAGTGGCCAGTATCACAGGCTGAACGGTAGTTCAAGCCATGTGTTAACGGAGACTTCTCTATCTTATGGGAAAGCCAAAAATTCAACCCCCAACAGAATCAAAACGCCTGATCTGATTGAGATAAAATTTGGCACGGTTGATTACGTCGGCAATATGACACCTCACGCAAAATTTCATGTAAATCTGCGCAAGGGGGGCTTCTCGGCAAATAAATGAAATATATGCAAAAATTTTTCTAGCTATATACCTTTTTTTCAGAAACTCACCTACAGGTCAGACCCTTCGGCCGATTTTTGCGTGCGATGGCTCAAACGACGTGGTCTCGTGCAAGGATGTGCCTTTTGGGAACTAAAAAAATTTGAAATTAATATGTAACGTATTTATCCAAAAAATTCTTAAAAATTACAATGAAGTCTATGGGGAAAATTAGACAATTCTTAAAACAGTCATAACTTTGGCTGTGTATAAGATAGAGTCGTAATTTTTTGTTCTAGGTATGGTTTTTGGGGATGGCCAATCTAACGGTGTCATTTAATTTTACCCCAGACTCTCCCTGGTTGCCATAGCAACGAAATTTGGGACAAAATGGGCTATAACTCGGCTTGTGTAAGAGATATCTGTGAGATTTTTGTGTCTATAGGGGGGGTTTTCGGGAATGGGCCATTGAATGCTGCCAATCGCATTTCCCCCCAACCGACCCCCATTGCCATGGCAACGAAATTTGGGACAAAATTGGCTATAACTCGCCTTGTGTAAGAAATATCTGCAAAATTTTTGCGTCTGTAGGGGGGTTTTCGGGAATGGGCCATTGAATGCTGCCAATCGCATTTTTCCCCGACCGACCCCTGTTGACACTGCAATGAAATTTGGGACAAAATTGGCTATAACTTGGCTTGTGTGAATGATATCTGCAAGATTTTTGTGTCTATATAAGGGTTTTCGGGGTGGGACAGCGAATGCTGCCAATTGAATTTTAACCCGACTGACCCTCGTTGCAATGGGAACGAAATTTGGGACAAAATGGGCTATAACTCGACACATGTACGAGATATCTCCGAGATTCTTGCATCTAGCAAGGGGTTTTGAGGGTGGAGCAAATAAATAATTTCAGTAGGTTTACCATGGTTGACTTTCATTGCCTTGGCACCAAATTTGTAAAATTTTTGCCAAAAATTGGCTAGAACACAGGTAACTATGAGATGAGCTCAGACTTTAGTTTACTCAACTGTACAGACGTTGTGGTCGGACAATTTACGCAACGGTTTAATAACTGCAATAATACGATTAGTTAAATTAGCATCATTGAAGTGTTTTCCGGGCCTATATAAGGGGGTGATACGTGCAATATTAGTTTGTTTCTTTATATGGCCATTTTGTGGATATAAAAGGAATTTTGTTCAATTTTGTCAGCAATGCAGGCCTGCGGTGACGTCATGCTGACGTGTGTCATCTGCTTTGTTTAGTCACGCCATTAGTAACAGTACAGTTATAAGCAGCTTGGCTAATGTAAAAAAAATATCTGAGGCGCAATATCTCTGTAACTGATCATCAGTAGGAAAACAGTATTTTAGTAATAAAACCGCAAATATAAATGTACAAAATATCAGTTTATTCAGCAGCACATTGACACATAGTCAGTGTGATGCGGGCAATATCACCTTTTGTGATTTTTGCTGTTTTTAATGTGCAAGTTCTTAAATGTTGCCGTTAACAAGTGTATAAACTGATGTTTTGTACATTTATCAGTATATAGACCTATGACTTTAGGTGTACCGTAACCTAACCATAACCCTGACCATAACCACAAAATTAACTCAAGCCTTTTGACATTTCAGCCTGTGAGAACTCCATTGTGCATGTATACGGTGGCTGCACAAATTCTGTAGAGCAAAGTTTGAGTTTCTAAATTGAAAATTGTAGTTATTTTATTTTAATTGGAGTCTGTTCCATCTTTTTAGATACAGAAACTGGAGTTTGTCATTCAAGTTGTAAACCTGCGTTTTAGGCAAAATATGAGCATAAACTTGGCACAGATGCAAAAATGTTCCAGAAAAAAAAATTGAAAAAAAAACATTCTGAAATGTTGAATGAAGAACTTTAGCCTTAATGAGTCCAATCTTTACCTAATGCCCAATGCTGTAAGAGCATGATGGCTGAAACTAAACAGAGAAAGAACTTATTCAATTTCAGTTCAACGTGTGGTCATAAAACCAAGTATCACCAAACTCACTAAGTAAACTACCACTATGTGGCCTATATTAATTCATTTATGTGGTTTAAAAAGTGCCTCTCAAAGTTCTTGATAAATTTTTCAATGAATTTTTTTTAATTTAAAAAACATCAAAAGAAAAAACGCCAAAACATAGAAAACATGTGCCAAGAAAAAAACGTAAAAACATTTATTACATTTATAAAATTTGATACATACACAGATGCGATTAGAAAAAGAACATTTTTAAAGGCAAATGATATCCATCCGGATCCACCATATATTTTACAGTTAGAAAATAGCATTTAACATTCGTTTATCTCAATGGCTTTCAGCTTGAGGTCAGTTAAATGTTAGCATTTTTTAAAAATTTTTTAGCTGCAGTAAAAAAAACTGTTGGATATACGTTTTAGTTTTGTTTGTATTTTGTATAATGTATTTCTCTCCTAGAAGGTTCTTAAGCTTATACAGGCAATATGTGTTAGGGTGACGTGAATAGGCAGAAAGCATGCAGGTTATTGATTTAACAGTAAAACACTGTTAAGTTTCCAAAGATTAACTACTTGCTACTTAAGTAGAAAAAAAATTCTACTTCTACTTAAGTAGTTTTATTTCTGGTCACTTCTACTTCTACTTAAGTAGGTTTTTGGGGTCACTACTTCTACTTCTACTCAAGTAGAATTTTTGGCTACTTTATCCAACACTGGGACAAGGTGGGAGTGCATGTACCTAACGCCCAAAAACTCAAACACCGTGGAAATGGTCTGCGACCATGCAACACAGAAAACGCCAGAGACAGACAAGCAAACAGACAGACAAACTATCCACACATAATAATAAGATTATAATCACGAAGAGCAAAAAATGTATACCTAGATGTGTAAGTTTATGTCGATGCAGTCCCTCCCTACTATAGAACATTTTCTGACATTCGCCTTCAGTACATTTGAAATTTTTTGCTAAACCAGGTCTGTGAACCTGCAAGTGCATGCTCAGTTTTCCTGTAAACACCAAAAAATGTGCAATAAACTAATAACAGCATTATCATATTTCAATTCCTTGCAAAGTGATGATATTAAATGTCACAAATTAGTAGTTACTTGTCAAATGTACTGTAGTAAAACATCTGACATGGTATATAACAATGCACATTAATCGTTTTTTGTAACTGCAGATCAGTTATGCAGTAGGCTTCAGATATAGTTTACTGTCTGCATCAGCCGACGATCACTGGCAGTATAAATGTGCCAATTAAATAATGCTCCTTGCATAAATGAAATCAACATCAACTATTATGCACTTAGGTAATTTTCTGTAAGCTAGCAGTAAACATCAGGATAGTGGCAATACTTAACCATGCTGATTGAATGTCTTGCTGCAGTATTCGCACATGAATGTGCTACGTTTTTCTTTCTTAACTCTTGATTCACCTAATCATCAACATTAAGCAATTAATATTTTCAATGTGCCGTGTAGTGTTAAATATGTGGCTGTGGCATACTGTGGTAAGGTAGCTCCTTGATTAACAGCTAAAAACAAAACAAACTTTAATAAATTTATTTACCCTCATGTCTCGCGCATACATTACATACGAAATTAGTATCAATCTATTCGCCTAATGCAGACACAAAATTCAAAATTCAATATCCAAAAATTAATCAAATACACCGAGTCTTCAGTGATCTGAATAACCGTGTGAAAGCAATCTAAAGCAAGGCTAGTAATTAAAACTTTGTCCTTATTACGATGTAACCTACAGTCCTACATAGAAAACATCTGCCAATATGAGAAATATTAAAGGTCAAGTTGCACCAAATTTACGTAGCTGTTATAAAGCACTAACTGGCTTCATCAAATGTTAACTCTTTAATATTTATTAATCTTCAAGTTGCTAGTATATGTTTATACTATAAAAATAAGTTTAACTGAGGACAATTTGCACGTTGGCCGCAGGTGAGACAGCTTAAGGCCGGAATGTTGACGAGCGGTGTGGACTGGTTCAACAGACTACTGCAGGCTTGTCGCAATTGACTGGCGAATGTGGTCCAGCTTGTCAGTGAAGAAACAACAGAAGCCATCGGCTAGTGACTTACACTCACTGTCGGTATGAACTGGTCTGCAGTCGCGGTGAAGTACGTCACATATCACTCACCATGTAGCTGCTGAGTTGCCAGCTGCGTCACTAAACCGCTCTCTTATGGAGTCGGACCTTGACTGTGTGATGGCGTCGCAAGCAGCCTCATGAGTGGCGTGGTAAGCTGACTGGTCTGCCTTGGAGCGTGTGAGACGAAACCGTCGCTCTAGTCACTTGACAACACCTCTTGGTGTCGCATGAGATGTTGCTGTTATATTAAAAGTAGGCCAACTGTAATCCCTTTCCATAGCACCAATTGTCGACAGCGTCTGACTTCTGGTTCCAAAATGCAAGCAAGTTCCCCTTACTGAGCATGCACTGCATGCATAAACTGTAGCGTTTGGCGTTCAACTTTTTCGCACGCTGTCAACAAAGCGCTGAGTGTGACGTCATCATTCAGGTTCGCACAAAATATTTTTTATCAAAATTAATGCAAAGCACTGTTTTTATTTTAATTCATCAGTGTATTATTAATCAGTATTACATTCAACACTTATTTATAACGCAATATTGTTTTTTTTTCATGCGACTTGGCCTTTAAAGGTTTAGCAGCTCTTAACAGTAAATTAGAAAAATCTGTCTCAGAGCTATGGAGTGTCATCTGTTATGTGGGATCACACAGTGTTCCTGCCATCCAAAACAAGGTAAATGTGCCCGACCTTAACATGAGCCAATACTCAATTTACCAACCCTGCAGGGATGAAAAGCTGACCTGGATGGCTGATTGTATACTGAGATGGTTTATCAATTAAGATACTAACCAAGCCTGGTAAAAGACAACTAGATTGATCAAACGCATGCTAACTACACTGTGTTTCAAAAAAACGGGCACCCTTTTTATTTCTTTCATAATTCACTCAAATTATGATCAATTTACACGAAATTTTTACCAGATGTAGCTGAAGAAATGCTAATTCAAAATATATGGACAAAAT
>Ga0056128_1006702_pt1 | contig 14542 bp, 1 predicted proteins | sample WorMetLIZISLAND2_FD_71113 | JGI IMG/M metagenome (GOLD analysis project Ga0056128, IMG submission 71113) | Marine gutless worms symbiont microbial communities from Max Planck institute for Marine Microbiology, Germany - Olavius geniculatus... ...
ACCACGACTACGCCCACGGAAACTACCACGACGGCGGCAGAAACGACAACTTCGGCCGAGACTACCACAACGCCCGTGGAGACGACGACAACGCCGGCGGTAATTACAACCACGCCGGTTGAATCAACGACTACGCCCACGGAAACTACCACGACGCCGGTAGAAACGACCACAACTCCGGCCGAGACTACAACCACGCCGGTCGCAACCACGACTACGCCGGCGCAGACTATCACGCCGGTGGAAACTGCAACTACGCCAGTCGAAACCACGACTACGCCCGCGGAGACTACCACGACGCCGGTAGAAACGACGACAACTCCGACCGAGACTACTACAACGCCCGCGGAGACGACGACAGCGCCGGTGGAAACTACAACCACGCCGGTCGAATCAACGACTACGCCCACGAAAACTACCACGACGCGGGTAGAAACGACGACAAGCTCGGCCGAGACTACAACCACGCCGGTCGCAACCACGGCTGCGTTTACGCAGACTACCACAACTCTGGTAGAAACGATCACAACTCCGGCCGAGACCACCACAACGTCCGCGGAGACGACGACAACGCCGGTGGAAACTACAACCACGCCGGTCGAATCAACGACTACGAATGCGGAAAGTGCCGCGACGCCGGTAGAAACAACGTCAACTCCGGCCGAGGTTACTACAACGTCCGTGGAGACGACGACAACGCCGGTGGAAACTGCAACTACGGCAGTCGAAGCCACGACTACGCCCGCGGAAAGTACCGCGACGCCGGTAGAAACGACCACAACTGCGGCCGAGACTACAACCACGTTTTTCGCAACCACGACTACGCCGGCGCAGATTACCACGACTCCTTTAGAAACGACCACAACTTTGACCGAGACTACCACAGCGTCCGCGGAGACGACGACAACGCCGGTGGAAACTACAAAAACGCCAATTGAAACCACGACTACGCCCGCGGAGACTCCGACTACGCCGGCAGAAACGACGACAACCTCGGCCGAGACCACAACCACGCCGGTCGCAACCACGACTACGCCGGCGCAGACTACCACGACGCCGGCAGAAACGACGACAACTCCGGCTGAGATTACCACAACGCCCACGGAGACGACGACAACGCTGGTGGAAACTGCAACCGCGCTAGTCGAAACCACGACTACGCCCGCGGAAAGTACCACGACGCCGATAGAAACGATTCCAAATCCGGCCGAGACTATCACAACGCTTGCGGAGACGACGACAGCGCCGGTGGAAGCTACAACCACGCCGGTCGAAACAACGACTACGCCGACGGAAACTACCACGACGCCGGCAGAAACGACGACAACTCCGGCCGAGATTACCACAACGCCCACGGAGACGACGACAACGCTGGTGGAAACTGCAATTGCGCCAGTCGAAACCACGACTACGCCCGCGGAAAGTACCACGACGCCGATAGAAACGATTCCAAATCCGGCCGAGACTACCACAACGTCCGCGGAGACGACGACAACCTCGGCCGAGACTACAACCACGACGGTCGAAAGCACGACTACGTTCGCGCAGACTACCAAGACGCCGGTAGAATCGATGACAACTCCGGCCGAGACTATGACAACTGCCACCACTGCGACTGCAGAAAGCACTACTGCCGAAACTACGACAACTGGCACCACTGTGACTGCGGAAAGCACTACTGCCCAAACTACTACAACGCCCGCGGAGACGACGACAACGGCGGCGAGAACTACAACCACGCCGATCGAAACCACGACTACGCCCGCGGAAACTACCACGACGCCGGTAGAAACGACGACAACGCCGGCAAAAACTACAATCACGCCGATCGAAACCACGACTACGCTCGCGGAAACTACCACGACGCCGGCAGAAACGACCACAACTCCGGCCCAGACTATCACAACGCCCGCGGAGACGACGATAACGCCGGCAAAAACTACAATCACGCCGATCGAAATCACGGCTACGCTCGCGAAGACTACGACGACGCCGGCAGAAACGACGACAACGCCGGTGGAATCTACAACCACGCTTCCCGAAGCCACGAATTCACCCGCGGAAACTACTACCACACCGGCATCAATGACGACATCGCCAGCCGAAACTATGACAAAGCTCGCGGTTACGACGATAACGTCGGCTGAAGTTATAACCACGCCGGCCGAAGCCACTACTACACTCGCGGAAACTCCTACAACACCAGCCGAAACTACGACAACGAACGCGGTGACGACGACAACGCCGGCGGAAACTACTACCACACCGGCCGAAACCACGACTACACCCGCGGAAACTACTACCACACTGGCAGAAACGACCACAACACCAGCCGAAACTACGACAGCGGCCGTGGAGACCGTCCCTTTGCAGGTAATCACGTCAGTTTCGCTGAAAACTGTAACGACGACAAGTCCTGCACCTTTTGTTGACAAGGTATGTTCGACGGCTGAGCGGGAACGTTGCAAGAACGGTTGCAGTTGTGTGGTGATATGTCTTTCCTCACCTGGCTTCACTGGCCCCAATTGTGCCACCCGGCTTACAGATACAACCACGGCTTCAAACGCAACCATAACAACAACAACAGTAGAAACTACGACAACGCCATATGCCACCACTACGACTTCGGCCGAAACTACCGTACTGACGACGACAACAACGTTCTTTGAGACGACGGCAACGACCGATGCGGAGACGACAACTCTCACTGCAACGACTACAAGTGTTACGTCGAAGCCTGAACGTTGCCTGAACTATGCCAGTCGCGTCGTTTCATGTCAGTGCGAAACCACTACCGCAAGTGTCGCAATCACGACAGTGGAAACTACAACAACTGGCACGACTGCGACTGCAGAAAGCACTACTGCCGAAACTACACTCGACACAACGACAACAGATGCCAAGACGACGACGTATGTTCCTGTAACGACTACAGTTCTCGAGTGCTCGGCGACTGAACGACAACGCTGCAAGAACGGTGCCACTTGTGTTGTTGACGATGAGTTGAATACAACACGGTGTATGTGCGCACCAGGCTACAATGACTCCTACTGTGCCACTGGTCGGTGCATGCTGTTATTATTATTATAATAATCAAACTTTTACAGCTTATGTGAGTTGCGGACCAAAAACAGCAAAACTGGTTTTGGCGTAATCTGTTGAATTCAAGAGTAGCCCTCGCATGACTAGCCAACCTGAACGATTTTTTTTAAATACTAGGCCTGTCGCCAAAATTCTTCTGCCTCTTCTGCAAACATCTTGCCGTGTATCTTTAACCGAGTGGCTCGGTGGTTCAGTGGTTGCTCAGGTCAACTTAGCCTCCTACCCACAACGGGATTGGAGATAAACAGGCTTTGAGATAAAGGCATAGTGTGGCTGATTAGAGCGGTGGTATGTCTGCTAACTGCAAACCGCGGGTTTAATTGTTTGGTATATTAATAAACGACAGCAGTGCAAGGTATGCATAGTGCAACAATGCACAAATATAATATAAAACAAGAATGTGCAGCCGTTGAGGGGCCGCCCTCTATGGGGCCGTCCTTGCAGTTGAGTATGTGTGTATGTAAAGGGACCGTATTCGTAAACAGGTCGTATTACATACGCGAATCAACCAATCACCGTCTAGAAATTCTGATAATTAGGCTTACGTTGACACAACTACTGTGTCCTGTGACTTTGACCTTTGACCCTTTGACGTCGAAATTGGTCCACGGGGTGCTCGTGTCCCAGGGACCCTTCCTACCAAGTTTGGTATTCGTAGGCCTTTTCGTACTCCCTCTAGGTGGCGGCACGGAACAGACGGACAGACGGACGGACGGACGGACGGACGGACAGACGGACAGCATCGATACATGATGGGGCCTCCTTCTAGGGAGGACGGCCCCATAAAAATGTAATAACGAAATATTACGAATTGTCTCTGAGGCTCGACATCTTCCTATCTGTACAAGACAGACATGTGGTCACATTGGATCACCTATAGGGAACCCCACAGAATAGATGTAAAAAACGTTCCACAAAAAAATTTCAAAACGTTTAAAACGTTAAAATGTGGCAAGAACTTTAAAAAAACGTTTAAAATGGCAAGAATTTAAGAAAAACGTTTAAAACGTTGAATAACAAATAATTTGAGCAAAGCTTACGTGACGCGCGATAGCAGCGGTCATGCCACCTCGGCAATCAATGTACAGCAATAAAATATTAATGCGTCTTGAAAGAGTACTTAAATTTGAGGCCTTTGTATGGAAGATTCCTTGAGTTTAAGAGATCGAAACTTAGATTGTTAAAATGTACGTTCTATTCTAAAATGCCGTACGCATGTTGTCTAGGTCTATCTCCAGCCATGTCGGTGCAATTCATTCTTAAAATGTCTGACGCAGCCGGAAATCGCCAAAAAAAATTCACTAAAACCCCCCAATTTTTGAGGTTGGAGGTCATTCAAGCTCATCGACATTGACACCAATAAAAACCGCTACAACCGTTTTCACGCTACACGAGCAAATAGCGGTAATATAACCACTTTTAGGGGGTATCCGTCTTTGACGTATTTGACGCCCGCCTGCGCCAACTATCTACAGGTTGTTACCTCCGCCAAGTTTTGCCGGTTTTTGTCTGTCTGTTTGTAAGTAAGTAAATGATTTATAAAGCGCCAAAGTCTCAGAAAGAATCAGGGCGTCTGTGTGTTAGCAAGATAACTCAAAAAGTTATGGACGGATCTTTCTGAAATTTTTACAGTATGTCGAGCATGGCATAAGCTACCAGTGATTCAATTTTGGGGGTGATCCGGCAGGAATCCTGGAGTCTAGATCACTTTGAAATTTTCATCACCATTGCGTTAAAGGGGGCATAAGCGAACCGCTGCAAAACCGAAGATGGTGACGCCTTGCTTTGCCTTGGCGGAGGTACCTGCGGGCTATGACTGCTTTTTAGTTTTGATCTATCTTCAGCCATTTCGTCGCAAATCAGTGTTGAAATGTGCGCTGCATCCAAAAATTGCTAAAACATTAACTAAAACCCCCTGTTGGGGGGTTCAGGGTCATTCAAGGTCATCGATGTTGATAAATCTAAAAAGTCTGTCACCAGTGCTTGTTACGATAAGCATGTATGTACCTATCTGCAACCGTTTCCACACTAAACGAGCCAATAACGGCAAAATAACGTCTTTTCAGGGGGTACTCCTCTTTGACGCTCTCATCCGAGGGAAACCCCCGCACCCAGAAACACCAAATTTTATCCCGAAAAACTAGAGTCCTTGGGGCAGACCACGGTGAAGATTTCGTGATCCTAGCTTGCACCGTTTTGACACAATATAGCAGTGTGACAGACAGACGGCCAGACAGACAGACGGGCGCCCGGGTCATGGCTAAGACGCGCGAAGCATTCTGCTATCGCGCGTAAAACAACAAAAGCTCTGCTAACGCAATCGGGAACGCGCAACAGCTGCGGTGCATGTTTGAAAGCCCAGTAAAACAAAGTCTAAGGCAGTCGCCAGAGGGCGCCAGACGACAGGCGGCTACAGTGTCTATAGTGTTTTACTCGTACTCACCAAAGGGCGTGACGTATCTTCCTCAGCCAACGCCGTATCGGTTGGATACCGCAAATTTTTCTTACCCCCTAGTGACCCCTTTCGAATTTATGGAAAAGCTTTACTGATCCCGACACTAGAGTCTTTCGCGCAGCCGACGGTGAAGATTTTGTGATCGTAGCTTGACTCATTCACTCGTGTGACAGACGTACAGACAGAATTGCAATGGCTAAGACGCAGTAGCTGATGTTGCGCGTAAAAACGATAGCCTAAATTAGTTTCGCCTCTTACCTCGGCTTAATGCTTAATGTAGTACGGCTGAAACTAGAGCGAGAGCGAACTTTGTTTAGTTTCAATCCAACCATGTGATCAATAATGTGGAAAATTTTAAATTTAGATGCACTTCATATAATATTTAGTTCGATGCCTGAGTTTTTGTATCGACCGATCTAATGGCTCTGCTTAGGGTTTTTGGTATCAGCGTCAATGGCACGGTATTTTTAGTTTAAGTTTTATAAAAGGTAGGTTCTGTAAACTGTGAAGGTGTTTTTGCCATAATTTCAGATATCGATGACTGTGCGTCGTTTCCGTGTGGCGTTGATAACGACTGCGATGACAAGGTCAATGGCCACACGTGCATATGTAGAACTGGATATGCCCCTGACAACACCAGCACCCACTGCTACGGTTTGACACAATTTTCACCATGTATACAACCATTGGCGTCGTGGCAGGCGGTCACTCCATAATTTTTTGGGCTGTCGGAAAATTCTCCGAAAATATTTTTCTTGTCTATTTACGACTGAAGGACCCCAATTTAAGATAACTTTAGGAAGAACGTTGAAATTTCAAGCACCCGTAATCTTTGGTGTCAGAAATTAATATTGCCTGTCAGAAAATTTCCACATCGTGTGCCCTGCCAACTTTTTAACCCACGATGCTGCTGTATAAAAGTACACCGTGCCCCAACTTCCAATACTAGTGATAACTACACAGATGAATTAGTCTAAAATCGTTGGCAAATTTTTCATAACATTTTCAACATCTACAGAGACAATCATTCTGAACAGCAAAAAGTCATAGCTTATGGCATAGCGCAAGCTTTTTGGCGTGGGAGCCATGGCCAAAAAATGCAAACACAAGTGCACTAAACAGATAAAATATGCAATATTTTGTGCAATAAAAAACATGGCAGATTATTTTACTTAGTTCCGAGTTACTATATGAGAACAAATAGGGAGGTTCGAATCAACCGGTATGTCAAGCTTGCCTTTCTCCACTCACCGTGAAGCATATTTTGATAGACTGCACCCGTTACAGTGCAGCACGTTAGAAATATCTTGGAGTGGATACACTCAAAGACGTTTTTGAAAATGTTGCACCTCTTAACATCATCGCTTTTGTTAAATATATTAACTTTTACAATCAAATAATGTTGCTTTTATATTAGCCTTTATATTAGCTTAATAGCCTGAATCCTAGCAAGCTTTTAAACTTTGCTTTTGATATGCATATTAACTGCTTTTAACTGTTTTAACCAGTTATGGCACTGAATGTCTTATTTTGTGCTGATATGCCGTTAAGAAATTACTCACTCACCCCTCAGCGGTTCGAGTCCAAGTCCGAAGTCACAAAGGTTCGTGGTTTTTTTCTTGAAAAAAGTGGAAACCAAAAACCTTGAACTTTTCTGGCTAAACTTCATAGAATAAGTCAACATCAGTCAGTTACAGTTATACAGTGCTGAAACGGCCTCATTTTCAGACGGCAAAAAACTGGCAAAATTCGAGATATGTGGCAAAATTTGTGACAACATTTGCACATTTTGACGAACGAAAAATGCATTTTGGCGGCAAAAACCTTTAAAGCTTAATGATAGGAATGAAAATGGGAATTGGGAATAGTAGTATCGGGAGAAAATGGGAATAGGCTTAGGTGTAACAAGTTGTCATCGGAATAAAAGATACGAAAGTGGAAATGACTACATAGGAATAGAAAGGAATGGGGACCGTGAAAACGGTGAAAGTCGATTCCGCGCATGTGTAATTTATATTGCCGTTTTTCAGCTGCAGTTACAATTTCTTTCACTGTTGTGGTCTTCGTTTTTTTTCAGAGATAGAGAAGTGTGAGCCTAACCCGTGTTACAACAACGCAACATGCAAAAACGATCGAATACGATTCAAGTGCATCTGTCCGAGCGCTAGTGAGACAAACACCACAGTTGTTGGTCTCTTGTGCAACGAAAGTCAGTTTTACACCATATTTTACCACTATGCACTGTAAACTGTTACGTTTGCACGTACAGCCAACTATAGAACGTAGTCTGGTGGCATAACGGTTAAGATGCTGGATAAATAAACTATCTCGATATATAACCGACACCAGTGGTAAGTCAACTCAGCTTTCCATCCCTAAGGGGTAGATAAATCGAGTACTGGTCTGCCTGCCCAGGGATAAGGCGGGGCACGTTTACCTGTGTCGGGTGGTAGTGGGGAGAGTTGCCCTAAATGGAACACTTAAGCGGAAATGAAAATAGTGCGTTTCCAACTCCTTATTTTTAAGGTTGTATACATAGATGTAAAAAACATTTTTTAATGTTTTTTTTATAAAAATGTAAAAAAAAATGTTGTTTTTTGATGTTTTTTTAATTTTTTATGTTTGTTATTTTTTTAACGTTTTTGTGCTTTTTAATATAGTGTTTTTTGTTCTTGTTAAAACATAAACGTACAAAATTACAAATATGATTTATTTGTTACGGGCAAATTGCGTAGCTGTTTTTTGATCTGTACATTTAGTACATTTCGGTTTCTAGTCTTTACAAATGGTAAGTTTTTGTTTTTAATCATCTGACTTAAGATATTCTTTGCATGTATAATGACGGAAAAAGTAGCGATTGGAAACATCTGCAGTTTAATGTGTTTTATGCATTTTTAATCATGTTTTTTTTACTAAAGTGAAAAGAATCAAGTTTGTAATGTTTTTTTTATTTGCAAATCAATGTTTTTAACATCTATAAACTTGTATTTGTGCAATACATGCACAAACATTACCAATAGTCATTTAACTTACAAAAATTATGCTAAAGCATTGCAGGAAAACCAAGAATTTTGCAAAGTTCTAGCAACACAGCCATTGTTTACATCACATTATCGCTCATACACCCGACACCGATAAACATCTAGTGTGCACAGCATTAGCGGCTTCGAAGTCACTTCAAAAATACGGCGTGTGCCATCCTCACTACTGGTACTGCATTTAAGGTCGTATCAATCAAAAATCAACAATCGTCATTGACTACAAATCGAGTCGATAACACACACCATTTTCACCTAAAATCGAAAGCGAAACCACAGTTGTTCGAGTGATGTCCATTAGGCCTATTCAGGTGTTCATAACAATAATATTTGTTTTTGAACCACGCCTAGATTGGTTCTAAACTGTTGTACTAGTTTTCCTGCTCTTGTGATAGGCCTAAACGATGTGCGAGAGTGAAACGTTAAGGTGGTAACTAGTTTTTGACGCGCTACAGCTATGCTACAGTAGACGTCTATGGCACGGGTTGTCGTCTGTCGTCCGTCTCTATAGGTAACGAATGTATTGTGGCTAACGATTAGGTCTTAATGGAAGATTTTTTGCACGCGTAATTAAACGTGTCGAGGCTTTTTGTGTACAAAATATAAGCGATGCAGTGCAAGGAGAACATTTTCGAATTTGAAGTTGAATGGAGATGGTAGCAAAAAAGCCTTTTTTAACGAAAAACTGGCCACATCTCGGAAATGGCGAGAGATAGGGCTAAGGTTACTATTAATTACTAATGAAAAATGGTTTGTAAATGACATGAAAATCATTGACCTTATAGATGACCTTAAATGTCAGTTCGCGTTATTGTGGCTAAACGGTGCGAGATAGGGCCAAGGTTGCTATTTATCACTCATAGAAAATCACATACGCCCATTCAGATGATATAAAAATCATCGACCATCATGACGTTCATCGACCATAAAAATCATGACGTTGAAAGTCGGTACTGCAACAGTAACTGTATAGGCTGTAGCGCGTCTTCACTGGCAACAGCTGGGCTATTTTGTTAGTTTTTGTGGCAGAAAAGTGTATAGATACTAAGAATTGCATAGCCTAACACTACACCGACGCCATTAACATCAGATTTCTATTAAAATGTAATATATTACAGCAGTTTAAACGTTTGCTAAACGTTTTGCCTAACCATCTAATGATTAATGTTTGAACAGCGGTGTCGACAGAGCCAGAAGGATATCCTTTGATAACAGGAATGAGGCCAAGGAAAGGCATTACGGCTGGCGGGTCACGGATTACGTTTTATGGCAGGAATTTGAACGCTTTTGATCATCTCGGAGCACGTTTCGAACCTGCCAATAATACCGGACTACCTCCGCTCTATGGCTTCGCTTTGTCGTTTTACAACAGGTCATAAGATTTGCGTTATTTTTTTCACGTCTGATGCAAAGAACGACATTGCAAAACAAATCGATTACACATTATTGACATTAGTACGGAATGGCGGAGTTGTCGAAATGCGATTTCGAATTACTAAAATTAGTTCAACGGAGTAATTTTGTGAGTTTTATATGGTACATGCCTTAAACTAAAAAGTTAGAGATTTTCAAAAGACACTTTCTTACGCCGAAACGGAAAACAGTACGTCAAACTCTACTTCACATTTCTGGTTGAATGCAAAGCAGTGATATTTGAATTAAATCAAAGTCAAAGTCAAGTGATTTCTGGAAGTCAAATGTCATTGATGCGGAATCAAAAGAAAAACGGTACGAGATATCGTTTTTTTAAACTTTTTTGTTATTCGTGATAACGGTTAAAGTTTGAAAAACGAATTAACGGCATATACACCATGGACTACTCCATAATAGTAATTTAGACGTCTATGCATACACGGACCCTTGTCGCTACCGCACAAGCCGTGATGCGCTAGATTAAACTGATAGCTTGTCTGCCATTTTTTGATTGTCCATTGTTATGTGGGTTAGCACCTTCCTAGGGATGTATCGTTAGGTGGGTTTCTTTGAAGTGGCCGGCGGCGGGCACGCGGTAGGTCAGCCTATTGCGGGCGTGACAGTTGTAGGGGACAGCCAATAGCTGGTCAATGCTGAATTAGGCTATACCCGGCTATTGCTTAGTGTATGTGCTTATTTATTCCGGTCTGATTTTTGCACAGCATTCGAGTTACTGTTCCAAACTCTATACTTGTAAGCGCATGCTTCACGCGTGTTTAAGGGAATATACAGGGTGGGCCAAAAACCGGACCTGTTTGAGCTTTGATAACTCAGCGACAGTTAGTGATAGAAAAACGTGTGATACGTCAAAAGTTTCAGAATGCTGTAAAAAATTAACGACAAATTTGCATATTGAAAAATGTAAATATTTTGCCTGATTTGCATAAATATTCGTCACCCACTAAATTCTGCCAAATTTGACTGTAGCACATGGATTTAACATGGACATTTGAGCTTTTATAAATTAGCGATGTTTATTGATGGAAAGGCGCGTAATATGCCAAAAGTTTCAAAATTGTGTGCAGAAGAAGTGTACAAATTGCATGTCTCATTATTTGAATATTCTTTGCCTAATTTACACAAATCTGTCCTACCCCTAAAATCATGCAAAATTCGCAGTAACGCATGAATTGAAGTTGATTTTCATTCAGCATACAGTGAAATATCAACAATCATTAACACATACGTTGAGTTTAGATGAAATTCGACATAAGCAGTTGCCCAGCTTTTGCATTCATAACCGCCATCAGTCTTTTTAGGCAGCTGATCGATCGCTGGAATCGATGTGTTCAGGAACAGCTGAGCCCAGCATTCGATTAGCACACGTTTTGGCTGGTCAGTTACTGAGATTTTGTGACCATGTTATCTGTTGCAATGCCCCCACACTGAATAATTCACAGAATTTAAATCTGGACTTTTTGGCAGTGAGTTTCTGAGTTCAGTGAACTCGGGCACATGGGAGTGCAGACAAATGCCTAATTTCAAGGATAATGATGATTTTGGCAAATTAGGCAAAGAATATTTAAATGATTTGCTATTCAAGTTCGGCCCTTTTTGTCTACAACATTCTAAAACTTTTGACATATAACACGCCTTTTTATGGGAAACCATCGCTGAGTTATCAACGCTGAAACAGGTCCGGTTTTTTATGGCCCAACCTGTATACGAAAACTGTTTGGAAGAGCAATTTGTTCACCATGAACGTTAGCAAGGACGTTAGAAGTTTAAAGACAAGGTTGAGTATAGGCCTAATACGCTGAATTGGATTGAAAGAACGTGACTCTATAGCTTAAAAGTGCTGGTCCAGTGTAGAATTTGCTCAGTCTAGAAGTTTAAAGGGTATGTTAAGAAGGTATGGCGTTGCGCTGCATTGAAAAAACGTGACTCTGTAGTTTAAATGTGAGTCCAGTCTAGAGTCAGTCCAGACACTGTCGGTTCACCTGCTGAACTCATTTACCCCGCCCTCATCGTGGCTAGACAGTCGCGACGCGCAACACGCCCCGCCCTTAACCCACGTAACGATACTACTCAGGGATGAAAGAAAACCCACATAACGTGCAAATCGTTAATTGTATCGTGGGAGGTGGCTTTGTCACCAGGCATTTGCGCTGGGCGCAGTCGCAGAGTGTTGGAGACGATTACCTGATCGTGCTGTCGCCGACGGCGCCGAACAGTTCGTACGAGGACATCGAGCTGACGGTAGAGGTTGAATACAGCAATTTTCGACCGATCAACAGCACTGTCCCGCTCACCTTCAGATACGCTGGCAACCCGGACATTAACGACCTTACACCCAAGAGAATCAGAAACAGGTGAATAAATGAAAAAATGCATGAGTTTATTTATTTTGTTAGCACACACGGACAATGTAGGCTACAAAAGACGACACAAGGAAATGTTGATAAAAACATAGCCTACCACTAACAAAAATAAGAAAAAAGTAGGCTATACTGTTATAAGTTAAGTTTAAACATTATGATGTCAACACGTTTTTAAAGTTATACAATATGGTAATACACTGTAGGGCATAAAAAAACAACCAAAATTATATCGATCGTAACTTAAAGATGGATCATCGGATTTTAATAATTTTTGGTACAAGTATTTCTGACACAACTGGCCATCAAATGACCATTTATGTTTCCGTCGCGCCAAACGTTTCTTTCTGCACTACTTGCGGAAAACGAAACAAGCAAAATATTTTTTATTCAATGCAATATCATTATTTGATTAAAATAGCGCACATTTAGTGGCGTATTTAGGATTTGGCAAAGGGGGGAGTATGGCGAGCGCGCGGAGCGCGAGCCTATAACGGGGGTCTGGGGGCGGAGCCCCGAGCGGGGTCCAGGGGCAGAGCCCCTGGTCAGGGTCAGGGGGGCGAAGCCCCCCTGAAGCTGAAACACTTTTTGCTTCTGAATGTTCAATAAAAACCGCAAATTCGCTTATTTTTCTTAAATTTGTAAACGCAAAAGACCATCAAACATTGTTTAATTTTGCAATTTTTGCTGGAAAATGGCAAAAAACGCACCTTTTCATATAAAGTCGCCTGTAAAAAATTTTCATGGTCAGGCCAAAGGGTGAGGGGCATCGCACCGTCCCCCTTAATTACGCCACTGCGCACATTTGGCACGTATTGTCCAAATTTCTAGCACTTTGGTTGACAATTCATCCAATTGTCCAGTTGTGCAACTGCTGACAGTAAATATTTGAATTATCGGCCATTTGTGTAAGCACAAGCAGGGAGATGCTTTCTGGTTGCGTTAAAGCAGTGTTGATAATGTTTTGCTTCAGACTTCGACCAGTCGCTTCTTGAGTCCCATAAACTCGCTGCTGCATAGCACTACAAATACTATCGAATGAACTGTGATCAGGGCTGTTAAGGGCTACGTATCTGAAATGATTAAATTTACTGACTTTTTTGTCTTTCTATCTCGTGTTGCATTTGTTCTGTTACCCCAGGTAATGCAGCAACAGATGACAGGTCAGCTGGGCATTTAAACGGCTATTTAATGACCAGTTATGTCAAAAATTTCGTACTAAAAACCATTGAAATCTTATTATCCTTCTCCAAGTTACTATCAGTAATGTCACTGATGTTTTTTGCCTTTTTTTGTTTATTTTAACGCCGATTTTGTGTGTTTTGTTTTCCCCAGGTAGTGCAGAAACAAACGTTTGCAGGGGCGTATCCAGAATTTCATGTTAGGGGGGCGTGAAGTAAGAGGGTCTAAGGGACGGAAGTCCCCCAGAAGCTGAAGTTTTTGTGTATAAAAGCATGGATTTTTTTGGCACTGGTTGTAAGCTAGAGATTTTTCGTGGGGTAGCAAATTTAGAGAGTATTTCCCGGCTCTTACCTTTTCTTTTTACCATTCCTTTTTCTCTTTCCCCTTCCTGTTTTCATGTTTTTTCTTTCCATATCCTTTTTTCCTATTTTTTTCTTTCTTTCTCCTTTTTTTTCTTAAAAGTAAGATCCCTAAATTCCAGCTAAAAACTGAGGGAGCGCTGTCAGCGAGCCCCATCCGAAATTATATTGGTGCATTACAACTTTAAAATGTTAAGATCTGCTTGGCAAAAGTTAAATTATTTTTCTGAGGATCAATTGATCAAACTTAGTGCAGTGTAAACGATATAGGCAAACGAAGGCGGCGCTGCAAATTTAAAAGTGGGGTAGAAATAATCAGCGAGCGAAGAGAGCAAAAAAATTTTTCGAGCTGTTGTGTGCAGAATCACGTTAACTATGCAGCACGTCTTTTAGGCAGCCTGCATTAAGCCTGTTTGGCGAGTTTAGGGGGGCGCCGCGCGCGCCCCCTCTAAATCCGCCCATGGTTTGGTGCGACGGGAACACAAATGGTCATAAATGGGCGGTAGGCGTGGTGTAGTGGTAACGCGTCTGATCCGATCAGCGAAGTTACTGTACGCCGGGCCCGGTTAATACTGCGATGGGTGACTGCCTGTGGGCAGGTAAACCATCTCGGGA
>Ga0056128_1006704_pt1 | contig 14541 bp, 4 predicted proteins | sample WorMetLIZISLAND2_FD_71113 | JGI IMG/M metagenome (GOLD analysis project Ga0056128, IMG submission 71113) | Marine gutless worms symbiont microbial communities from Max Planck institute for Marine Microbiology, Germany - Olavius geniculatus... ...
CCAACCCACCTTGCAGATACTCGAACATTGAAACAAGTCTCGCGATGTCCACCCTTGCTACATGGTCTCACGTTGTCCAGTCTCGCGATGTCAGTCCCCACAATTTTGATGGTCTCGCGACGTCAGGTCTCGCGTTTTCAGTCGCCCCATAAAAACAGTAGCTTGACACGTAGAGCTAGCCGTCGCTTGGGTCATCAACAGTACAAGTAGATAAACGAAGTCCGAGAGATACGTCGACGACAATAATCATTAAAGTGCAAATAAAGACCGATCCTTCTAGTGCGCTGAGAGTAACGATGAACGACAAAAATGAACGAAATAAATTCGCAGAGAGACAGACGGTCAGACGACGGACGTTCTGCACTCGGTCTTGTCAGTTATGACGCAGTTACCAGCTGCTGATTACCGGTGTAGTGGAAAATTCGTCGCACCGGAAAATTATTCCTACACGCAGCAGTACGGGTTAGGGTTAAGATTAAGAATAAGATTGAATTTAGGGTTATGGTTGGGGTTAGGGTTAGCGTTAGCGTTAGTTACATTATGACAATATGGAGGTGGGAAGAATTTTCCAGGTGCGACAAATTTCCCACGACACCGGTACGCCATTACATGTAGAACGGTGTGGCTTGCTGGCGTAACGGTTATAGTATGTTTGACTTACAATCAAAAGGTCGTGGGTTCAAGTCATGGTTGGGTCAAGCGGTTACTACTCGGTAAGTCAGCTTTCCATCGCTCCGCAGTAGCTAGATCGAGTACCGACTTGTCCGCCTGAGGTTAACGCGGGACCGTTAACTTATATTGCGTTGCAAGTGTTCCCATATGGCAGGTGACGTCGCGTAGCTTTAACATTTGTAGTTTCCTCGGGTCGTGGACGACAATGATTGTCGTCAGTCAACATGTCGCCGCAACTACAGCAAATTTGCAACAATTGTTTACGTTGTCTGTGACACTAAATGTACAAAATTTTGTAACAAACGGACCACGTTTGACAAAGTTATAGTGACAAACTAAAAATACCGATGAACCCAAGTTTGCGGACCCGAGAACGGGCGCCGCCAGTCCTTATTTTAAGATGTCTATGATTAGTGAGTATATGAGTAAAAAAATGCTAGCGACAGCAACGTTTACCTTAAAACACAATTTATTTGTTTAATTTTTAGGAAAATTATAAAAAAAAATCGCAGCTAACGGGACGGACTACAGAATTTGACGGACTAAGAGCAGGATTTGCTCAGGTATTTTTGACTGACATACATAATTGCTGTAAACGAGGCGATTGATTATACACTGTGTTTCAAAAAAGAAAGCCACTTTTGTTTTTAAATAGCTCCGTATAAATTGGCCAATTTTGATAATTTTTTGGCGTGCAACATCAAAAAGAAACTTTATGTAAATGACTGTAGTTTTTGCCCACCTCACCTTAATGCTGTCACTACACTAACTTGTGAAATTCAGAAGTCGTAGTTTGGGGATTTACAACAATGAATTTATAATGACTAGTGTGCTGTAACGCGTATGACTTTTTGAGAGACAATAACTGCTAATCGTGTCAATTGCTGCAGTGTATTTAGTTGATCATTTTTGAGCCGACGCATGCGCTACCCAGTGCGAATTCAGGTAGGCAAAACTATAGTCATTTACGTCAAATTTCTTTTTTTAAATCGAATGTCAAAAATTATTAAAATTGGTTTCCTTTTTGGAACACAGTGTAGCATCACGCTGAGGTAAATAAATAGCGATCTATATATAGATCTATGTGTAGGCTTTAGCACAGTCTAAGCCCTACCGTGTTTTATGCGAGTGAAACGAGGCATAATACACTGCAGACCGTGTTGAACCGGAAACGTACTTATATTATGACTGTGATCGACGGCGAGTTCTGCCTGAATATGGGTGCTGTACACATACCTACGCCACGTTTCGGTCGTTACGCTTGAGTGTAGTGAACTTGTGGGCAGTTATGACGCTCGAGACACTGCAGTGAGAGATAGGCAAACTACAGTAGGTCCTGAAATAAGCGTATGTAGACCGATTGTGCGTCAGTGCGGTGTTATCATCGCCGCCTTTGGTCACTTTTTATTACGCCATATTTCGCGGATCGATAATCCAGCTTCCATTCTTCCCCCTCCTCGACTCACCGGTACAGGTCCCCTGCCAACTTCTCACCTTTCCGTTTCCCCGTGGATTGTCTGCAGAGTGCAGACCAGCGGTGCGTGTACGTGTTGAATGATAATTGGCTTCACAGGCACCCCTAATTCCGTGGGAACGATGGGGCGATCAGCTCCACCCCCTGTCGGCCCCAAACCCAAGAGCTTATGGACTGGTGACGCCCAGCAGACGTCTGGCTTCCGGCGAGTTTTTTGCAACAGTATCAAAGACCAACTTTGTATCTTGATGGCATCTCGTCTAACTTATGACGTAATAAGGTGGTTACTGCAGCAGGCATTCAAGTATCTAATGTGTGATCAAACGGGTTTATATTTTTCTGGTCAGCAGTGTTGCACGAATACGAAAATGCAATGCAAAGTCATCTGCAAAGCGAGAGATAAACTTAAATAAAATGAAATAAACTACATTGCAATAACATTTCACTTTAGTTGATTTTACTTCATTTTGTAACGCTTTAAATTTGTCAATTCTGGGGCGTTTTAGCCTCTAGGCGGCTTAATAACTACTTCAAGAGCGCGTCTCTCAGCCAACTCCGTACTCTGGAATGGCGGTGAAAATATGTATCAAGTATAACCGATTCGAAACGTTGCCGCATTGCTGCGCACTCGACATTAAAGCTCATTTTCCACGTTCTCGCAGCATGCCGACGACCGCTGCATCATGTATTGTATTGGCGACGCAATGCAACGAAAGGCGTCGTGGGTGGGCAGCAGGTGTGCCTCGCCTGTGTGAAACCTCACCGTGGATTCAGTCAGTCAGTTAGTAGTGAGGGTGAGGGGCAGTGCTACCGGTGTCCGCTAGTTCCTTTAATCTTTTTCCAGCGGCGGTGCCCCGTTATAGTATCTCCCCAGAAAAGTCTTTCCCTGGCTGACAATTTATCAGCAAAAATAACCCCGCGCGGCAGCCGCCCGGGCGGGACGGATTATTACCGGTAAATTATTGTCGGGCAGGGGAGATTTTTTTCTGGGATGCGATCTTATAATAGGAAGACTTTTTATAGGGCCGGCGATATTTATAAAGCGAAGACATATCAATTCCGTAATTATCTTTCCCCGGGCGGATTTTTCATGGGGGAGACATAATGTGACATCGGCTATGCATTGAGCTGCTGTGTGGTTCGCGTGCCGACGATGCTGCTGCTGCTGCTTGCTGCTGTTCTGCTATTCACGAGTCGCTCGATTCAACGATCTGCGAGTCGCGTCGTTACTAGCAAGAACCTGGATCGACTGAAGTGAAAGGAGCTTTGGAATTCCAATGTTTGACTTGTCGGGGTGGGAGTTGAACTCCTTTCCCAGCACACTGACAGCAGCGGCCCGCAATATATGGCCATTGCGTTCTCTACTGTAACTAAGGAAACAAGGATGAATGTTCCAATCTTATCACTGAATATCGTAATACTGGGAAAAAGCATAAAAAGTCCATTTTCGCTTGATCGCTATGCTATCGCTCTACCAAAAGTGTACTGTGAGGCGAAAGATACATTAAACTTATTTCTGGCTTGAAGGCGCCTGGACCTTTCGTTCTCGATATCCCACGATATTGACGACGCGTCGACGCTATTGGCCGTCAGATTGTTATGCAGTGAGTTATCATCTTCACTATCACTATTTATTACGCCAGCAAGGCAGCACATCACATATATGCAGTTAAAAACACACTCGCGAACATGCAACATAAAATTCTACAGTTAAAGTAGGCCTACAATCGTGTGAGGTGTGATAGTGGTAGGCCTAATGATTTGCAATAGAACTGAAAAGAGCGTGGGGTCTCCCTCCAGCAACATTGAAATATACGTCGAAAACAGTTGTTCCAGGTAACGTCAAGTTTGTGCAAGTTAGCTATTGATAACGACCACGTTTCGCAACTATACATTAATGTGGGTAGGCTATGCAGTATGTTTTCACAACATGAAGGGAAGACATTTCATTGGCATTGTCTCCAAGAACTGATAAAATGTTATTGAACTGGCCATAAAATTTACGAAAAAAACTGCTGATAAGTCAGTGGTGCAGGTATTGCCAAACAATGTCACACCTAAATACTTCACTTTTATTACGCAAGGAATCGCACCATTGTACATAGTGATAGAGCAATGTTCTGGGTTACTCGCCGCAAATGTCAATAGCTGGCTCTTTAGTGTGTTGAACTTTATATCCTATAACGCGCCATATTGGGTGCATATGTTCACTAATTTCTGTAATTTATGACATGATGCAGACATTAGCACAATGTCATCAGCATAAACAGCGCACGCAACAAACAACTGACCAATATGGAGACCGTGTTCACTTTGTCTTGGCTGTTCAATTAATTCGTCGACATATTGCAAATAAATAAGGTGAAAGAATCCCGTCTTGTCTGACACCGCATGCAACAGAGAACGGCTCACCTAGCATGTTATTTTATTTCACAGAGCAATGTAGTCTACTGTACCACTTTTTAAGTAGACGTGCAAAAGTCGCCAGAGCACCTTTGTTTAACAGTTTTTAAAAGATACCATTGTGCAAAACTATGTCAAATGCCTTGCTGGCGTCTAGAAAGGCACAATATACAATCTTAATATACAATCTTAATCCTTTCTTCGTAAAATATTCAACAGTCTTTGTCAGGGTAAAGAGTGCATGATTATAACCACTTTGCTTCTTAAATCCAAACTAAAGTGAGTCACGCGTATACGACTTCCGAGTGCATTGCAAATTTGAACGGAGTGCAAAAGCCAGAAACTTTTTCCGCTACCTTTTGCACAATTGGAAAATCTCGACGCAGTTAAAACGCTCACAATGCAACGCTTGTGTTTTAGACATGATATGCAACTTTATTCGTCGAATTGTCGACAGGGCAGTACAGAGAATTAAATAACAAAAAGCGGATACAAATCAGTTTGAGCTAACAGATAGCAGACATTACTTTGCAATACAAGACGAAGGACAGTGGCGAAAAGAACTCCAACGATAAGCATCTTTCCAGACACTGAAATATCAGCGCTGTCAGCAAACGAGCGCGAAAGATCTGTCAGTGTCGGTAAGACGACGAGGTCGTTCTACGTCGTAGCGGTCCTTGGGGCATATCTAGTGAAACGCATCGTCGCGTCTGACGTTCTGCACCATTGACTCGCTTCACTACGCACTCGTGATGCAGTGACAACAGCTTTATCAATGAAGTTTGCTGCAGCTCACGAATATCATGGTCTCGATCATATGCTCTTGCTCTCTCTGGATTTCGCTTTCGAGATCGAAAAATTGCGGTCTTAGTCCTGCTTTCGGTCTCAAGCTCTGTGGTCTTAAGATTTAAATATCGGTCTTGCTTTCTGTCTTTGCCTGGCATTTTTGCTGGCGAAAGTCTGTTAGCCTGTATCTGATCTTGGTGTTATGTAGTAGTAATGGTATTGTCATGCAATAAATACACCGTGTCGCAAATTTAGCGATAACTTTTGATCTAAACGCGCCTAATTCAGTTTTTAGTTTATGAATTTCAACCAAATGTCGAACACTGCACTGCCGTACTATTATTTACCGCCACACCTATTATGACCACGCCTTACCGTGTGTACTCAGTGTGACGTCGTTATGACGTCAGAGTTTGTTACGTTGTTATTGACAAGCGATCGAGCAATGGCAAACTGGCGCACCCGCTTAAGAGCTTGCATCGACGCCAAAAGTGCGACAGCGTTCTTATACGGTTACCGGTTACGCTGCTTTCATTTCACAGTGCATAAGAAGCGCATTTTAAATTGACATCCTTGTGCGGTCGTCCTAATAAGCTTTGTTAACGGCCTTTGCCCGTCCGACCGTATCTCTTCGTGCATTTGTCGACCTGGTCTCTACTCTTTCAAACTTCAAAGGTAAAGCTAACGCTCCGGTACGTGCTATAGCGCTTCTTAAATGAATCAGATTCACGAGCAGAAGCGCCTTACAATCTTGGAAGTGACAGCTGATTAGTATGAACTAATGATACCGCAGCGCATTATGCGGCCATCCTTTTCCCGCGTTAGCGTGCAATTGGGCCCGCAGTTTGCAGCTAGCAGACATACCACCACCCAATCAGCCACACTAAATCTTTACCTCGTATATATCCCGTAAGCTAATACCTATTACCCGTCCTAATAAGGGTAAAGGGCTCATTTGACACAAGCACACAGTAAGTTAGCAACTTGCTCAGAGTTGCTTGCAAATGATTTGCGGTGAGTATCGAACCGTAACCTGAAAGTTACGAATTGAAATGCACCACTAGATAACTTGCACCTACACAGACAGGTGTGATTAACTTGTCACACTTGTCAGGCCTATTTGGTAGCAAACTGCACGGGAGTCGAACCAGCGCCCTCCAATTCAACGCCCTAACCAGGCATTGAACCACTAAGCTACCCAAATTCAGCCAACCACGTACTGCGAGAGTGCAACTGCGACGCATAGCTTATTACGTGTTTTGCATGATGCCGGTTCAACTCTTATCAACCCGCCCACGTACGATGTTGGCTGAAAAACTTAATTAATATCATATATTAATAAGAAGATTTGGCGATATTGGGCGTTAAGAGTGTACGTGGTTTGGCAGATTAAGGTGGGTTTGTGGTTGGCTTGATAATTAGCACTGTGGCTGTTTCGCGTGGCACCATTCCAGGTTAATCATCAACCGTGCTAAAATTACTGCGTGGCAAACTTAGTCTTTCGGTAGGATTCTGGTGCTGCAAACATCGTGCACAAATACCGGCTTGTCCATTAAACTTAGCTTCTAATTTTCGTACATAACTGAATCAAATATTAATCGACTATCAAATTTTACAAGCTAAATTAGTAGTAAACTTTTAAAAAAACGCTATTATTGTCAAAGATCCCGTCGCACTGTTAATGCGTCTTGAAAAGTCAGCCTTAGAATACTGAAATTAGCTTTGTGACTCCTGCATTCTAAAGCTAACCACAGGTTTCTCAAGGTATGTATTGACCAGCGACGCCTCGGTGGCGTGATCGGATTTTTAATGATCACAATGTCATAAGGGTAGGTTTAATTTGAAAACAGGTTAATACTGATGCAGTTGTGAATGACAGAAACTTGCTTGACAACAACATTGCATGTAGGCAGTTGATTGTCTCGCTGTTGGTTGGACAATGATGAGTGATCATATGACTGGTTTTGTCATTAGTTGTTATGTTATATAGAGTTAACTGACAGCTTCGTGCCGTTAACTTAACTTGACCGTAAGATTAAGTGTGCTCAGTCAGTATACGTCAGTACGAAGGCTCAGAAGTTTTCATAAATTAGAAAAAAATTCTCATTGGGGTAGGGATAAGAACTGCCATGATTTAAAGCTGCCTAAGCCTCCGAGATATCTAAGCCTGGTCCTAAATGACGTAGTAGCATGTGCGTCAATAAATACTGGTTGCTTAGGCGTACTTCAAAGCTAAGCTGCGACTACGGACAAGGTGTGTTTCAGCGCCGCGGACTGCAGTCGATAGTAAAGACTCATGAATTGATGCGAGCGCGAGCACACACGTCTGACAAGACTGATCAATGTTTTAGGCGTGAAGCAGAAGCACTTCACCCCAGAGACCGTTAGTACGAGACATTACCATTCAGCACACGCCGATACAACGGTAGTGTACGTCTGGCTCTGAGAATCCTACGACCACGAATTCAGTTCGCAATGGAAAACCGGCAGACAAGCTGTCGATGTTTTGTCTAGCACATAGAGTAAAACACCTGTAGACAACTTTTCTCCTCCCAGTTGTCTTGTGCTGCTGCTTTACTTTTCAGCAACTTCGCGATACGGGTACATGGACGACTGATAAACTACTTATAGAGTTTGTGACCTGACAAAATATTGTCATTCAAAAACACCAAAGAAACGCCCCAGAAACCCGAATATGTAGCCTAGGCAAGCAATAGCAGCTTGATGCTAAGATTCTTATTGTAGCGAATTTATGCAACTCATTTGATACGTCAGTTAGTTTGCAAAGATAATTACTTATTTCTAGACCGGCCTGTGCTGAGTGCTTAGCGCGTAACGTGTTCGATTTCGCTTATCGTTACAACACGTTGCGTTCAATACAATGATGTCGTCATTGTGCATGTTTTAATTTACGACAATAAAAGACGTTGTACAACGATAATATAATGCATTATCAGTGTGTTGCAAAACTAGTTGGTTTTGGCTGTCAGTTTGTAAGCCCTATATATGATACTGAGATCGTTGACTTTGTTATTCGCGGCCTGTCATTGCTCTGATGATCACAGGGTGATCCAAAAAATGACATTCCATTGGTATTTGAATTTTACGCTTGTTAGATGCATTATAGTTGCAATGTTTGTTTACTCGCATATTACTTGCATTATATTATTGCATCCGTCTGTCGGAAAATTGCAACTTCCTGTCCCCTCCGACTTTCTCAACTAACGTCGACGCTGGTTTTGATTCTAATAATGGCAGGAAAGCGAAATACCCGCCCCGCGTTTGTGATTTGCTGAGTGAATCGGTTGCGTCTACTAATGTGCAGGGTTTAATATTAATGAATACCAACCGAAGCATTATTCTACACGCAATTCTTATAGGTTCAACCACGTTTACCGTCTCAGAAACAATGGAGCACTGTCCTGCAGCGCGCCTTTTCCTCGAGTGTAAACGTATCGCTCACCTTTGTACGTAGTGGTTTAAAAAGTAGCTTCTACGTTTTTGTTATGAGTTTGTCCGATGTTGGTCCATTTTCGAAATTAAGCAGTAAATTTGCATCTAAATTATAGTAATGTCTTATTAAACCCCTTCCTTTGTTTATCTCGGTACTAACCGAGAGCCCGACAGTCGTAAAAGGTATACCCCGTTTACACGATCGAGCAAATGTCAAGCAAACGTCGAACAAATGTATTCAAAATACACATGCTAAACTGCTCGACGTCTGCTCGATGTTTGCTAGCAATAAAAGCATTTATCCAGCTAGCTCGAGAAACTATGGTAATTAGCATTCTAATTAGGAAGGCGGGCGGGTTGTAATTAAAAAGCCTATATAACACGTGATCAGATGTGGGCTAAGCCTAGGCCTAAATTTGAGCCAGGGGGCGGGGTTCCACCAGGCCTGCTTGGTGTTTGCTCGATGTTTGCTCGATCGTGTAAACGGTGTATTACGCTAGAACAATAATGCATTGATCACGACCACCCATAAATCAAAGCGCTAGCAGTGCAATTTCTGACTTCAGTGAATATGAAACTGTTAAATACGAGTGATGAGTGCTGAGATATTTCCACGTTAATTCAGATCTATGCTATGTATTATGGATTGTATGACATTTTGGGTGGTATTACGTCACCCTGGAGACGGACACCTTGGGTGGTTCTTTGTACAATTGTTTTGAGCATATACGCCTTATATGGCCCAATTTTGCAGTCGAAAGCCTGGTCGCGGACCCAAAAGCTGGCACGTGACGAACTTGTCGTGATTTGGTCGAAAACCAACTCGGGCTTTTGACCAGGATTTCATGAAATAAACACTGGAGTGTAAGCTTATCATGCGTCGTTACACTCGCATGATACGCTCTAATCGTGATGACACGTTAGCTAAGGTTATGCTGTCACAGTAGAGCGTAGCTAGGTTTGGGGGGGGGGTTGTGCACAGCTTCAATTGTGGCCCCCCAACTAAAATAAAAATCTAGAAATTTGGGACAGAGCCCAACGTGAGTCCGCCCGGCGCCGTAACTCGAATTGGAGAAAAAATTAAGGGGTTGAAATTCCATTCGTAGCAAACTCACATGGCTCGAACTTAAATGCATTAGCCTATGCATAACGTGCAGTGTTGACATTGGGTGGGTCAAGACCTACACTGTAACTGTTATTGTTAACGAACTAAACTTTGCCAAATTCGACGCGGGTGAGGTTATGCATTAATAATGCCATTTAGGCTACATCTTGTCGTTCTCTCGATCCGTTCTAGAGACATTCCTGGCTATAGTCGAAAGTTTCCGAAATTGCGCCAAATTTTGGACGTTTTTGCCCTTCCAAATTCTGGAGTGCTTGCCCTCGCAAATATGTACCCGCTTTGTCGTGCCTGTCGCGCGGCGCGTCACGTAACAAAGTTTCGTGGGGTTACCCTATCTATTGCCAAAGTTTTAGGTACGGATAGGCCTACGCTAAATTTTGCGCCAATTTTTGATCCCCTTTTGTAAAAAATTGTTCTGTAATCCCTGTCTCTGGTGGAGTATGCGCTAGCAAGACTTGATCATTCAGTCTATAGCGCGTGTGGAAATTTCGAAACGCAGCAGGGCCCGAAATATGGTTATCCAAAAAGTCGATTTTGGTGTATTCAAACTCACATCCCAAACTCTGTATATAGTGGGCCAAAGTTCACCGGACTCTTCGCCAAATCAGGAGAAATTTCAATTTATTTTTTAATTTTGAAGTTTTCATTTGTTGTGGTTATATTTGGGGTCAACGTTTAAAGTTGTCTGAAATCGCGTCAAATTTTGCACTTTTTTGGCCTGTAGATTCTTTTCCGGGGAAGGGTCTGCAAATTTTGAATCCGCATAAAGCCCAAGCAAATTGCGATCATGTGGCAAAATTTCCCAACGATCAGCAGGCAGAGCTTGGACTCGGAGATCTCGCTTTGAAAAAGAATCTGCGGTAAAACATAAGCCCGCCGGAAACTATCGTTCCGGGCGGACTAATTGAGCATAATGATAAAATGAACATGCCGCACTTCAGAGTACAAAAATACGCAACATCTGATGTGTGTATTTTAAAATTTTTAGCAGTTTCATAGCTTGTATTTTGCACTGCACAACCTGCACAACCTATTGCTACGCCACTGCTGTCATGGTATTTTATTTATTTATTTATTTAATATCAAAATCGTACACGTAGTACATATGGGACAAAATGTAGCACAGTGCGCGTGTGGAGAACGCAGTCTTCAGAACGAGACGCATTATCTTATTCGCACTTAGGTCTGCATTTTATCATGTTTATGCGCATGCGCCAAAAAAATCGAATAGGCCTGCCGGTTGGTTCTGTCGGCTGCTTTCCCAACGCTGTCGCTGTCGCTAAGTGCATCGTAACTCTGCACCCGATGTATTGGACAAGACAGTAAGCACTCAGTCACCCGGACTCACTTGGCGACTGTTGCTGCTGCTGCTGCTGCTGTTGCTGGTGATGTCACTCAAGCGCGTTCGTAGTGTATACAAATTATTCTCGTGTTAATGATGTAAAGCAGTATTACCACAGCATTCACAGATAAGAAGGCACGCATACAAGTCCTATAAATCAAGATCTCGTAAAAACGCAGTTCTTAAAAATATTTTTGATTAAAGTGAAAATATCATGAAAATCGTAATTGATGTATGGAATATTTTACCGCCTGCAGTTAATTACGCGTTTCGTATCAACTTGTAAAACTTTATTGAATATTGTTTTTTTTCATTTGCATATCTAAAGTGTACTGCGTAGCGTAATTTTGTTTCAATTTAAATATGACTGTAACGAACTGGCAAACGCCAATGAGCTACTGAACAATGACATTTTGAGGTGATGTAGGTTATTTAGTTAAAGGTCTTTTGAGTTTCGGGCCTGATATGGTGTTTTTGTGACTATTTATGTTGAGCCTATCTGCATTTTGGCAAATAAATGATAGATAGACCTAGACCTATTCTTAATTGTTAATATACGATAAGCATTGAGAACGTTAACGGAAACTATAAGAAAGTAACTAAATAGTAAGTAAGGCAACTGAAAAGGCGCAGCTTAACGGTAGTTGGTTAACAATGCTCCACGTTCACAACACTGGAACAAAAATGCCTGCTTTTAGCAAGCGTTTGAACAGTTCAAGATCAATATCAGTGTGCAATTGCAGCGTGAGTTGCTGTGGAAAAAGCGGACTGAGCCGAAAACGAATGCATGTGTGCCGTGCGGTCATCTATATTCTGTGACGGACTGAATGGAGCCGACAAAACACTATGCGGAGCTTGTAACTCTGGCGACTGTCAGATCATAAGACGGTCTGAGATTGCGACGACACTAATCTGCAGCACGCCAGTCAGGTGCATGCGTGTAATTAAAACCGTCAGTCAGGTAATAACGGCAGCGGATCAGAAATAAGTCGACATCAAACGGAGAGCGTTACATACAATAGGCCTGCAGCTGCTGCAGCACAAGCCTATGGCCGTCATGCGTTTACGTCACCGCTGATTCACGTGACTATTATAATGATGACGAGTTGACGACGATGATTATGATGGTTATTATTATTATGCGGAATCGCTATTACAACGCAAGAGTTTCCGCGTATTGCTACACATTTCTCCGCAGCGTGCGTGGTCTGTCGTCTGTCTGTCTGTCCGTCTGTCGTTTGTCACAGTCGTGCACCCTGCTTAAACCGTTCGACGGATTTAGTAACACATTGCGTTAGATGGGGTTTTCATACCCCCGGGGGAATTTTGGAGTCAAAACATGCAATTACAAGTTGCGGCCAAACCGTCAGTCATATGCTGCCGCTTGTCAAATACAAACGAGGATTTGATTGGGCAGTAATTTCATTTTTACTAAATTGCTTCCGTGATTGTTATTGTGATTACAAATCTTTTTTTTGAAATTTGTGCAGTCGGCGTTTTATTAAGTAAAATACAGATATATGTGCATTTTTTAAAATGTTGGCTGTGATGTTTAAACCATGTTTTATGTTATAATGTATTACAACAGTAAAGAATAATAAAACAGACACCAAACATCAATTTACTGGTTTAAAAAGCAATATTCTGTTACTTCATGTATAGACAAGTCTAACGCTTCTAATGCTTAGCCAACTAGTTTTGCGCATTCGTTAGGTGGTCACGTTAGTAAATGGTTGTTTTGATTAATTGATTAGTTGACTAATTGTAACTGAAGTTTCGTAAAACTGCAAATTTAGCTAAGCTAAACGTCTAACAATAGGTTTGACGAGATTATACGACAGGCGGGTTTATGCGTGCGAACTGTGCGGATTGATTCGAGTGAACAGACGCAGTGAATCTTATATACGCCGAAATAAATAGAATGATTCAATTAGCGAGAGTGCCAACAGGAAAATATCGAGTCTCTCCCAATGCAGCCGGCGGCTAGCAAAGATAGAATAATTCGAGTGCAGCCACTTCAAGTGTCGGCGATATAGCGCGAACAATGTGGTGAGTATGCGGCCACCAGTAAGTAAACAAGCACCCATCTTCTTGGGTTTTGATGTCCGGTGATCTATGACCTTTGAGTTTGACGTTTTCAGCTTAAAATTGATACATCGGTTACTCCTGATCCGATAAAAGTTTATGCCAATTTTCGTCTTTTTATATAAGCTACGGGTTTTTTTGGTTTTCGTGCTTGGAGACCGTGCAGTAGCAGCAATACAGACGGACGGACGGACAGACTGACAGACAGACAAACTGGACAGGTGGGCAATACCCGTTAATGCGGTCTATTCGGGCGTCCGCACAATTGCGACAGAACTTTTACGACATGGCGACTATGTAGGCCTATTCCCTGACTTGACGTGCAGTTATTTCGCGTGCTAAATGGAAAATTGAAACGCGTATGCAGCTGTTTTTATGCGTGCGTGCGGTGTGCGTGTCTCTGGCTCTCGTTTCATTATCCGATTAATGGCGGCTACCACTAGCAGCAGCAGCAGCAGCAGCAGTCTGTACAGGTGACGTTAATGCCATACAACTGCCATCACACACCAGCGTGCAGCCCTATACGTGAACGAGTGGTGTTCGACTACCCATAGATCAATACACACGACGTAATATGCTTGATGTCTGTTCGTCAGCTCCGCTGCACTGGAGTCTCCGTAGTGACTTGACTGCATTAAAAGTAGACGCATAAGATTGCGGATCGAAAATTGTTGCTCGAACGGATTTCTATCCCGAAATGCCGAACGTTTGCGTAAATTGATGGAAAATATCGAAATAATATATAACCAAGGTTGTTTATATGTCTTTCACATTTGTCATAAGCCTATATTTTTTATCTTTGTGTGTTAATATACATATTCTGCATAGGGTTTTTATTAATGAGATGTATGTCAAATATCGTGATAGGTAATTTCTAATTTACCAATGACTGCAGACAATAAACACAGAGAAATAAAACAGTAGCAACACAGAAAAAATACATATACTTAGCAGTTTATACATATACACGTAGTCAAGGTCCATAACGGTGACAAAATTATCAAAAAGTAACTTAAGTATACAATTTTTGACTAAAACAGTGCACAACGATTACAATTTACAAAAAACGTTATTACACTCCATATACACTGTGTCTCAAAAAAACCGGACCCCTATTACGTTTTGAAATAACTCCAACAAACTGTGCCTAATAATAATAATGATTAGCTGAGAAAATTGTCAAAAGGTACTCAATATCGTAGT
>Ga0056128_1006705_pt1 | contig 14540 bp, 6 predicted proteins | sample WorMetLIZISLAND2_FD_71113 | JGI IMG/M metagenome (GOLD analysis project Ga0056128, IMG submission 71113) | Marine gutless worms symbiont microbial communities from Max Planck institute for Marine Microbiology, Germany - Olavius geniculatus... ...
AACGGCAACATTTAAGGACTTGCACATCGAAAACAGCAAAAATTACAAAAGGTGATATTATTCAGCAGCACATTGACACACAGTCAGTGTTATGCGGGCAATATCACCTTTTGTAATTTTTGCTGTTTTCGATGTGCAAGTCCTTAAATGTTGCCGTTAACAAGTGTATAAACTAATGTTTTGTACATTTATATAATTGTGGTTCGTTTGTTCACGATTGAGTGCACGCACGCGTGGTGTTATACCACCGCAGACATAGTGCTAGAGATCTGATTAACGGTGCGAGTGCAGCGTTCTATCAATTAGACTCTCCAACTCTCGGGTACAGCGTACTTCGTTGGTTAGCAGACCACTCTGCCTACAGGTTGAATACTGTGCACCGGCTGCTTGCAATGCATGCAGAAAACATTTAATGAAACACACATCAGCACATTCAGCAGACATATCATGGCCGTCTGCGCCGTTCGGGATAATCTTCGTATAGCAAATGCTGCTGCGTCAGAAAATTAAGCGCCGAGAGCTGTTAGCCTTTTGAGAGTGAAGTCAGTATAATTTAGAATCTAAATTCTATCAAATTTCTCTGTAACTTGCATGCTACACCAAATGGCACGTTCGCCGCAGTCGCTGCCAGCGAACTTAAACTACATTTTCGACCCTAGATTAACTTCTGACGCTCACGAACTGCATACGGCAGCCGTGCTTTTAGTTCAGCCGTACCAGCTATCTGGAACAATCTTCCAACTTCAGTCATTGTCTTGAAGCAAACAGTTTTCCTGCATTCCGTCGTCGACTCAAGACATCTGTTTACTGTTGCGTTTGAAAACAGTGGTTAACTGCAACGTAGCCAGCGCCTCTGTATCTTCGCACGCGTTTAGTTTTATGGCGCTTTATAAGTTCGTTTTTAACTTTAACTTTACAGCGCTCCCTCTGGCTAGACTTAGGCCCTGGAAAAGCTCCGAACCCGGAAAAGAAGCATGGAAAGGAAAAACATAACTACGGAAAGGAAAGGATACGGGTTGAGAAAAAAGGGGAGAGGGACGTACGGACGGAATAATTTGCTCCAAGGTGGACTGAATCATATACTCCTCAAATCAAGGGGTCCGTGACTGAATAGACGTCGCTGACGGTTAAGGCACGGACTGCTATCTATGTACTAGTCTATAGGAGTCGATGGGAAGGTCTTGACAGTGCAGACAGACAGACAGAGACTGCGAGGTCGGAGTGAGTCCAGTGCGGTGATTAGCTGGACCTCGTTGACTTGTCCTCGCCGCCGCCGGCCACTGCTAGAGCTCTACCTAGGCTGCACTGTATTCAATGCTATTAGTCTGCACACTGTAGTCTATGTTCTTTGATGCGTCGCGCCTCGCCGGCCTCTGCACTGGCTGGCTACTGATGCTGCTGCGGATGCTGATTCCAGGCGTTGTCATGGCAACGCTGCAAGTCGCCCGCCGGCATTCCTCCGACTGATCCTCCGTCGTCTGCATGTTCGTTCCGGCGTCCCGCGTCCCGCTCGCGTGGACGCCTAGCCTAAGTCGAACAAGAAATTTGAGCTAATGCTCACGAGACGCGCGAAAGCCTATAGCAGTTCCGGTTCAGTATTTTAGCTGAAAATTGGGGTGTTCACGCTAAGTTAATGTACAAATACCAAATTCTCTATCTGAATCGCATAATGATAGTTCCGTGGCGCCACTATGAGAATGATATAGACTTGTGTCGCAGCCCGAAATCGCCAGAAAAATCCATAAAACCCCTATTTTGGCGTTCAGGGTCATCTAAGGTCATTGAATTCGGCGCCAATCGAGAGCCAGTGTAAAACTTCCTATTGGTGATTAATAGTAACCTATGCCCTATCTCGCACCGTTACTGAGATACAGCGACTTATTGGCCAAAATTGCAAATTTTGCCCACCCCCCTCTTATTTAGCGCCCTCGTTTGGGGCGACTCCCTTCGAATTTGTGGAAAAGCTTTACTGTTCCTGAAACTAGTGTCTTTACGGGCAGCCGACGGTGGAAATTTGCTGATTCTAGCTTGCACCGCTTTTGACTGATCCACCCGTGTGACAGATAGACAGACGGACGGACAGAATTGCGATGGCTAGGACGCTACTGAAAAAGAAAAGGCGTCGAGAAACAAAAAGCGGTGTGAACGTTTTTCGGAGTAACAGTAACACGAGCTTGAATTTGGAGCTTAAATTTAAGGATGCCCCTGCTGGAGTGTAGAAAAATGCGTGCATTGTACGGTACGTCTCCGTAACGTATGCTGTTGCAGCGTAGCAGGTACGGGTATCCGGAACGTGGACGTGGAATGGAGCTCAGGGGACGAGTGTCCAATGTCATAGCGACATCGCGGGCGGCGCACAGCAGTATTGTACTCAGTCAGCGTACATGCACTGGCATGGTGTCACGTCGGACCACCGGCATCGTGCGTTAAAACGTCAAGGGAGGGGGCAGGAAGTTGCAGATTGCCAACCGAGGATATTATGGGTGCTCAAAATTGCAATCGTTGCCGATAAATGTCCACATGATCGGGGTTTTCAGCCCCAAATTTGGCATTTTTGAACGAGAATTTTGTGAGAATTAGAAGGTTCTCCGACGACCGTTTTCACACAACAGCCAAAAATATACGGTGGTCAATTGCCTCCCGGCTGCCAGGACGCGACTGCGTCGGATGGTGGATTGGTGGTGCGTCGTCGACTACGCGCGTTGACGCGCCAATGTTTCCTGACGGCTGCATAGCGACTGGCTGCAGTGACTGGCACTGCGGGGCTGGCTGGGTGAACATTTTTCACCGGGGCACGTTCTGCCAATGCTGATGAGCCTGGAGCCGCCGTGCAGACCGTCGGAGATGTTTTAGTAGCCCTGACGACAACGAGAACGAATTTTTATTGGTCTTCCGAGTAAGAGAATGCGATTAGTTAGAAATGTTCGATTGAAGAAAGACGAGAACTATGTAAGATTGAAATTACGGCACGCAGAACGAACGAAAACAAAAACTTTTTATGACAGGATGAACAAAAAACAGATTTATGCAATGCAAGTCAATTAAACGATTTGTAAGACGGTCGTTTCCAGAGTAGAACGTTAAAACATAACGTAGCTGCTTCGCTTGGTGACATTTGGCTGACAATAACTGACGACGGCTGCAGTTGCTAACACTAACGTATACTAAACGTAGCCGAAGCTGATGCTGACCAATAAAATGACATTTTAGTGAAGTTGTCAATACTGTGTTGTAAAGCAGCACAATTGCTGCATTTGTCGAACTAACGCAGCTGTATAAAAATATTGAATTATTTTCATAAAAACTATATAAAAGCTAAAATTGAGTCTTCTGTAAAAACTAAAAGTGAATAAAAACTAAAAACTAGAATTAATCAGATGTACTAAAATACCGGGTGGCTCAAAAAAAAGTCCCGAACATTTGCATGCATTATGCAGTGGAATAGTTGAAATAAATCAGCAAGATAACACATATGTAGTGAACAAACATCTTCGAATATGTCTAGAAATTTTTGCCTAAAACATTTCTGTATTAGTCGAGATGCAAACAAAATAGCGTTACAGATCATTAAGCAAATTTTGCAAGTGGCTCATCATTTGCGTTGCCGCTCGTACGCAGGCTAGGCCTACATCAGAATGTCTCAGTAGGCTTAATCATCAGTCAACTGATCAGCAGGAAATGTGCTGAATATCTCCTTTATTCTGCTTTGCCATTGCTGCTAAACACCTTTTTCACCGCAGCATGGCTTTTCTGATTCTGACTGTCTGATATCGACATCGTGCCATGTCTCCCATACCATTCTGAAGATCTTTGAGATTCACAAACTGTTCACTGCTTTCCTTCATATACGTGTTCTTGCAAGATATCCCAAACTAAGTAATCTAGCGGAGTCAAATCTGGCGAACGAAATGTCCATTTTTATGAGAGCTCTGATTAAGTTGAAGGTGTTGTCTGGGAGAAAATTTTGAGTTGCTTTGATGTGGGGCAATGGAACGCTTTCTTAACATAATTTGATTTTTAACTTGCCTTACGTCATTGAGTGGCATTCAGTGGCATCATTAATGACGTCGCTGAAATTTATAAGTAAGTAGGAGTACATATTGATCTACAAATGTGCAAAAGGAAATTTATTTTCATAAAGTATATGCGCCGTTATAGTTACGCAAAGTTTGGGACGTTTTTATATGCCATCCGGTATATCTGGAGCTGGTTAAAGCGATCTTGGCCGCTTGGCGTGCTGTTTTACGCACACGCACTGCAGAGTGCATAGCATGAAGTCACTTACCGGACTTTGCTGTCTTCTGGTGGATTTCTTGTCATGATCGATTCAACGGATGTAGGCGGATTTCCGCCCGGATTCCGTCATCAGGCCATTTGTTGCAAATCCGTTGAAATGTGGCTCCCGGCAAAGTTCTTGACCGGATTTCGGATTTGGTTGGATTTGTGTATTTCAGCAGTGTGCTGCTGGAATTTAATGAAACTATAAAATGTCTGGCCTGTCAACGTTTGAATGATTCCAACATTTATCAGTCATGATGTAGCCTAAACTGACTGGCCGCTAAATGGAACAAGTAATTTGAGCAAAGCTCACGTGACGCGCGATAGCAGCGGTCCTGCCACTTTGGCAATCAATGTAGGCCTACAGCAATAAGATATTAATGCATCTTGAAAGAGTACTGAAATTTGAGGACCCCTTAACGGTGCAAGATAGACGCATGGTCATCATTGACCACCAATAGGAAAGTGCCAACGCCAAGTCCGATGGTCACGTGATCGATGACGTCACGTGACCCCCAAAGATCAAAATCGTGACCCCAAAATATTTAAGGTTCAGTGTCTTCATGGCCGTGGAAAGCAGATGGTTTATAATTGACCATCAACATAAACACTTTGTTATTGTAATAAAACAGCAAATATAAATGTACAAAACACTTGTTAACGGCGACATGCAATGACTGACACATCGAAAACAGCAAAAATCATAAAAAGGTGATATTATTCAACAGCGCATTGACAGTTAGACGATGTGATGGTGAGTGATATCACCTTTTTCTGATTTTTGCTGTTTTCGATGTGTCAGTCATTGCATGTCAAAAAGTCGCCGTTAACAAGTGTATAAACTGATGTTTTGTACATTTATTATCTTTTAAGGGGGCCGAGTTATAGCCCAGTTTGTTCCAAATTTCGTTGCCATGGCAACGGGGTCAATCAGGGGTAAATATAAATGACACCGTTAAATTGGCCGACCCCGAAAACCATACACTAGAACCGAAAATTACGACTTTATCTTATACGTAGCCGGAGTTATGATGGTTTAAAGTATTGTCTAATTTTCCGCATAGGCGCCATTGTAATTTTTCATATTTCAGTGAAAAATAGGTGAAAATGTTGAATTTAAATTTTGTAACTCCCAAAAGGCACTTCCTTGCACGAAACCGCGTCATATGAGCCATCGTGCGTTAAAATCAGTTCAGTCGTTTTTCCTGTAGAGGACGGCAAGAAAAAAGGTAAGGAAAGGAAAGGAAAGGCGCAAAATGTCACGCAAGCGTTATATTTCACCTATTCGTGGGGAAGCCCCCCGTGAACGGATTTTCACCAAATTTTGCACATCAGGAGATATGCCGGACGTAATCATCTGTGCAAATTTTGGTGTGGAAAAATTAAGGGGTTTGGGAAATACGAGGGGTCAAATTTTGGGTTCTCCCATTGATATGGCTGGTCACCCTTACAACAGTGCTGCGCTACCGCGCCGCCTGTGACTTATAGCTTTTAACTCGGTAACGATCAGGCGGATGGAACCCAAAATTTGTGTGAACGTTCCCAGGACAGGAATAACCGGAGTGTCGATTTTCATTTCACAAGATGTCGGCGCTGGGCCCACATTTACGAAAAGCGACGCGATGACTTCCTGATTCGTATTAGCGTGTTGCGTGCGAACAGCAGATCAATTTCAAGCTCGAATAGGCACGGCGATAAAAGATTATTTTGAGCGCTGGGACTACAACTGAGCTTATGGTCTATCCGTCCAGGACTTCCCTTGCGACAGCGCTAACGGCAGCCATATACGGACTCATATAGCGTGCAGTACACTCTGAGATATAGCATCGTATATGTACGGTCAGGTGCCGATTGCTGTCCAGCTCAGCGTAAACAAGAATGTATCGGCCCCGATAGTTGTCACGATCGATGCGTGGTTCTCCCTGGAATCATTGCGTTCATTTGCCGGGTCTCCGTTTCAGAACTTGTCCACAAAGTTCATTAATTTTGTAGTCGCGATTTCTTTTGTTCATAAGTGAACATCTAAGTGTTTCTTGTATATTACTAACATTATCGACTTGGCATTAACAAAAGTATAGATTATGTTTTTTGTGTTGCAAGAATCGAAGTGCGGCAATATTTTATGGCCTACAAGTAGTGTATTTAGGACGAAAAAGCGCGTGCAGGACAGACGGACGGACGGACAAAATGCGGCCCACTGTTGTATATGACCGCGTATTAAATGGCAGGTGGACGTGTTAATGAAATTTGTTGCTCGCTTGGCAGTTGGCAATCGCAGTCCCAGTCTCCCAGCCAGGCAGGTAAGTTACGGAGTCGTTTATACACCTCCATCTGTTAAGCGGATAATAAACAGATGGAGGCCCCCGGCCATAGTGCCGTGCTGCTGAGACTGCTGCTGCTTCCTAACAACATCTGCGTATCTGTAGCAGCACTGTGCTGTTCAGTTACCTACACCAGCGCTGTACGAGTGTAGTGTACATGTATGTACACTCTGTTCCTGGCCAATACAAATGGCAATTTGCCTAAATCCACAGTAGCTTGTAGGCGTTCAACTGCTAAAGGCTGCAGGAAAAGAGAAAAGTTAAAGGGATGGTTATAATTTGATTCGTGAGATCATTATTGCTGTGCACTGAGGCCAACTCAGCCTCCTAACCTTAGCAGGATGGGAAATGGTTGTATCTTATGAGCTGTGACTCGTTACTATTGCTGTCTCCGCATCATTATTGTTGGAGGTGAAGGCCTAGTGCGGCGCTGATTGTGGTAGTGGTATGTCTGCTTCATGTCGTGTGGTGTTGTGGTTGTTAACAGAAGAAGAGTCGTGAAGAGAGCAGTGGAAGTGGAAGCGGCGTGGAGATCCTGGTGAACGAACCGTACACTGACGGTCCAGGCGGTGCCGGCCAGTACACACAGAAGATCTACCACATCGGCAGCCACCTACCAGGTCTGTCAAACTCAACTCCTCCACATTAGCTAGACATCGGAATAGTACAGGTGCCAGCAGTCAAGGAATTAGCAGGTTATCTCAGTCGTGATGCCAAACACCTAGACGGAGCGATATTGATACCATGGGCCGGAGGGCAGTCGATGGCATGGGACGTTACAGTTCCAGATATTTTCGTTGAGTCCTATCTGAGATCCACATCAGCTGATCAGGAAGTGGTGGCAGCCAAGCAGCCAGCAGACAACGAGACCAAGACGTACTAGGAGCTTGAGACCACACACATCTTTTTCCCAGTTGCTATCGAGACAGCAGGCTCGTGGGTCATCAAGCTACAGAGCTGGTGCAACGGATTGGGAGATGCATCACCGACATACCGGAGGACAGCAGGGAAACCGCATTTCTGTTTCAGAGGCTGTCCATGGCTTTGCAAAGGGGAAACAAGGTCTCGAATTTTTCGTATCGTCATTCTGCTATTGCAGTCATTTACACTGTTTTTGTTTAATTTTCAAGCCTGCAGCTTCGTGCTGGTGAGTGAGAAATATATAATATATAACATAGTTGTATCAGTGTTAGTAATAATCGCATGATGCGGGGGGTTGCAGGTTGGTTCCGAGCGATACTGCCGAAGTCTGCACTCATCGTGGAAGAGGAAGCATGGAATGCATATCCATACACAAAGACTATTTATCGGTGTCCGTTCATCGAGAAGTTTGTGCTGGAGATAGAGACGGTCTATCACGATGACAACGGCTTTCAAGAGAACGTCTTCAACCTTTCAGCTTCAGACCTCTCGTCTCGCATTGTTGGTCTGTTCTGTCTCTCTGTTGGTGTTTTACATTGGTGTACATATTTTTAGAGTTGAAAACTGGATTTTTAAAGCCTAACTGTGTGCATTTTGTTGGGTTTTGTGTTTCTGAGGTTACACCCAGATTTTTCCAAAAGGCTCAACTGAATGGGTTATAGGGTTTTAATGAGTTTTAAGTTGTTAAAATCATAGATGTAAATAACATTTTTTTATCTTTTTATAAAAGTTTAAAAAACATGTTTTTATGTTTAAAAAAATTTTTAAAATGTTTTTAATGTATTTTGTGCTTTTTAATGTTGTGTTTTCTGTTCCTGTTAAAACATAAACGTACAAAATTACAAATATGATTTATTTCTCATGGGCAAATTGCTGTTTTTGATCTGTACATTCAGTACATTCCGGTTTTTGGTCTTTACAAATGGTAGGTTTTTGTTTTAGTTATCTGAGTTAGATATTGTTTGTGTGTATAATGGCGAAAAAAGTAGCGATTGGAAACATCTGCAGTTTAATGTTTTTATGCATGTTTTTATAATGTTTTTATAGAAGTGAAAAAAACACGTTTTCTATGTGTTTTTCTGCAAATCAATGTTTTTAACATCTATGATTAGAATGAGCACTGATATGAGAAACTTGGTACGACCCCTCATCTCTATAACATTTGTTAGTGACAACAACAGCATTTGCCAAAACATTAACAAGCAACATAGTAAATAAATGTTGTAATTGATTACTTTTTATAGCTTCTTAGTTGCTGTTTCAATCCGTGAGTTCTTTTCACAGGCATTTTTGTGCTTTGTTTGAACATTGCAGACTACATGGACATCGTGACCGATCCGATATCGAGTGGTGACTATCGACGTGAGGAGGACCCTCGCCTGTTCTGCTCCCAGCGCACGGGTCGAGGTCCTCTGTCGGAGTCCTGGCGTGAGGAATATGCCAGGCTCATCCAAGACAGCAAGGAGAGCTGTGGACAGTGTGACCAAGCTTTGATGTGTGCGTACAAACTGTGCAGGGTGGAATTCCGCTACTGGGGCCTGCAGGGCAAGATTGAAGGCTTCATTCACGACATCGGTACGTATGACTTAATGGGTGTGCCCATCGCTGTTTGGTGCTGTACATTTCAACAGTTGATATAAGTCAGTTACTAATTGTTGAAATATGAATATTTCCATTCTTTTGCAATGTGGGCTTTTTTGGCATCTGTGCATTATTTAAATCCATGTTTTGCTTTTTTGCTTATTTGCTTACTTACTTATGGTAGTAATGTTGGGCATTCTTTTTTTACTCAGCCTGAAGCCTAATTTGCAAAACAATGCTAGGCATTTTCCTAAGTTTTTCTTAAGTCTGCAGTTTGTTACCGGTAGTAAGTTTTTCTTACATATTTATAAATTACGTTATTTTCTAACTTGATCTGAAGTCAAGAATTTATGGAAAATAGGTTGTAGAAAACAAAGGCAAGAAGTCTGCACTATCCATTGCCTGGATACAGTGGGAAGCCACGTATCCGACATGCATATCTAGTATAATTGCACTGGTTGAGATTGTGCAATAAAGGTGAGATTGTTTATGGCCATGCAGGGCTGCGGAAGACAATGCTTCGGGCTCATCGTCAAGCGTGGTGCTGGCAGGATGAGTACTATGGGCTGACGATGGACGACATTCGACGGCTTGAGCGCGAAACACAACTTGCGCTGCACGAGAAAATGACCAACGCCGCCGAAGAGACAGAAGAGTCCGCAACTCAAGCTACTGCATCAGCTGGACAACTCACTGCTGGTAAGTGCTGTTTTTGCTGCTTTACTTTTTTTGTTTATTTCTTCTGCTGTACTTTTTAAGTAACAGGACTCCGGGCTTCAGACATTACACCAATTTAGGCCAGGTGTCTGAGAGTCTTTGATGGCAGATTGCTTCACCAGTGTCATCAAAGCACTGAAGAGATATTTGTAATAATATTATTATTGTTGTTGTTATTGTTGCTTTGTTGTCTGTGGCTTTTTGTTGCACAAGACAATGAAGAACAAAAGTCGTGGCATGGTGTAGTGGTAACGCGTTTGATCCGATCGACAAAGTTACTGTACGCCGGGCCCGGTTAGTACTGCGATGGGTGACTCCCTGCGGGCAGGTAAACCATCTCGGTACGTAACCAGCCACCTAGGTCAACTCAGCCTTCTATCCTTCTGGGGTAGGTAAATCGAGTACCAGCCTATCTGGCTGAGGTTAAGGTGGGCGCATTCATCTGTGTCGGGTGGCAGGTAACACTGTGTGATCCCATACGGCAGGTGATGCTTCGTAGCTCTGAGATGGGCATCCCATTAAGGGCTATATCACCGCCTTTAACCTTTAACCTTTTAACCAATTTTTTTTGCGTTGGCGTGTACAAAGTGACAAAAATGAACTGTACCGAACTTAACTCAGTACACATTGAGAAATGAAATGGCCTGAAATGAAATTGACCGCACTGCCGGTTTATTTGCTTAGTATGTTTCCGTGCTACACAATTGAACTAAACTAACTGCACTAACAGTTCAGTTCAGTTCAGTTCAGTTCAGTTGCTTTGTAATCATCTTTACACTGCCAGTTGGGTGTATATGATGCTTGTAGAGCATGCGTCTGTGTCACCGACAGTGTCGTCGTCATCAAATAACCCTCCACGCGTTGCGTCCAATTCGTCTTTTACCAGCAGCCGACTTTCCTTTCAGTCCGTGAAGTCTCGTGTCACCACAGGTTGTCTGGATTAGATTGATGTTGTTAATTCCCGTTAACTCTAGATGTAAATCTCTCTTCTGTTCAGTGCATAGTCACTTGATATCCGTGCGGCCATCCATCTGGTGTTGATTGTGACTTCAATTTTGGACAGATTTTCGCTAGATTTAGAATACAGGTATTTTAAATTATTCCAGAGTAAACATTTGTTGGGCAGGTTAATTAGCAGCAGTACTGTATGTACAACAGTTAATTGACTTTGGCTTACAGTATTGCTTATTATGCTCAAGTAGTGGGAAACAGTTGACATACTTTTTGCTAGATGAAGTTTTATTGTGGCTTGATTACCTTGCATGATCTGTGTCTGTTTTTTTTCTGTATTTGCATATATTGACTCTTGCATTCTTGTTTAAATCTTTTCTAAATCGCCAGCAATCACAGCATTATTGTTTTTGGTTAGTAAACTTTATTACATTTTGCTATAGTATTTGCTGACCATTTTTATTGTAGCTTGATAGCGTTTATTTTACATCTTGGTTTATTACTGTACTTGGTTCCTTTTTACACTATTATGGCACAGAATTCTTTTCATATGCTGCTGTGCTGTTGAGAAACTGGTTGCTCGCTCACTCACTCACTTCCAGCAGAGAACTGTATACTTACTGTCTGTTGACTGACACGGTGCCAAGTTTTTTGCAGTTTGTTTGCTCTGCCTGTATATTGACTGTATTATTCTGGTGTTGTTTTTGTACCTTTCGAATGAAATTCCACATTTAATTTACATTTTGTGCTAATATTTGGCAGATTCCAACATCGAGAAATTGCGGACGTCCAGTTCTGAAGAGGAAGACGAGTATTACGATGCTGAAGGTTTGTGAAATGATCTCAAGTTTTCAAGTTTGATCTCAAGTTTTAGACATCGGCTTAATTCTGTGACAATCTGTCATATTTGTCCACTGAGGAATCGTGACATCTGGTGGATGTTTTCCATAGAATTTACTGTGTTTTTTGAAACAGTTATTTCTGTTGATGGCTGTAAGCAGTAAAATATCAGATTCAGCTAAATATAATGATGACCTGATTTAGTTGTCCTCTTACCAACATTTACTTTCTGTTAACTTTATTCACTTATTTACTTACTTAATTACTTAACTACTTACTTGTCTTTACATATGCCCTGTCAGGCTGTCACTCACTGTGAATCATTGGCTATGACCACTTCTCTCCATCTACAGCTTGTATTATTAGCTTTGCTGAAATTAAAGGCAGCCTGGATTACTGAGGCAAACAAGTTTCTTTTTCTTTTCTTTCTTCCTTTTATGTATCAGTGTTGCTGATACATAAAAGTTGTCGTAAAAGTACTATAACTTTGTCAATTTATACAAGCTTGTTGCGTGTGTGGTATGATTAATCATGATCTCGATATAGTTGCATTATGATATTTAGTTGTGTCAAGTCGTGTTTGTTGTGTAATGCAGATCTGAATGGGTTGGAGTTCTCTGCGAAGACTAGCAACTACAAGGACATATTTCGGACAAGTTCTGTTGACATGATTGACAATCTTGATGATGAAACCGACTCTTGTCATACTCGTATGCAGATTTTTGTCTCTTTAAATTTTCTTTAAATTTTTTTCTATGTGTGTTAAACTAGGAAGCACTAATGCAGTGTCATTAACAGAATTTTTTTAACAGAATTTTTCAGTTGGAACTTATTGTATTGCAGCTTATGTACACAGTTATTAATTGGCAAATGGCATATTTGTTCAGTACAAAATTGTCCCTACAACGTGGTGAACTTAGATGCTGGTTAGAAGTTACAACATTCAAGATTCGTTTTCATACTGGGCAGCCACTTCTGTTTGAAACTGTTCGTAGCTATCATCTCTTCGTCTTTGAACATCTCAATGGCACTAGTTGTTGCTAGGATTATTATCAAGCTTTTCAGGCCTGCATTGCTGGAAACAGATAATTGGCCACTGCAGACTATTCTGGCTCAGAACCATGGAGGTTGACTTGCACCCAGTGAATATTTCTGTGGTGATGGCAAAGCGATGTGTTCAGGATAGATTGGTTTGGCGCCATTGGCGGCTCCCGAAGCAATGGCTACATCTCGTCAGCAAGCTCGTGGAAGAAGAAGAGGAAGAATATAATTTGATAATGAGCTAGTCTATGTGTGTTTGCAGATGATGATGCTGGTACATCACTGGATCAACGTGTATCTCGGTTTCATCACATCCAGAGCATCAGTGTTGATAATTCTCTGCCAAGAACTTCCACCGTGCTGACTGGGATGCCACGCCGGGCGTCCGTTCTGTTTATTCTGCTCCATGGAGGTATGTCGATCTATTCATCATTTAATCACTCAGTCATTCAGAACATTTATATAGTGCTGTATGCTGTGAATGAATTTCAGTTATGTATCGTTGTTACAAATAGCGATAAGGATAATAACGTGAGTCAAGGTAACGCTGATCAAGTTATCTCTTCCATGCTTTGGTGCCATTGTTTAGGTGCTGCAGTGGCATGTCATCCAGTCGGTAGAAAGTTGTGCTGTAACATTTAGCAAAAATGGAAGGTAGTAGTGGCATTGATAACAAGTGATCTGCTAACACAAACAGAAACGTGCAACAGCTGTGGTGCATGTTTGAAACACAGTAAAACAAAGTCTAATTCATTCACCAGAGGGCGCCAGGCGCCAGAAGACTTGCGGCTATAGTGTCTATAGTGTTTTATTTACTTGTACTCACTAGAGGTCGCCTCTGTCGCTCTGCTAACGTCGTATTTCCTGGATATAGCAAATTTTGCCTACCCCTCTCATTTAACGTCCTCGTTCGGGGTGTACGGAACAGAGGATGCCATTATAAGGCATCACAAAAACAGATTGGAAATATACAGTAAGTTAAGAACTTATACAGTACATAAAACAAAAAAACTTATGTCTAAAACTGATCGTAATTACAAGCACTATTTTCTTATTTACCATGAATATTTCTAGAGCAGACGTTTTGGAGAAACATTGTCCATCCATCCATTTATCCCTTTAGTTATTAGTCAGTTACTGAATATTCTAGTTTACTTTGTTTTCGCAGGAAGCATTCTGGACACAGGTTTGCACGAGCAGCAGCCGTCAAAGAATGCGGATCTATTGACATTCAGCACAACGCTTAATAACATCATGAGATCTCACTTCCCATCGGTCTATGGAGGTGTTGCCATTAGGCTTGTCTCATGCCCCAACGTCTGTTCCGAGGCTCTGTCACTGCTTGGCGGGTTAGTCGCCACTTGACAATTTCTGTCATTCAGGCGGCTCATTTACTAAACTTTTTGGGTGTTTTTTAAGATCTTTCTAAGTTTTTCCAAAGTCAGCAACTTAGTTTTGTGTTGAATTTTCTGTAAGTTTTTTATAAGTTTTTGTACAAATTTGTTGGATATTGCATTGTTTGTAACCATTTGGTAAGTCTGATGTTTCCTGACCATGGCAGATCGATTATGAGAGATAAAGTGATTTGTTTTTAGTTGCAGTTTGAGTCATGATTTTGATCCAAAAAAATATATATACCTAGTAGGCATAGCAGATTGTGTCATTTTAGTTTTAGTTACATGGTTTTGATGGAGGTTTGTGTTGTCCCAGTAGTTTGTTAATTTTTTCATCCAGCAGTTTCAGGTTTGGTTGGTGAATTAAGCATGTGCACTTGTGTCCAAGGGCGTCTATCCCCATCTAAGTCCTTGGAGCAAGTTTTCCCCTAACTCGAGGTGATTTGCCGTAGGCGCCGAAACGAGGCGTTGCAGGCGTCGAGGGGGTAGGGAATGG
>Ga0056128_1006706_pt1 | contig 14540 bp, 10 predicted proteins | sample WorMetLIZISLAND2_FD_71113 | JGI IMG/M metagenome (GOLD analysis project Ga0056128, IMG submission 71113) | Marine gutless worms symbiont microbial communities from Max Planck institute for Marine Microbiology, Germany - Olavius geniculatus... ...
ATTTGTCTCACCTCCTTTTTCCTTTCCCTTTTATCCCTCCCGTCCTTTCTACTGTCTTCCCCTCTTTTCCCCTCCCCTCCGTTAGAAGTAGAGGTCCAGCCGAAATCGAATTTGTTGCATTTTAGCTTTAAAAATAAAATCTTAATTATTTTAAACTGGCCATATTGGCCAATTTCGTGCAGTTTAATCGTATGCTTATGTTTTGTCTGGAAGATTGGGAGGGGGACCTGGACTCCCTCGGCTACGCCGCTGAATGCGTCTTATTCCACGGTCGTCGACGCGTTCGGTCATGTAGCCGTGCAATGTCGTTCGTCGTTTGCATCCAGTGCACCCGTGGATTGAGTTATCAACAGTACTCGCAATGTTTATCACTGCAGACGTAGTAACAAAGACAGGCGGTACGGACGCGACCGTGAAGTAAGCTGCAACAAAAAGCCCAGCTGTCGCTAGGATAGCCGATCGTACTTGTTGTTAGTGACTTTCAAGGTCATCCAAGGTCGATATGATTTTTTTATCTCATAGAAAGGGCGTATGCGATTTCCTATTAGTGATCAATAGCAACCGTGACCCCATGTCTCACCGTTTGCGAGATACGGTCACATATAGCTTGAAACATTTCATTGAAAATTGCAGATGGAGACATAATTACTATTGACAGCCTATAAAAAGTCGCCAGCGTCCTAGCCGATGCTACGATTGCCAACCCCCTATAGGCCTACGATTTACCATTTAGCCACACGACATCCGTAACAGACGGACAGACAGACAGAGAGACGACAACTCGTACGGTACCAAATCTCGACCGTTACGTAAGCACGATCGGTTAAAATTGTTTCAGGCCTAGACCTACTGCGACCAGTAACGTTAACAGCAGAAAAGTAAAAGCACAGCCTACCTAGCGTCGTCCGACGAAAGCCTACTCGATGACAACACAATTAGTAGGTCGTATCCTGTTCTGTCATGCAGGTGATGTGATAATGAAGGACTGAATGAATCCCGTGGGTACTGTTCACCTGCATGAAGCTGTAAGTGCTACAGCCTATATACGTACGTTCAGTTCATTCTGCTCAGTCGGAAACAGAAGCTGCAACCATCCAGCATCCACGGACTCCACGTGGAGGTCTGCGCGCTGCGATAGGCCTACTGTGCTCTTCCGATCCGCAACGATTTCATAATCCGCTAATCGTCGGCCAGACCAAGAACATAGGCCTACGTTACAGATTCAACTTTGAGACTGTATTGTTAGGCGGAACTGATTTTGCAGCGAAAGTGCATGGTTCCGCTTATTTCTATACGCATTTCTCCATAGTGTGGTCCGTTCGTCAGTGTATTTGTCGTCTGTCGCATTCATGTTCCCTGCTTAAACCGTTTAACTGATTCAAATGCCATTTTGCAGGCACACATTGTAGATCCAACGACACATTGTCCCTGGGAGAGAAAAATGTGGGGTCCAACCAGAGCCAAATGCAACCAAACCAAGGTCCTATGCAGCCACCTGGCCAAAACAAACGAGAAATTGGGTTGTGTACAACTCTGCTTTTACTAAATTATGTTATCTTTTTGACTCGAGCTTTCCTTGTTTAGAACATAATGTAAACTGTTTAAATTTCTCAAGTTGCAACCTTTATTTCTCAAGTTGTTTATAGCCCAATGAGTAGATGTTAAACGCCATCTGGCGAGATACGTGCGCAAGTCTTACTAGGCCGCATTGCGCGTCTTGTCTGTCCGTCTGTGAGTCTGTCTGTCTATCGCGTTATAGTTCCTAACTCCAAAAAACATAAAAAGGTGCAAGAAAAGCAAAATTAGTATGAAAGTTTAATTTCATTGGCCAAAGTAGCAAGTGTGTCAATTTTCGAAAGGTTGAAGATCAGGCGGACGACAGCATAATATGTCGGCACGACGTGGCTGGTATATTTTTCAGTTAGGCAGCGGATTGCCGATTGCTGCGACGATAAAACTATACAGCCAAAAGCTTTCGGATGCAGACAGTCAAATGGAACTGCGGCTCATAGTGCAGGATCGAATTCTAGCAATCCGGAGACCAGAGCTAACTAAGCCTATGTTGTTTTCGCTGGTACAGCATAGGCCCCTAGGACCAGCCTCCGAGAAGTATACAGAGCGCATAAAACACTAACAACAGCGCATCGCCGCACTAGTGAGGGGCGCAGCAGTAGACTGTGATATTTCCAGCATAACTGATAGGCTAATGACAAAAATAATGCGATATTAGGCTACTTTGAGACAGATATTTTGGGATGTCGGCTTACGTTAATGACCAAATCGGAACAAATCTAACCCAGCTAAATTTTGGTGTCCGACATTTGTCAAGATTTTTGAAGCTGAAACTGATAAATAGCCTAAAGAAAAAAATGAAAGGATTCGGCTTGATGTAGATAACGAAATAAAATAATAATGACTAAATAGATGAAACAACAAGAAACGATAACAGAAAAACGCGTTTGTATAACTTTGGACGCCAGTGCATAGAAATGCGAAAAAAACACGAAAAGCGTAAGCGCGACAAATTTTCAAGAAAGAAAAAATCATTCCTCACTTCCCTCTATTCTACCTATTACCGACTTCGTTTACTTTCTGCTCTTACACTTCCGACATCAAGTCAGACATGGCGGAGAGGGGACTTCCCCTTCTCCTCTCGTTTGTTCTCCTTCCCTTAAGCCTGTGTTTTTCCTGGAATGGAGGAAAAGTTTAGATCGCATTTTTGGCCCCCGCTTCTCTTCTGCGATTGTGCATGCTTCAAAACTTTGTTCGGTGGTGTCAAAATGTCCGTCTGAATAACTCCAAAAGCGTTTGGTCCTTCTTACCGCATATAAGCAGTTAGTATAAATATTTGATCTGATAAATTCTGTTTCAGGTGCATCGAAGCGAAACGTTTTCCCAGCATACGTGAGCGTTTAAATCCGGCCCATCACTAAGATTAGCGAGCGTCAGGCTATATTAAGCCAGTGCAGATAGAAAAGGCGACGATGCGTTGCTTTATACAGCAGAACGATCCATACGAAACGTAAGTGCTGCTTGTCCATTGAAAATGACAGATTGGAAGAGGAGACCAGCGGCTTTGATGTGGATTGAAAAACGTAGGCGGAACAAGGTGTAGCAACTTTCCGAAGAGACAATGCAAATTTTTGATAGATGCGATTATAGATGCTAAAGATTTCGATTTTGCTCTCCAAATTTTCCCAAAATGGGGGTTTCGCCCAAATTTTGCACTTTTGGACAATTTTATGACAGAAATTTCTTTTTTTGAAGGGGGCGACGCCAATGAAGAGGTCTAGATTTGGTCTATCTCAACGTTTTCACCATCTCAAAACATGAATTCTCACACGGTCATATACGAACGTCATTATCTGTAGTTACTGTCTGTAACTTGAAGTGGCGATGCTACTAAGGCAATTCTAATTGACTGACGGTCTGACTGACCTAACCCCCCCCGTGGCTTCTATCCCTATAGCTGGTGGGCGCAGCTTGCACCCAGCAAAATAAGGGGGGGAGTTTTGTTAAGATTGTAGATCAAAACTTCACCCCTTATTTTTCACTTAACAATCTACACTCTTGACAAAACTTTCCCCCATTTTTTACTTCCGTCCTATTTTTTAATCTAAACCCTTAACATAACTTCTTTCCTAGAGGGGGAAGAAGCCCAAAATAGACGGGAAACTTGAGTCAGAAATTGGGGAAACCTGAGCCCAAAACTGGGGGGAAGTTGCGCCCGATTTCGATTCCAGATTTCAGGGGATAGAAGCCACTAGCCTCCCGCCCCCCCCAAAAAAAAACACGTAATTGCTCACGAGTTACGAAAAACGATGATCCACGTTCATCACGTGGCAGTATCGATCAGCGACTCCGCCTTTTATCAAATTACCTTAGTCCTTGTTATTATTCAATCAATTAATCAATCAGAGTTGCCTTAAGACGCGTACAGAGCGACTGAACTTAACTTACTGAACTGACACCACCTCTCAGTTCTCATTTCTGTTGGATCATTTCTGTTGCATGCCGTTTTGGCAAGAGGTGTTGTACCCGCAACAAAAAAACTCGCAAAAGCGTTTTACTTCAATTATAACTTATGCTCAACGCAGAGTGACTAGAGACGATCATTCTCACAAATACAAATAGCACACGATATGGTAACGGTATCGACTGCATGCGGACATCATGATAGCTCCTTGTCACCATTTTATCCGAAATTAGAGCATCCACTCTATGACACGATGCAGGATGCTTAATGCAAAAAAATCGGGAGAGTAAAAGTAGGGGGGTAGTTTAACTTGACAAATCAACAAAACAGTCATTTGCAACGCAGAGAAACGACTAAAAACGCGCACGTGTTGCCCCAAGATGCCAAAAATGCGTAAAACGCGTTTGCGGCCGGGGCTCCGCCCCTGAACCCGGTGCGAGAGCTTATGACGCTCTCCCAGACTGCCTTGCAAAATTTTGGGATGGAAGGAAAACAAATGAGGAAGGGAAGGAAAGGAAAAAAGCGTAACTTGAAAAAGGTTGCTTCCTGACACCAAGAGCATGGATGCCCCTGCATTTAACGTACACGTATCATTAAGCAATAAAAAACCAAAGAAAAACAAACAAACAACAAAACAATGGTGCTACAATATGCCATATATGCCAAGTCACATAAGACAAACACTGAGGTTAACGGTGACAAATCAATAACAACAGGCATGATAAACGTGGACATAATAATTACAATTACAATGATAATTAATTACAATTGGGAAAGACAAAAAAATCAGTCGGAAAAAAAGTTACAAACAGACTTGAGTAAATTTGTCTCGGGAGGTGGATCCCTTTGGAGCAGCGGCATAGGGAACTTGTCAACCGTTCAGGGAACAGGGTCTTAAAGTTTGTCACCCCACAGAGCGGTTCAAACTCCCGCAGTAAATATTTTTCAGAACCAAAAAAACTACACGGTCAGACAAGCTCTGTATACCGCTGCCGTTATTAACTATGACTTTTTTGACCGCCTAAAAAACCCATCAGTTCATCTCACGAGTGGTAAAAGTTCAGTGAAAATCCACCAATGCACTGGGAAAAAAACAAACTCAAGGAAACAGTATTTTGGCACATCCGGTCATTCACGGTGTGACCTTGGCCTTGATCTTTAAACCTTAAAATTAACGATATCGTCAAGACTTGCTCAAAGCTAAGCACTGCCCGCGGGCCACGCCTGAGCAACCGTTCGGGAATCCAGGCCGAGTGGTTCAGGCATTATCATGCTGACAAAAACATAAACACCCCGGGTGTGACCTTGGTCTTTGACCTGTGACCTTGATAAATCAATACATTTCTGGAGGTAGTCGATGTAGCGTACAGTGCAGTGACTCATAAGTCATACTTAGTGACGACGTGGAAACAATAAGACCCTGTGGCGGATTCAAGGGGAGGGGCGGCCACCCGCCTGTCCAGCCCTCCCCCCCCACATTGACTGGATGCATCTTAAAACAAGTGAAAATTTTGCACCAAAATGCACGATTTTGCATAAAATTTTCCGGGGAGGGGGCTATACGCCATAGCCCCCTATCCACAGCCCCAACCTTTCGCCCTCTCATTCCAAAATTCTGGATCCGCCACTGATAATACCCACTGCTGTTGCTTCTGTGGGCAGAAATAATCAGTTCGTTTTTAGCGGACCGTTCTTAAGTAACGGTCGAGCTATTGGCATGGTTGTCATCCGTCTGTCTGTCGCGTCTGTCTGTAACGGATGTATTGTTGCTAAGCTTTAGGGCATAGAGGAAAACTTTTTACACGAATAATCAAAATCAGCCATGTATGCTAAACATAGGCATGCAAAATTTCGGCGATGTAGTGCAAAGGGAACATTTTCAAATTCGGGATTGAATGAACGGAGGGGGTAAAAAAGTGCGTTTTTCAATGGAAAACTGGCCATACCATGGAAACGGTAAAAGACAGAGCCAATGTTACTATTAACCAAGAATAGGAAGTTGCATACACCCTTTCAGATGAAATGAAAATCGTGGAACTTGGATGTCCGTGAAGATCAATAACAACCAGTGCAGTCAGCTATCTATTCCTAGTGACAGCTGGGCTTTTTGTTGTCGAAAGATGCAATAAGAGCAAATATTTGGTAAAAATCCCATAGATATCGCCATAGATATCGTGGCAACAAGGACGGACGGACAGACGCACAAAAAACAGACAGACAGACAGACAGCATGAAAACACAATGCGTCTAAACAGTCATGATTACCATTACCAGATATACTGCACAGTATAATACTGAACATTACGAAGCCACAGCGGTTTTTCTGCTTTATGTTTTTTTCGCAGAAAATAGACAATAAATGTTCTATACCGCCAGATGTATTATTTTTACATGTATTATTTATGTATTTATTTATGTATTATTATTTTTTACTGACAATGGCCCAAAAAAACTTTGGCCGGAAAAATTCAGCATGAAATGTTTGGATAGGCTTACCTTACATCTGTTACCACATATATTACACAAAAACACATTAAAAAAAACTGAAACGCGATTTTCATGAAAAAAAACGTTTATAGACGCCATGCACCGATGGCTGTTATGGCGCTAGGCTATCAGGGATGATGCACTCTTATTTCCTACTTCCAACACTGACAATGACTAGAAAAACATTACGATAAACATGATCGAAAAGCCTTACCCAAGGCTAAGTACTTCCCGTGGGTAGCAGCAATATCATGCACACAACAAACAAAAAACGAACGTGACCTTGACCTATGACCTTGATATTCAGTAGACTTCTAGATGTTGTCAAGTAATAATGCAGTTGAAATAAATTAACAATCACAAACAAAATTGAATTCACACGTCAGAAGTCGAAAAGGGGTACAGGCAAACCTTTTGCCGCCAAAGTTTTGGCAGCCCACCTGACCTAGATATCTGGCTTCATCTGACCCAGACTTGAACGCTCCGTAACACAATTTACTTGGTCCGCTGACACGGATGTTGTCTGCCGAAGTCAGAGAGCATTTCTGGTAGTATTGTATCCCCTTAAAGTTCGTAATTCTTTAAAAAGATTAAAGTCAATTACTGTCAATCTATGTTTCAGGTTGTCCAACAGAAAAAAAGTTAACTCTCATACTCAATATGAGCGTTGGATCCAGGGCTGATCCCAGTCAATGGCAGTCAGCCCCCCCTCGCATAAACCCCTTGGCAGGCTGCCAGGGGGTCTGCGTAGGGAGGGCATTTTCCACTTTTCACGTTACTTTCCACCAGGCCCGTGGTTATCTTCCAGCCGGACAGCATTGCAGCGCTCTGGCCAACACCAAAGTATACTGCCTGGTGAACAGAGGCACACGTGTGCGAACAACTTGCCCATGGTTGTTACCTGGTAGAATACCGGGTCGAGAATCAAACCAGCAACCTCATGATCATAAGTCTGACACGTTACCACTGACCACCAAGACACATATGCACACAAATATTACAATAAATAGTAATACCGAACGCCAGAGGCTTTGATCCCTATACCAGATGGATGCGACTTGCACCCAGTGAAAAATAAGGTGGGAGTTTTGTTAAGAGTGTAGACTAAAACCTTTAAAAAAACCTCCCCCCTCTATTTGTCATCGAGCAATCAACACCCTTAACAAAACTCCCCCCATTTTTCACCAGGCAATCTACGTGCGAAAGGAAAAAAGAGATAAATCATAGGGAAGTGGAGTAGGAAGAAAAAGGGAAAAGGAGAAAGGACAGATGGACGGGAAAGAAGCCCAAAGGGAGGGGGAGGAGATTTGAGCGAGAAAGTGGGGAAGAAGTTGTGCCCGATTGTGTTTTCAGATTTAAAGGGGGTTAGAAGCCACTGCTCAACGCCACACGTAATTTCACACATCGTTAGAGCCACCGCCAGCACCGCTCAGGAGCAGAGCAACTTGTGCTGCGACAGGGTCGCTGTGGTGGTTCTGCAACTGTTTGAAGTTCTTGGCATCAAACTCGGAAATCTTATCGGTGTCCGAGGCCACGATGTTGCTTACACGGACATCCTTGATCACCCCGAAAGCATTACTCGACAAAAAATCATCATCCTCCTCATTATCATTGGGCGATAAGTCAAGATAACGGCTCATGGAAAAATCATCATTATCATTATCATCATCGTTATCATTATTATCACCATCAGCAGCAGCAGCAGAAGGGCCACTAGGACTAGCAGGAGTAGTGCTATTGTCGCGGTTGAGATTGTTGCTTATCGAGAGCTCAAACTTCCCGCCGATGTCCTGCAGTGAAAGTTCCAATGCCTTCCGAAGCTCTTCGTCCTCTTCTGCACAACAGCAAACCAAACAGATATGGAAAATAAATGAATAAATAAATGGATGAATATATAAATTAATTAGTTAACAAATAAATAAATTAATTAATTAATTAATAAAGAAATGAATGAGTGCACAAATGAATGAATCGATCAATCAGAACACATTTATAGAGTGCCCTATATCGAGAACGAATAAAAGGCAGATAAGAGACTAGGCTGAGTGTTCACGTTCAGTATAGGCAATAAAAGTTTAATGAATCGATGAATCAGTGTTAACGTAAAGGCAAAGTCCTTCCTGAGACACAAAGTCTGTAAGAAAGTGGCACTGATCTCCCGTTTCCTTAGCCTTGAGCCAGACACCCGTTTACATTGTCAATAAATCAATGAATCGACGATCAATGTTAATGAAAAAGTACAGTCCTTCCCACGCCGCAAGGTGCCCCTTAAAAGAGCAGTGCCGATCCTCATTTCCTTAGCCCTCAGCCAGACACCAGTTCACACTGTCATGGATACAGGGCTAAAGCACTGCACAACGTGCTGGCTTATAAATGAATTAATAAATCACTCAACCAGTAATCATTAAATATGTAAATAAATAAACTAACAAATAAACAAGAATGTTCCGAGTCCACGTCATGACATCCAGACATAATTTCGCTAGTTTAATAAATAAATAAGTAAATAAATGATTAAATAAATAAACAGAAAACGTGGAACAGGCTGTCAGTGCAGGAAGAGTACAGTCAACTGCTCGCAGGCTATACTGAGCCGCATCACAGGGCACGACTGCATAAATGACGTCATCTGGTGCGCTTTGACTCGAGCCGGCGTTCCCACATGCAGGAACCACATGGGCTGGTCCGTGATGACGGCAAGAGCGGCCTGACGGTTTGACAATTGCTGCGATGGAACACTGGGCGCAGCGCCACTTAGGACGTCACAGTGGTCGACAATCTGGGAAACGCTTATCTGCAGCAGAGTGCCATCACCAGTGCCAGTGCCGCTGAGACTGCAGCTGTCAGAAAAAGGAACAAGTACATCTCACCCAGCGGCACCCACGACTTTTTTCCAGTGGCACTGGAAACACTTGGACCCATAGAGTGTCAGCACCCAGGAGTTCTTGGCACAAATCAGAAGGTGTCTGACTGAGGTGACGACAGACCCGCGTGAAACAACGTTCTTTTTCAAGCGCTTGTCGGTCACCATCCAACGCTTCAACGCGACATGCCTAGGTGACATGTTCTCAATTTTCGAGCCCGCATCGTAACCATTCCAAACATAATTTCTGTAGTTTGATAAATGAATGAATAAAAGAATGAACCAATCAATAAATAAAGTAACAAATACTACTACTCCTATTAATAATATTGCTAGTTCTATTCCATCACATGCATACTTGTGGCGAGTAGTCGTGAAATGTCTACGGCTCTCCGTAGCTGTTCGTCCGCAGGCCATGCGTTAATGATGCTAGCACTGTCTATGACACTGGCCACTGACTGTGTGGATGAGCTGAAGCTAGCAGACATAGACGATTTTTCAACACTGGTCGAAGTTACTGGTCTGGGGTCGGCATTCGCGGTGCTGACATCTGGCGAAAGGACTGGAACGATCGATGATATGCTACAAGCAAAACGAAATAATTCATACAGTGACAAGCAAACGAAAAACCACAGAAATGTTGTGAATTGAATATCATTAGTATGAATTAAGGTTTCACACAATGGCAGCAGGTCAGCAAATAATTCTACAAAGCGCCAAGCAGACAAAAACTTGTACACTTTCGATTCAACATAACAATAATTCGAGATTTTTCAGCTTTGCATCACCAGGTGTTATTACAGGTGAATAATACAGTAAATTCACATAAAACGTCAGGTTTCTAACAATGCATTGTGCAAATGACTTCGTGCATGTAAACTGTGTAAATTTAATTGCTGCTTAAGTTTATGCAAGTTTATTTGTTATTTTGTTCTGCTATACATATGTTGCATAAAGATGCATACATTTGCTTCGAATAAAATAACTAGTGGTCTCGTGTTTAAAGTATTGGCTATGTAACTTTAGAATCTGACTGCAGATCACGTACTTGCAAGCAATCTTCAGTAAGTTGCTAATCTACTGTATGATCAAGTCAACTGAGCTTTTTCCATCCTGTTGAAGGTAGGAGGCTGAGTTGACCTGAGCTTATGAGTTGTGGGAAAAAGCATGGCAAGTAGATGATTGGCAGCAGTGGTATGCCTGCATGCTGCATCCAGATGTTCATCAAATTGTCCAAAGGTTATAGTCGTAAACAGCTGTCAGAGCTACGGAGCATCACCTGCCATAAGGGATCGCACAAAGTTATCTGCCACCCAACACAGGCGAACGTCCCCGGCCTTAACACCAGCCAAGCAAGCCGGTACTCAAGTTATCAACCCCATAAATATAAAATGCTACGTCGACCTGAGTGGCCGGTTATATACTGAGATGGTTTACCTGTTCGCAGACAGTCACCCATCCAAGTAGTAACCGAGCCCAGCGTACAGCAACTTTGGCGCTAGATTACCCACTTGGCATTGATTGAGTTAAGTTATAAAAGAAGTGCTGAGTACAATAACGACTCACCCATCTGGCAGGCCGAACGCCAACGCTCGCGATGTTTCCGCTAGAAATTGGAGTCGGGACATTTCCACAGCACGAAGCAGATCCATCTGAAAGTCATGGGATGACGTCACAGGATCCTGGATCTCTCCGTCACTGGTGCCTGAACAGACAAAACAGAGAAAATAATGGCAAGAACAACAGTTTACCACAAGCCGCATAATTTACCCGTTCCCACGGAATTTCCATGTTCCACAAAGTTCTGCAAAATTCGATACTGGCCAGTCATTGCTCAATTTTCCAATAAAAATTCAACTTTGCACAGATGTCTGACAGAAAATTGCCAATCTTCTTAAACTGACCGGCTGCTACGTCAGCAATAATCAAAACTCCACTGTGGCACAGAAAATATTCCCACCACTGACAAAGTATAAACAATGATTATTGAAACACTGATACTTGTCATCATTTAAATGATCTAAAAAGTTATCAATTTACTTAATAAACTAAACACAGTGAAACTGAGAAAAATTGCTGCAGCGAGCCACAAAATTTAGCAAACTGACCCACAAAATTTAGTAAAATTAGCCACCTTAACTGCAGCCGTTAAAAATAAAATGTGTGGCAAGAACCAACTTAATCCCCTGAACATTGCGTAAACGGGACATTAATAGAAAGAAAACGAAACATAGAAATAGAGCAAATGAGAAGTGTATTACCGGGTCGTGCAGTATCGAGATTCTTGCATTTAATGCTGCAGTACTCTTGCTGTTCACCAGTCCTGGGACTGAATACCCTAGCTCTACGACAACCCGACCTCTTGCACTGACCTACAATACACATCACCTACATACATAGTAAACACACACAGTACTCCTTGCACTGACGAAGTTACATGACAAACGCAAAAATTGTCCTAAGTTTTCAAAGACCGTAGAATCATTACTAACTGCCCTGGTATCAGAAAAGCAGTAAGACACATTCAGTGAGAGGTTTTCATCAAGTCTTGCAGGCAAAAAATATAACATTCTTTAATATGTGACAAGAACTGAGTAACTTTAGTTCACAATGTATCCAGGTAATCGGAACAGTTATTTGCACATTTCTTTGCTTCGTCACTTCAGCTGAAAATTAAACGACTAAATTCTTCCATCTTTGTAAATGTTCAACGAATAATCGTGTAATCAGTCATTAATTTACTGAGTTTTAACATCAATTCCAGCCCAAATTAAAACACATTTACTTACTTATAGCAGTGCCAGAGGAGTAGCAGGAGCCATCATCACCGGCAGCCAATGGCATTCCTCCATCAGCGACGTCCGGCCGTGATTGGCTGACGCCGAGGAGACTGTTGTCGGTTGTCGTGGCGATGCTGGAGGTGGGCGGAGAAGAAAGGGTTTCAGAGTCAGAATCGTCATCATCATTATCAGTATCAGTGTTGTCACTGCTGTCATCGTCTGGCCAGTCGAGAAGTGCCGAGACGTTCGTGTGTTTACCGCTCGGACCTTTAACCCATGTCGCGTGGGGGTCTCTACGAAGACACGATAACAGCGCCTTGCGTGTTACGTCCTATACAACAAAACATCAGTAGCTCAGTAATAGTACAGCATTAGTAGTAACAGTGGTAGTAATGGGAGTTGGAGTAGTAGTAGTACTAACAGTAGTAATAGTAGTAGTAACTGTATTAGTATTAGAAGTACCTTTCACCCATATCGTGTGAGAGTCTTTACACAGCGCCTTGTGTGTTATGTCCTGCAGTGCAGTAGCAGTGCTGTTGGTAATAATAGCAGCAGCAGCAGCAGCGGCATCAGCAGTAATCACAAAAGTAATTAGGCAAAAGACAGAATTTTGCCTTGTTTATTTGCCAGGTGGCGCAGCATGGACTTTGCATTTGTACGTTTTGCCTGGCAACCCTGCAAATCTCCCTTCACCTCAAGGTCTATGACGTAGACCAATGCAATTGCATTCGTGCTATGCGACGTTGCTATGGAAAAAGTTTCAACACCCTAAAAATTTCCCCTAATTAGATTTATGGCTCTGGGTGGCCTCACATTGGCCTCTGTCCCAAATTTCTAGTCAGGGGCCCTGCCTCAAATTTCTAGTTATTATCATTTCATTACAATACAACATTCTCACGTTTAACTTACATCAACTTCGACACTGAAGATCTTGCTCTTCTTCTTGAGACTCGGTGAACAGTCGGCTGGAATCAGACCCTTGGCTACAGCCGAGAGGAACTCGAGGCGTTTGCCGCAGACGTTCCTAGCGGCCTCGACGATCTTACTGCGAGGTGTGCGAAGGTACGGGCGAGAGATCATCTGAGACAGTGTCTCTGTGCATTCTTCTAACTCCGTCTGTAACGCAACGTACATCAACCTTCAATAGACCCTGAATTTGACCTGTCAACACTACCTCTAGCAGTAACCATAGCCAGAGATGTGCATGAGACCTTCTAAGCTAAGAATAAGTCGCAAAACTCCGAGACCTAGACGAGACCAAGAAAATGAGCATTTTGTCTTGGAGGAGACTGAGATGAGACATTAGTATGTCTGAAGACGGTCTTGGGATCAAGATGGCAAAACCAAGACCTCATCACTGACCACAGCAGTGACAATCATACTGCAAAGATACAAATACAACATCATCTGAGATAGTATTTTGGCCAGTAGGCAGCTTCACAACCGATTCACGATACCTCTGGTACTTCCCGGAACAAATTGGGGCCATAACCCCCTCCTCCCGACCAGGAAAGAGAGAGAGAAAAAAAATCATTTGTCCAACTCTTGTCTGCAATGTAAAACAACCTTCAACAACTCCGGCCTTTACAAGTTAACACTTACCCCAGATGTAGCCATAGGCCGTGGATAATCTTACCGTGAGCAGTGTGCAGGTATAGCAATAAAATCAGAGGAAGAGAAAGAAATAGCAGTAGAACACGATAAAACCTCCCGTTATGAATGTATGGATGGCCTTATAGTAATAGTCAATAATCACACAGAAAAAGTGAACATAACGCTGCTTTTTTACTTTCTGGTGGGGATAAAACGAACAAAGCTGAGTGTAAGATTATATTTTAAGCTATCACTCTCAATGCTGAAAATGCCAAACTAGCTAGTTCCAATGCTGACTGGCCTGTATTAATCTTGTACTCTTCTAACAAAAAAAAACAAACAAGATGGCAAATAAAAAAAAACTCAGCTGTCATTAGGTTAGGAAACAATGCTGCCTGATAACATGCAATTTCTCGAGATCGGAACCGCCATTTTGGGAAAACAGGTGTCCACAGAGAGACAGCAATAATATCGTTAGATAGGGCACTGGTCCTTGCCTTGCCTTGCCTTCAGGGTGGGCAGGCTCTTACACCTGCCCAGCGCTGAGGCCGTATCAGTTCGGCCCAATGCGCGTCCCCAAAAGTAACCACAGGTTATAAGTAACGGCTATAAAGCCGTAGACGGCTGTGAAGCCGTAAATAACGGCTGTGAGGCCGTAAGTAAACGGCTATAAAGCCATAGTCGGCTATAAAGCCGAAACCAGCACAAAAGCACTGGTAACGTGTAGTAAATGTTCTCACGTATTTGGTCAGCTCTTAGTATGCTCCTATCCTCCAGATTGTAGAAATCTTTCGGGTCATCGGAGCAAAGCCCCACCACCACGTCAAGGTGGCTGACCTCG
>Ga0056128_1006707_pt1 | contig 14539 bp, 7 predicted proteins | sample WorMetLIZISLAND2_FD_71113 | JGI IMG/M metagenome (GOLD analysis project Ga0056128, IMG submission 71113) | Marine gutless worms symbiont microbial communities from Max Planck institute for Marine Microbiology, Germany - Olavius geniculatus... ...
AAGTCACGCAAGCGTTATATTTCACCTATTCGTGGGGAAGCCCCCCGTAAACGGATTTTCACCAAATTTTGCACATCAGGAGATATGCTGGACGTAATCATCTGTGCAAATTTTGGTGTGAAAAAATTAATGGGTTTGGGAAAGACGAGGGGTCAAATTTTAGAGTTTCCCATTGAAATGGCTGGTCACCCTTACAACAGGGCTGGCGCTACCGCGCAGCCTGTGATTACCGGTATATGAATTATATGACTTTATAGTGACAAAAAACACATATGAAAATGAAAACTTTAGACAAACAAAAATGCTAATTTCAACCAGACAGTGCGATTTGTCGTACGCAACGCCAAAAATGTTCGAGAAGAAAAAAGCAAGTGCATTTCTGTGATGTGACCTGGACAGCAGCGTCATGGTTGACGTCAGCGATGACGGTGACGTCAAGACCAAGTAAAACTACGCTGACGTATCCGAGCATAGTTCCAATCAGGATCACAACGTTGATGTTTGGACTTGTTATCTTTACCAGCCTTCAGACAAACAGATTACCGTATATCATCAGCATTTACTGCCTACTAATATGTTCTGCTGCATTAGCATTCATTGGGTCTACGGATATAAGACTGCTGTGCAAGAAGCTGAGCTAAGTTACGCTTAGAGAACAGGGCGTTAGTTTAGTGAATGTATCTCATCGTAATGCCGCTTAGTGACCAGACAGACGACAGACCACGCTGCGGAGAAATATATAGCCATAGGCGTAGGCGGAATCGTTTGCGCTGCGAGAAGCGATTCCGAGTAGAAAAGGACAGCGATGCAACACAAGCCGCAAGTCGTAAGCAAATCACGATAAAGACGTATAGCAAACTATAGCGCTTTACCCTAAAAGCGCGTAGGCCTACAGAGCGACATAACTGAACTGAACCAAACTGACCAATGAGCGAGCAGTAATGTATTACTGCTCTCTCATTGGTGAGTTCAATTCAGCTCACTTGCGTCGCTCTGTACGCGACTTCAGTGGCACCGCTAGTTTTGCACTACTAGGCAGTGAGAACAATAAACGAAAAAAAAGCCCCAAGAAAAATAAGACGCAAAATGCATTTTTTGACCGTATACGTATCAGTGGCGGATACAGAAATTTGTAATAGGGGGAGCGGAAGGGTAGGGGGTGGAGTCTAGGAAGGGGTCATAGCCCCCTTTCTAGAAAATTTTTTAAATTTCAATGCAAAAATAGTGCATCTTCGTGCAAAATTTTCGCCTATTTTAAGATGCATCCGGGCAATAGGGGGGGCGTCCCCTTGAATCCGCCACTGATACTAAAAGCCCTCTTTATTTGGGGGGATATCTAACTGCGGAGGTAACGGGCCATAGAATATTTGGGGAAACTATTATAAGACACTCTCAACACTGTATACAGTCCGGGTTTCTCCCTATCTATTCAGCAATGAATATACAGCGAGATGTGCTCGCTTCAACGGCACGGCAGCGACTGAATCACAGCGAGCTGTTGTCGAGTTGCTGCGTACGCTAATTAGTTATGTCTGCTCAATGTCAGGCTATGTCATCTCACATAACGTATCTACTATCAATACCTGTCGTTGCGGTAGACGACGTTGAAGACGATGAAGCCGGCGGAATAGATGAAACCAATGATAGCGAGGCACGACATTGCGATGAACAGAGACAATGGCGTGCAGTACACTTCATCAGCTTGATTGACAGCCGCTGACCAGTTGCACGCCATCGCTAGCTTTGTCATCATCACTGCACCAGTTAATCAACATGGACATTACCAATACACAGCTTGCGGCAAAAGAAAACATCCTCTAAAGTTTTTTGGCCATTTTTGAGCAACGGCTTAGAATGTTAATGCGAAATTTTAAGCACTTAACATTACTTGTTTATATTCACGTAAACATTGTCTAAGGGCATGCCATTAACTTTAACTACGACAAATTTTTTTGTGACCGCTTCATCATTTCTAGGCGTGTAGAACAAAAGGCGCACGATGTTAGTGTTGCAGAACAAGTAATTCGAGCAAAGCTCATGAAACGCGCGACAGACGTGGCAGTTTTCGTTCGCAGATTGTCTTCGTCTACATGTAGGCCCCTGTTTCCAGTCATTTCGTCGCAATTAATTCACCCTTGAAGTTTGCACCGCAGCCGAAAATCCCCAAAACACTTAAACCCCCGATTTGGGGGTACAAAGTCATTCAAGGTCATCGATGTTAATACCGCTAAAAGCTTGTCACTGGTGCTTGTTATGATATGCAGCACGTTTATGTTTATCTGCAACTGTTTTCACGCTAAACGAGCCAATATCGGTACAATAACCACATTTTAGAGTGGTAGTTTTCTTTGACGCTCTCGTGCGCAGGCATCCTTAAACGTAAAGGGTCGAGACTTGGACTACTAAAATTGCATTTGATGCTAAAAATTTCATACCAGGTTGTCTTGATTTATCTCCCGCCATTTTAGCGCAATTTACTCTTAAAATGCGAAATCGCGAAAAATTCATTAAAACCCTTATTTTGGGGGTTCAATGTCGTTCAAAGTCATCGATATTGATACGCCTAAAAACCTTGTCACAAATGCTTGTTATAATAAGCAGCATGCCTGTGCCGATCTACAACCGTTTTCACGTTTGGCGAGCCGATAGCGGTAAAATACGGACTTTTATGGGGGTACCCCTGATGACACCCTCGTTTGAAGGGAACCCGCTCACCCAGGGGCACGAAATTTTGTCACAGAAAACTAGAGTCCCTGGGGGCAGCCACAGTAAAGATTTTATGATCCTAGCTTGCGTCCGCACTGTCATTCGAACAACATAGTAGACAATTTGCTAATGACTGTGTCAACTCGAAATGTCCACCGCCAGCTTTCACACATGCATTTCATCTGTCAATGAAGTTTTTGCAGCTTCGTTGATGGCAAGTTTTCCAGTCTACCTGCAGTGTCTGTTTAATTTTATTGAAGAATTTCAGTTTAGGTGACGAATTGTCAATGAATAGTATTAAATATGATTGAAAATTTAAGGTTTCTATAGTCTATATCACTTTGACGCTTTAAGCATGATTCACCTTAGCCTTAAATCGCCAAAAAATTATTAAAACGGCCTATTATGAAGGTTTAAAATCGTTCAAAATCGTTGATTTTGATGTCAATCTGAGAACGTATGAAACTTCCTAATAGTGATTAATAGTAGGCCTAACCTTGGCCTTGTCTTGCACCCCTCTCTGTTATTTAGCGTCTTCGATCAGTGTGACTCCTTTCGAATCCCTGGAAAAAAATTTACAGATCCTAAAACTAGAGTCTCTGTTGCAGTCTACAGTGAAGATTTCATGATCTTATGTTGCGTTGTTTTGTCACAATGTCACAATATAGCGGTGTGACGGAGGGACAGACGCATCTACTATAGCTAAGACGCGCTATAGCAGTACCTGCTGTTGCGCGTAATGATACGTGATTAAACGAAAACTGCAAACATAATGCATCTAATACGGAAGAAACCTTAAATAACAAAATGTTGCCACTATTCTGACTCACACTATAAATTTTACACGCCCAAGCGGCAGCATATGGATTCGTATAATACAGTAGTACGGGTCGTATATAGCCCACCGCAGCATAGTGGCTTTTTGTAATGAAGCAGCAGCGACCTCCATCAGTCTTTATTATCATCGACTTCGTTGACTTCTGTAAGCCTGCCATTCATCACCAAATGCACGTCCTCCTCGGTTTCTATTCCAGCACCAACCGGACAGCCGTTTGCAATAAAGGATGAACAAGAAAGCCAAGCTGTCGCTGACTTTCAAGGTCATTTAAGGTCGATGATTTTTTAAAATGTCATTTGAAAGTCAATATGCCAATTTCTATTAGTGATTAATGATAACCTTGGCTTTATCTCTCACCGTTTCCGAGATATGGCCAGTTTTTCGTTAAAAACGCACATTTTCCTACCCCATTTCTATTCAACCATCAATTTACAAATGTTTTCCTTGCACGAGATCGCCGAAATTTTGCACGCCTAAGTTTAACACACACTGCTAATTATTGGTGTAAAAAGTTTTTCCCTACGACTTAACGCTTAACCACAATACATCTGTTACAGACAGACGACAGACAGACAGAGGACAGATAGACACTTCTAGACAGACGGCAACGATGCCAAAGACGCCTACAGCATAGACAGCATAGCTGTAGCGCGTCAAAAACACAAAAGACACTAACTGCGGTTAATTAATTGCAGCTAAGCTTATAATAATTATGTCTGAAAAGTGAGACAAACGCGAATAATAATGTGATCTTTTGACAATCATTCTTAACGATTGACCGCCTGAAAAATTAGTCACTGAAAAATTACTACGTTCACAAAGAGAGTCAGTCGTGTCATTTATAGTCATAGAATTTGAGCATCTAGTTCAAATAATGAAAATACCAGCAGACTATGTTACATTTGTTTATTTGATACCGGCTTAGATTGACACATTGGTCGATAGGCCTGTATGATTAGAGTGATGTAGGTGACTGTAGCGTGTCTGACAGACTAACAGGTCGTGAGTCGTGAGAAACTTAGTTGTCGGATGTCAAGCATGAAACTTAAATTCAGCTATGATCGGCTGCCACTCGCCATTCAGATCTCAGACCCCGTCATCGCGACTTAATCGCCGTATATAGCGACATTGAATTAACTCTTGTATTGCACCTACACTTGAGATAAATAGCAGCAATATTCTATTAGCATTTTGCCAACAAACAGACACACTTGTTTAATTGTCTCACGCATTTTCTGCCTTACAAGTGAGACAAGTTTACCGTATAACGAATCACCGAGAAGCGTCGGTTTATACAACATAATCGTCACATTGATTTACATGTATTTTCATTGACAGTTACAGTGTTAATTTTGAATGTTATGTGAACTTCTAGGTTCTGTAGTTTTCCTGGCTTTGTCGAGCGAGATCTAGTAAACTGTTTAAACTGAACTTCTACAGTTGGGCTGTTGCATTTTTTACATCAAAGACCAGCACAGGTTGACTAGCGTATTTTATAACGATCCCTACTTACAGTGCTTTCATTGGGGTTAAAGCATAAACGGTGACGAATGTTTGTGAGATCACGCTGATCGCCATAAGGCATACAGGTCGGCTTGCAGGTCTCGTGCGACGGCATGCGTCTATTACTGCTTTGAAGCATTAAAAGAAAAGTAGGCCTACGTGTAGCATACAGAACCACACGTGCGTTGTACAATTGTCCATATGCCACCAGCAAGCTACAAACCTACAAGGTGTGTATCTTCGCACAGGTAGGCTACCGGTAATACAACTGACTGCCACCGGCTGTTTCTCAATAGCTTCTGAGAGTTGGTAATCCAGCTGAGTGTAAAAGTTACGAATGAACCGCTGTGACACGGCAAAATGCCGAGTCGTGGATCCACGTGCGATCAATGCCCACGGGAAATGTATGGCCTATACATCGTGCTGAACTCTCGGCCTATAGGCCTACACTTAAAATGTTGTTCTGTTGCTGTGAAATCAAAACATTTATTGGTTTTTATTTTCCAATGAATATCACAAAGCCAATGGTAATTCGTAACACTCCGTCTTAAAATTTTCGAACGACAATTAAAATTCATAGAATTCGAATACGTTACACGATCTGTGCGTTTAACCTAATATACATTTTTATCCACCATGAGATATAGCAAACAAATACAAAATAAAAGAATCACTTAACTAATTACAGTTCATACAGTTCATGTTTAACTGAATAGTTCGTATTTTCACACAGAACATAATAGGCCCACCGACAGCGACACGCATCGACAGCAACAACTATGACAAACCCGTTTTTACTAAGTATTTCTCGTACCTTTTGAGCAACAACTCACTTGGAAGTCTAAAGTCAAAGTAACTTAAACATGCATTAATTATTACCATGTTCGAAGTGCAGAATAGTTTCATTAAAAACGTCTATGACTGCAAAGTCAAGTGAACGCTGGTCAGCTTTTGTTGAATAAGTTAAACGTTAAAATTGAAACTTGTTAAAAACAAGTTTCTATTAGCCTACTCGCATTTCATTGTGCATCTTCAGTTTATTTCTTTAATTTATTCCGTTATTGTGATCTATAATGCAGCGTATTCCAGTTGCCGTTACTTGATGATGCGGCCTCTGTAAACTCTGCATGCAACAGTTGCAAAATATGCGAACGCATCGTTTTTTTCAACTCAGAGATCGTTGGACGTGTACTTGCGGTTTTGGCCTGTATTCGATGTGCAAAATTTGGGGCTGGAAAATTGTGAAATCAGATCCGTTAAGCTGTACTGACGCCTTGAATTTCTGCATGAGCTTCGGAACTAAATGTCGGGTCTCAACGATCGTTACACCTGCGACGTGTGCAGCGACGCCAGAGTTACGTTGCCTCCTTGCATCATGTGGATGAGAGAACTCTTTTTCCACATGAGATGGAACTACGTTTTTACGTGCGAAAGCAGGTACTGCTGTAGCGCGTCTTAGCCATCGCAATTCTGTCCGTCTGTCTGTAAAGCCCGTCTGTCACGCGAATAAACCAGTCAAAAAACGGTGCAAGCTGGGATCACCAAATCTTCACGGTCTGCTGCCTGGACTCTAGTTTTAAAATCAGTAAAGCGTTTTCATAAATTCGAAAGGGGTCACCCCGAAAGCGCTAAATGAGATAAGGGTAGGAAAAAATTGCGATTTTTAGCTAATAAGTCGCCGTATCTCAGAAACGATGAGAGATAGGGCTTAAGTTACTATTACTAATAAAACGTTGTACACGGGCTTTTGATTAGCACCGATAGCAATAACCCTGGATGACCTTGAACATTAAATTCGAATTTTTATGAATTTTTTGGCGATTTTGGGCTGCGAAATACATTTTAAGAGCGAATTGCGCCGAAATCAGTAAAGATAGATAAGAACACGTTGCATATGAAATTTTTAGCATTGAACGTAAATTTTGATAGTCCAAGTCCCGATTTTCTAGGTTCGAGGAAACCTGCGCACGAGGGCATCAAAGAGCGGTACCCCCGAAAAAGTCGTTATTTTACAGCTGACTATTTTACGGTTGAAGATAGGCATGGGCATGCTGCCTATCACAACAAGCACTAGTGACGAGCTTTTAAGTCGAATCAACATCGATGACTTTGAAAAACCCTAAACTCCCAAAATAAGGGGTTTATTGAATTTTGCGATCTTCGGCTGCGGCGCACCCTTTAAGAGGTAACTGCGACGAAATGGCTGGAGATGGACTAAGACGATTTGCGAAGGCTTTAGCGCGTTTCGTGAGCATTGGCTCAAATTTCTTTTCTAACTAAAATGTATTGTATTCAAATGCATTTTTAGTACTAATCATATAAAAATAGGCTAAACCACGTAAATTCACGTATAGCACGCATGTTTTGTCAATTTATGTTACGTTGCTCTGTGAAGTGCATATTTGCAGAACACACTAATAAATAAACAAATGAGCGTTTTATAACGTACAGGCCTAATTATTGTTTGTGTCTACCATGTTTTATGGTGAATAAAGCTTCGTATACACTCACGCACAGTCGAGTTGCTGACGTTCGGTGTGCAGTTCATGCTGAACGTGGCACGATGTTAGCTTATCATAGCAGCAGAACTCCAAATAAATCTTCGTCCATGAAAACTCTGCGAAACTTTATTTAGTATGAGATCCACGCAGACTGACTAGCACAGCGCGTACACGTTGTTATTAGGCTGTTAATAGCGAACACGTCCAGTCAATTACCGGTACGGTCGGCGTGTGTCATTATGACAGGCATTATAGCACGTAGGCCTATTATTACTATTGCGTGCGTGCTATATGGTCTCCCATTCGCCGCCGTCTTAATAGCCACGCCTATTTTACACGGATTCGTTCGGCCATCCCAGCTCTGACCAGTGACTAGAATGTGGCTATAGGCCTATTGTTTATGACTTGTGCAGAATGCGCAGAACAATTATTCTTGTTTTGTTGTCAAAGGTGAAGTGACAAGTTGTTTGAGACACAGCGTATGGGCTACATGTGATCACAATGTTATGAACGTTTCGCACATTCGTGGACTGGCCACTCGGTCCATATGCCTTATAGGGTGTTTACACGATCGAGCAAACGTCCAGCAAACTTCCAGCAAACGTCCAGCATTAGCACCTGTATTTTGAATAAATTTGTTGGAAGTTTGCTGGACGTTTGCTGGATCGTGTAAACAGTCCATTACTGTACAGGCTCTTGCGTTTTGATAAGTTGCGTTAATAAACGAACATGATGATGATGATGATGATAAATTGAATAATGACACTTTAATCTAGAGAAGACCAAGAGTTTGTTTATCTTTTACTTTTTTCTGCGTGTTCATACAGATCTCCAGTAAATGATTAATTGACTAATTGATTGATAATATATCAATCAATATTAATATTATCAATATTATGCTTAATATATCGCTTGTTTGCCAGCAAGTAAGCTTAATACGAAAGCAAAATTCTGACAAAAGTGACAAGTCATAAATCTCAATTAGGTCTATAAATCGTTGTGTGATTGTAATGAATATTACTGTAATTTTTGTAAAAGTCCGGTTTTGATTGATATATCTGTGCAAGACTGCGTTGCGTGTCGCACCGTATAGCTCGTTAGATTGACTATTATTATGTATAGGGCCTACATAACGTATACGCCCATCGCGTTTCGACAAGTTCAGACACGACCAACCAACGACATCTGTTTTTGTGTCTTGCGCGAACTGCGTTATGCAAGCGTCGGTAGCTATTCTGTATTATATAGCAATTATTACACGACCAGAGTTGGCGTAGGCTTATAGAATGTCTGATTCTGAAGTTCGACTTGCACGGCACGACCGACAAGATTATTAAGCGCACATATCGCTCTGTTCCGTTTCATTTCTGATCTGTTATTGAAACACGTGTACTTTTGGATTAGTTTGTTTTTAGCCGACTGTACATAAGTAACGGTCGAGCTTATGTCATGGTTGTCGTCCGTCGTCTGTCTTTCCGTCCGTCCGTTTGTAACTGTACTTTGGCTAACGGGTAGGTCTTAGGGAAAATTTTTTACACGAATAATTAGCTATGTGTCTTAAACCTAGGCATGCAAAGTTTCAGCGATCTACTACACAGGAAACATTTTCAAATTCAAGGTTAAATGGAGAAAAGTAAAAAATGTACGTTTTTCAACTGAAAACTGGCCATAGGCCTATGTCGAAAACGGTGAAAGATAGGGCCAAGGTTACTATTTATCACAAATAAAAAGTGGCATAAGCCCGTTTCAGATGAAATGAAAATCATCGACCTTGGATGACTTTGAAGGTTACCGACAACCAGTACGGTCGGCTATCGTAGCGACAGTTGGGCTTATTGTTTTTCTTTTCTTCTATAAGCTATGCCTGGCTGGTGAAGTGACAAACACATGTCTATATTAATCGACAACAGCGATTATTATGATGTTGTTATTGCCATCATCATTACATTCGGCAGCGATGTCTGTGTTGCACGACCCCAAAGCTCTCTCTGCAAGACAGCCTTCTATCGACTGTTGCTTAGACAGATTCGAATTCAAACGATTATTTCCACTTTTTACACACGCGGCATCTCATTGTCAACTTAACTACACTTCTTGCTTTCGTAGGCTACATCGATCACTTCCAGTTGCAGTCAGCAATAGGCCTATGCAGCAAGCAACAAGATGAGCAGCAAAAAAGATCGGAGATAAAATTTCTGCCGAAATGTAGCAGACGACGACGACGACGAAGCGAGCGATGGTGTCACGGCGATTACGAGTCCTGTCAGCAGCAGCAGCAGCAGCGGCGGGAGGATGTCGGCACGGCAACGAGCGCAATCGAGCGTCGCGAGTATCAATTCTCAGTCAGTCAGAGAGATGAGCCGCGGTTAGCTAGCTCTCGCAATGCAATCAATATACGTCACAACGAGATTCCGCGCCCCAGAATGACGTCACATCCAGCTTCGCGTTTCACAGCTTCGCTTTTCATCTTCCGCCATCCAGCTGCAGCAACATATCGCCGAAATTGCCAGCAACGACATCAGATACAATAGGCTCATATAACACACGTAGACAGAGCACAGATTTTGACGAGGCGTCATTGCAGAATGCTGTTGTCTACTTCAGATATCGCTTTTATATCGTCGAGAAATAACAATTATTCTAACCGTCCATCTGTCTGTGTCTGTCAGAAGGGACTGTCATAAAATGGCAATCGAATGGCATCGTCGCAGATGTCACTATCTCGCTGGCGTAGCACTAGGGGCATCTGTCTCCTCCCCCTAGAAACATACTTGGTTGCTCAAAATACTGCCCAAAATGCACAAAACACGCCATTTTCACGCCACAAAATTTTCCCCAAATTGCTTCCCCATAAAGAGAGGACACCCCTCCCCATACCTACCCCTCAAGTTCCCCCTCTACAACAAGGTCCTGGCTGCGCTACTGCACTGCACAATCTGACCTAACGAACAGTTTATCGGCTATCATGCCGTTTTATGGGTTTCAGTTTGCGCTCAGCAAGTCTTAATAACCTAAACCTAAACCTTAATTAATTAGACTTGTAAACTTTCCGCGATATTTCATTTTAGAATCAAAATCCGGATAAGTGCACACACTGCAGAGGTGGACCGACCGACCGCGATGTTATTGGCTCATAAACCGGATCTGCGACGTCGCGGAAATGCTCGGCATGCTGGCGTCACTTGCGGAAGCAGCATTTACAAAATTACAGCATACAACAGCGCTGTAGTAACCAAAGCAGTTATCAAGACCAGTGGTCTTTAACATTCAGACGTTTGCCAAAATTTTGCTCTAATCTACACTGTGTCCCAACAAAAACATCCCCGACATTTTCGATTGTCACTTGAAAACCAGTTAACAGATTTTGATAATTTGTGGTGCTAATGTTCCAGACACAACTTGCCATCAAGTGACCGTTCAGTTTTCTACCTCACCCACTGTCCGCTTTTGCACTACCCAGGGAAAGCAGATCAAGCGAAATATACCTTAAAATAAACAAAAAACTTTTTAAAAAACATCTCTAGCATTTACGACTGTAACCCGAAGAAAAATTAGCAGATTTTGACAATTTTTGGCAAAAATATTTCCGATACAACTGGCTATTAAATCTTTCTTTAAGTTCCCACGACACCAAACGTTTGCTTCTGCACTACCTGGGGAAAGCAGACCAAGCATAATACGTGTTGAAATGAATGAAAAACCGTCAATAAATTTCATTTATTCAAATCTGTAGGCCTAAACAGCCGGCCTATTACAAAATTTGATTATCATGCAGCAGATAACGTTCAGAAATGTTTATGAATTCAAGAAGCGACTGGTAAAGTCTGGATTGGTCTAACGCAGAACATTATCGACAATATACTGCTGTCAATAAAAAAAGGAAGCATCTCCATGCTTATGTTCGCAGAATGGACCGGCATTTTAAGAAATTTTACTGCAGGCAGTTAAAAATAGATAACTCAATAAAATGTCAGCCAAAAAATCAGAAATGTGAACAAAATGTGTTTTTATGTGCTATGTTGGTTAAGTAATCATACCGCATTGGATAAAAAATAATATTTCGTTGGTTCTGTTTTCCCCAGGTAGTGCAAAAAGAGACATTAAGTGAAATAAGAAAATAAATGGTCATTTGATGGCCAGTTGTCTCAGAAATATTCGTACCAAAAACTATTAAAATCTAGTAATCCTTCTTAGAGTTATAGTCGAAAATGTCGGGAATGTATTTTTTTTTTTGGGGGGGGGGAACACAGTGTAGTTAAATTCATTTTAAACCTAACATAGACTAGAAGCGTATTTTGAAATGATAAAGTTTAACTAAAACAACAGTAACAATTTCTGTTGTTATTTTATAATCGTACGTCAATTTAGGATTCCCAGCTTTGCAATGCTGCCGGAATAAGAAACGGCATTATCTATATGCTAACTAGGCTACAATGCGGGCAGAGTGATCTACACTGCGTCTCAAAAAAACATCCCCAACATTTTTGACTGTAACTTGAAAACCAGTTATCAGATTTTGATAATTTTTGGTATGAATATTCCTGACTCAACTTGCCACTAAATAACTGTTTAGTTTCCCACCTCACCCAATGTATGCTTCTACACTATTTAGGGAAAGCAGATCAAGCGAAATATGTGTTAAAATAAACAGAAAACTTGAAAAAAATTCCTGACATTGAAGAAAGATTAGCAGATTTTTATAATTTTTGTCAGAAATATTTTTGACAAAACTGGTTATTAAATAAGTGTTTTAGTTTTTATTTTATTCAACGTCTGCTTTTGCACTACCTGGAGAAAACAGACCAAACATAATACGTGTTAAAATGAATGAAAAATGTCGATGAATTTTATCTATCCTAATCTATGGGCCTCAACAACCAATCTAAAGGTTTGAGTGTTATGCAGCAGTGTGTCTACCATATAAAGTTTAGGAATGTTTGTGAAGCCAAGAAGCGACTGGTACAGCCTGGATTGGTCTGGAGCAGAACTTTTTCGATACTGCTGTTAATGAACGGAGAATGCGTCTTTTTTGCCTGTGTTCGCATAGTGGGCCAACACTTGAAGCAATTTCACTGCAGTTAATTGAAAAATAAACAGCTGGATGAATTGTCAGCCAAAGTGTAAAAAATATGAACAAAATGTGTTTTTACGCGTTATGTTAATTAAGCAATCATATCGCATTCGATAAAAAAGTGATATTCCGCTGGTTGTGATTTCCCCAAGTAGTGCAGAAACAAATGTTGGGTAAGGTGGGAAAATAAATGGTCGTTAGATGGCAAGTTGTGTCCAAAATATTCGTACCAAAAATTATTAAAATCTAATATTGGTTTTCATGTTACGGTCGAAAATGTCGGGGATGTTGTTTTCGAGACACAGTGTATGTAAATCTTGGACCCGGCGACAACCAGATCTCCATCACGGTTGACAAGTACAACGTAACGTAGCGCACAGCTAATGTTAGTTAGTATGCGGCAGTGACAGCGTACCGTGAAATCCCCAGTACGATCAGGAACAACTTTGCCCGCCCTCTTTCCCTTTTACTTCTACTGTCCACTGCGTGCGGGAATGTTTTTAATCTCGATGCACTCGCGCCGCATAGACTCGAAGACAAAGAGAAACTACAGACAAGATCGTCTCCGTTAACCCATTACGAGTAGTGACGTCGTGAACGAGAAGGGCAGGGGCCCTTTCTTAAATTTAGAAAAAAATTCTCGAAAAATATTTTTGTCTGGCACAATCTAAAGCTGAAAACACCCATTTTGTAGAAATTTGTGAGCAAAATTGCAACTTCTGGGCACCAATATAATCTCCTCCGTTGGAAATTTGCAGTAGTTTGTCGAACTGGCTACTGGCTGACATTGTGCACTTTAAGTATTCTATTTACTGACTTACTAATTTTGTCTGAAATTTTTAGCATCTGTCGGAAAATAGCAACTTCCTACCGCGTACAGAAAATCGGACTTTGTGGTTCGTGCATCTAGAGAGAAAAAAAAATATCAGCAATGCCATGCCAAAATTTATGAGAGGCCCACATGTAGACATAGATAAAAGAGACAAGTGAATAATTGTATAAGAAGACAAACAGGCAGACAGAGTGTATACGTACAGTAAAAGACGAAAGAGCAAACAATTGTTATAAGAAATATTGGAAAGAGAAAAAAACTAGCATTGCTGGTATTGTAACTCTCGAAACACGGACAACATGGGCAATAAAGAGAGAATGAAATATTAAGCAACAGAGCAGCAGTCTAGAATAATTACTTATTAAGAACATACAATTCAGGGGAAAATAAACAACGTAGGCTACCGCAAGGCGAGAATTTGCACAATCAAGGTCAAAGTCAAGGTCATGCCATACGAATACGCTATAATAGCTAACGTGCAGCAACGAACACGGGACTTGGTGAGTATTGTTAATTCCACACAACCGCGCAGTGTGCCAATTATTGCACGATGCACGAAATGTTTTCTAGGCAACAGTGAGCGTTGGAATATGAGACAAGAAATTTGAGCTAATGCTCACGGGACGCGCGAAAGCCTATAACAGTTCGTGTTCGCAACTGTCAGTCTTTCCAGCCATTTCGTCGCAGTTCATTCTTGAAAGCCCATTATTTTGGAAGTTCAGGGTTTTTCAGAGTCATCGATGTTGATACGACTGAGAAGCTCGTCACTAGTGCTTGTTGTGATAGGCAGCATGCCCATACCTATCTGCCGCCGTTTTCACGAAAGACTGGCCAACAACGGTAAAATAACGACTTTTACGGAAGTACCGCTCTTTGATGCCCTTGTGCGCAGGTTTCCTTAAACCTAGAAAATCGAGACTTGGACCGTTGAAATCTATGTTCAATGCTGAAAATTTCATAGGCAGTTTTCTATATCTGTATTATCTAGCTCAATTTATTTCGACGCAATTCGCTCCTGAAATATGTCTCGCAGCCCAAAATCGGCAAAAAATTAATAATACCCTCTATTTTTGGCGTTCAATGTCATA
>Ga0056128_1006708_pt1 | contig 14539 bp, 15 predicted proteins | sample WorMetLIZISLAND2_FD_71113 | JGI IMG/M metagenome (GOLD analysis project Ga0056128, IMG submission 71113) | Marine gutless worms symbiont microbial communities from Max Planck institute for Marine Microbiology, Germany - Olavius geniculatus... ...
CATATAGTTACTAAAACTATTCCTGAAAGTTACTAAAAACGATTAATGTTAGTCATTTTGTGAGACGACGATACATGACTGATAGTTGACTAGGCAGAGAACAAAAATGTTTGTCAATGACAGGTTTTTTAACGCTATATATGACCGTGAATTGGCACCATGAATTCGCCGTGAATTTTGCGACTTTTCTAAAAGTACGCCGTGATTTTTTCACTTTTGCACCGTGATTTTCGTCTAGCCCTAATCACAACACAGATAAATATCACGCTACGATGTATTCTATAAATCCAAGCCAATCAGATGGTGGCCAAATCAGCCTGGCCATTACAACAAGGGCCTATGTGGTCAACAACCTGCCAGTGAAACTCTGCTAAGTTAGTAACATCTGCCTGCACTTTATGTCAGAACACTGTTCTGAATGTTTTGCAATAAAATAAGACATATCTTAAAATAGATATTATGATAATGCCTGTGAATTAGACCCCAAAATATCATTATATTACTACTAATTATCTTTATTTGTTGTTATTATGACTGATTGTGATATAATGAATATTATTATTATTAGTAGTAAACTAAAAACACTCATGAACAAATACATTAAAATGCCACAAATGAAAGAAGCAAATAATGCTACCTTGACAGCATTGTACAGAGCACCACTGGCCCACCTTTCATTTTTTGCCCTCATCACTTGCCGATTTATCTAAATTAAATACAACAGATTAAACATTCTATGCACGATGCTGTCGTCGTACAAATGCAAATGTAAACATTTTACAGTGGCACTATTGAAGTGCTTACAAATGAACGATTAAGGCCGACCACAACTGAACTAATTTTAAAGGTCTGCCAGAACCACTTTACACATTTCTTATACTAACCACCCAGGTCAACTCAGCCTGGCCATCCCTCCATGGGCAGGTGCAATGAGTACCAGCAAAAGCTGTGATGCAAACAGACAAACTGCAGTGCAATGCATTAGCCCCATATCCATGATCCCGCAGTGTAGACTGGTGTCTGGCTGAGAGCTAATTAATAAGACTATGTAAGAAGACTCTATGGGCCTTATCAGCATCAAAACAGCTACTAATTAAGACTTCGCTATGTAATAAAGTTTAACAACTGGAAATTGAATAAAACAATCAAAATAAATTGTTTATTAACAGTGGTCCATTCTTTCCATCACCCCAAACTGGCTTCCAATTTTGTAAAGTATTACCACATATATTTATTATAAAATTACACGAAAGCACAGTCGCATGAAAAACACCAAAAATAAAAAAAACTACTCTACTCACCACAGGGTAAGTCCAACACACAATGAATATCACCGATATGGTGATATCAAATAGTGGTAAACTAATATGTTGAAACTGAATTTATACTAGCTCTCTGATGATAAAAATACAATCCAGTTCTGGGTTACTATAAAAAAACAGACCAAGCTAACTTTTTTATCAACTCTCTGAATTTCACATAACGGAAGACCATAATGAGAACAGCAAAGATCAGTATTAAAGCCAAAAAAAAACATTTTGCACCCCATAAAACTGACATTCAAAAAAAACGTGACAAACTGTGGCTACCATGCTTCAAAACCATCCTGAAAGGTGTGTAAAACCGCGGTTTTGGTTGCGCTCGGCTTTGCCAATTTACCAATTTCGATAACCGTAACACTAGCTGTCATGCATTGCTAACCATAGCGATACAAAATTTGCAGCAGAGACTGACCCTGTCATATGCAGTGGAATAGTGTGAAGAGCTGTTGATAATGCTGAGATTCTTTGCAGCCCTCCAGGCAAAGTTCAGCGGAACTAATATCCTCTCTATCGGCTCAAACACATTGCTAAAACTTTTCGCATACTTCCCATCTGCATGCCGACCAAAGCACAAATGCATCATAAACTCCATACAGCACAAGCTACTTAGTACATCAAATATGCAAACTTAACAAAAATCTCAGCTGTTGCTAAGATAGCCAACCATATTGCCGGGCAAAACAGAATCTATGCAAAAGCTACAGCAGATTCACATAAACAAATGTACCGTAGTTCTACATCGAAACTCTGACGTTACAGTGATAACAAAAAATTTGAGATGATGCCCACGGGACGCGCGAAAGCCTATAGCAGTTCCTGTTCGCAAACTGTCAGTCTATCTCCAGCCATTTCATTGCAACTTTTATGGGGATACTGCTCTTTGATGCCCTCATGCGCAGTTTTCCTTGAACCTAGAAAATCGAGACTTAAACCGTTGAAATCTACGTTCAATGCTGAAAATTTCATAGGCAGCTTGTCCATGTCTATCTCAATTGGTTTCGGCGCAATTCGCTTTTGCAATGTATCTCGCAGCCTGAAATCGCCAAAAAATCCATAGAACCCCCTATTTTGGCGTTCAAGGTCATTCAAGGTCATTGAATTTGGCGCCAATCAAGAGCCAGTGTACACTGTACAACTTCCTATTAGTGATTAATAGTAACCTAGCTCGCACCGTTACTGAGATATAGCAACTTATTCGCCAAAAATCGCAAATTCTGCCCCCTCTACTTTAGTGCCCTCATTTGGAGTGACCCCTTTCGAATTCATGGAAAAGCTCTACGGTTCCTGAAACTAAAGTCTTCCACACAGCCGATGGTGAAGATTTGGTGATCCTAGCTTGCACTGTTTTTGACTGATCCACCCGTGTGACAGACGGACGAACGGACAGACAGAATTGCGATGGCTAAGACGCGCTGAAAGCAGTAGCTGCTTTCGCGCGTAAAAAGCATCCAAAAATACTACTACGATAGAGCTAGCCAGATGCAACTACTAACACACCTTTCAGCAACTGAGCAAATGGTATACTATTTTCCAATATATATTATCTCGTATTTGGTGAATGGTATTTGGCAATTTAAACCAAATGCAAAATACCAGTCTAGATGCTACTAGCTGCAATGCTCTATAAACAATGCAGCTAATGTGACATTAAGAAAATGCGCACTCGCTCACATGCATTTTTAACATTTATTATTACCTCCGCCAAGGAGGTTATGTTTTTGTCGGACTTTGTTTGTCTGTTTGTCTCTGTGTGAGCAAGATAACTCCAAAAGTTATGGATGGATCTTTCTGAAATTTTGAGGGTATGCTGGGCGTGGCATAAACTACCAGTGATTCAATTTTGGGCGTGATCTGGCAGGAATCCTGGTTCTGGATCACTTTGAAATTTTCGTTACCATTGCGTTAAAGCGGACATAAGGGAACCGCTGGCAAAGCGAAGATGGTGACGCCACCTGGCGAATAGCTTTGCCTTGGCGGAGGTACCTGCGGGCTACGACTGCTTTCTAGTTACAATTATGATTACTCGAAGTTTAAGTCCACACGATGCTCACCTTTCAGCGTTTCGACATGTTTGCCAAGCTGCACGTCAAACTCGATGGACCGCTTGGCGCAGCCCGTGACCACCATGTCAGGTGTAATCTTGCTGAATTGTGGGTGGCCTTCAACACACATGATTGGGTTGGTCTCAGGTGTGTCTGGTGGAATTTCAGGCAATCTGACAGTAATAAATCCAGCGCAAGCAACATTAATAACCTAAAAGTGATGCATAGTCAACATAAACATACACATTTCACTGCCACTGAGTACAGACTAAACCCAATATTTACATGTACAGTAAGATTTTAATTTTTGAGAATTTCATTTCTCAATGTGAGTATTTCAATTCCCGGGACTCATTAAGTCTCTAATTAGTATGTCAACGGAAAACACAATTTACACACCGCCTCATTGTTTAAGTTGACCAAATGCCAATTTCATAGCCGCCAAAGTCCGGTAATCAAAATGATCACCCCATCCCTTCTTCATCTCTTTCCCTCCTTTTTTGTTCTCTACTTTTTTGCCCTTCCCTTTTCTTCTCTTTTTTGTCCTTTTTTCAAAATTCAGAGGTCTGGGAAATGCTGTTAATTAAGCTCTCCTAGCAGGGTCCAGGGCGGAGCCCCAGCTGCCAAGGCATTTTTGTACATTTTAAGCTCAGAATTTGAGACTAATGAAAACAACTGTGCATCGCTGCCATATAAATTGTGTGTAACAAGCAAAAAAATAAAATGTGTGAGATAAAACTTTAGCGAGCGGAAAAACGTGAGTTAACTGAAAATGCGTGAGACTCACACGAGATGTGTGAAATTTCGCGAGGCTGCAATTTGCTTTACTTACTCATTGCCGATTCAACAGCAACGCCATGTGAATAATATATGAAGTCCACAATGCCCATATTGTGAAAATTTCATAAAGACTGAGTCAACGTTTGTGGAAGTGTATAGAAATGGAAATGGGTTATCGAAACTTTAAATTATCGAGCTGCCCCGTTGTTTTCGGTAGTAAAATAGTATCAATAATTTCTAGCGGTAGATCAGCGATCTTGCTGTTAGCACTGCTAGAGGTAAATCAGGTACCAGTAGATACATTATTAGAAAGATGGTACAACTTACATGCTTGGTAAACATCGAAGGTCTATAAAAACCATGCCATGACACTGTAAGGTATTTAAATCAAGCTTATTCAGGATTATATCAGAGTCCATCTCAAGCCAAAGCTGTTTTTTATAACACAGACTCAGAACTATAGTGTTTTTGAATAAATTTTATTTAATGCTTGGTAATTGATAACGTTTCAGTTATAACCACAGTCTTAGCAATGCAGTGAAGAAATGTGGCTGCATTCTTACATTAACAATGAGATAAATGAAATTAGATAAATGGCAATCTACCGCTAGTAATTTTCTGCTCTCTGGTGCGAGATTGCCGATCTACTGCTAGCACTGATCATTTAGTATCTATCACCCAGGCAGGTAAATCTTAGGATTATAGAGATCATGTATTACCAAAGAAAATAAAGGACAACTTAACAAAGAATTATGTTCTTAAAGGATTACTTTCTTACTTACTTATGTTATGCTGCTATTCCCTCACATGCAACGCATGCAGTGCATACGTTGCATGCGTTACATTGGATTGGGGAAGATGTACTTTGTGGAGTGCAGATTGCAGAATTTGGAAAAGATGTATTTTGCAGAATTAAAATAGTTGAAAATGTTCTTGTTGTTGAGTTACGTCAATTGAATAAGTGTACAATTCTACAGAGCGCTCGACCACCATGCTCACAAGCCTCGTTGTGTCTTGCAGCAGAAGATAGAAACTAATTTTTAGTCTGCCCGGAAGCGATAGCTTGCGAAGGCGGACTTAAGTTTTACTGCAAATGTTTTTTTTCAACGCGAGATTTCCGAGATGCGTCGGCCAATGGGCGCAAAATTTTGCACGACGATCACCACTAGGCCCAATTTTATAATGCTGGTCCAAAATTTCGGCGAGCCCACCCCAAAATAATTTTAGGGGCCAAAAACTTGCAAAATTTGGCCCAATTTTGGATGACTTCAAAGTTTGGTGGCAAATATCTCCGGAATGGATAAAGATATTCAAAATCGGACAAATAATCTATCTACCGTAATTTCTCCCGCGTTAGGCGAAACAAGTCTGGTGAACTTTGGTCCAGTAACCTTGGAGATCTCAATGTGAAATCATACACACCTAAGCATCTTTTTGGGATGACCATATTTTGGCCCGTAGGGGGTGCTGTGCCCCCAAATTTTTACACGCGCTAGAGAATGACCAAATCTTACTAGCGCACCCCTCACCAGGGATGCGGGCTCCCCTTACAACTTTTTTCAAAGGGGGGGGGTCAAAAATTGGCTTACAATGTAGTGTATTAGCTGCGAGAACTTGGGAGCCAAAGGGAGTAGCTTCATGAAATTTTGACACGTGACGTGCTGCTATATGGGGGTGATAAAATGTTAAATGTTGCCGTTAACAAGTGTATAAACTGATGTTTTGTACATTTATTTTAGTTAGTGGTGGACGGAAAATAGCCTCACGTTTGATTAGTCTAACGTCCACCGCGGACAGAAAATAACATCGATGTCAATTAGCGCTAGTATACGTACAGTACAGTATAAACTGGCGAAGTAGATTCATATTTGACTTGCACGCCCAAAGCACTTGGCACCCGCCTCAACAACACTTTTGATAAACAACAACCGACCATGGATGTCGCCATATTGAACTGCTTTGCACCGAAAGGGACCGAAACCCGCTGCTAAACTTGGATTAATCTCGTTTTATACACAACCGGAAGTTGTAGTTTGTTTATGTTTGTTTATAGTGTAAGCGCATTTTTAATATATATATCTATGAGTGTAAGTTATGACTTATTTATATTAACAAGAAATTTGAGCTAATGCTCACGAGACGCGCGAAAGCCCATAGAAGTTCCTGTTAGGGAATGCAAACCCGGGGCATATTTCCAAACCAGGATTGGCCATCCCTTGTAGAGCTTGAATACCTGCTGTTTAAGTAGTTTTACGATTGATTCAAATGCCGTTAAAACTAAATTGTGTAAGTTAGAAAATAATAAGGCGCCAGGTATTGATTCAGTTGGCAGTAGAATGCTTATTGAAATAGCTGACGAAATATGTTTTTTGTCTGAATTGTATAATAAATCATTGAAAACAGGTGATGTTCCAGAGGAATAGAAATTGGAAAATGTCACGCCCATATTTAAAAAGGGTAAAAGAAGTAGCTCTGGTAATTACAGACCTGTAAGTCTAACAATAATTTTATGTAAAGTTCTAAAATCTTTAATACGGGATAAAGTTATAGAGCATTTGGATCGGAAAGACTTCCGAATTGGACAACTGTTCGATCGTTCTCAAATTAAGGGATAGAAGACGTTCTTAGAAAAGAGATTTACTTTTGGGGTTTAAATTGTGCAAGAATGAAGGGGTGTGGCTAATAGGGGTACAGAAAAGTAGGGGTTTATGTTGTAGTTTCAACAATGGATGACACTAACAAAGTTGCTGCAGAGGTGCAGAGGTTGTTGCTGTCTCCAAGCTGCGATGCTGTGGACATCACTCAAGACAAAGATGGGGGGATTTTAAAAGAGTTTCTGAATGAAGGTGATTCGTTTTTATTGTTTTTTTAGTTCGCCCGGAAGCGATAGCTTGCAGAGCGGACTTAAGTTTTAGTGCAGATGTTTTATTTTTTATTTTTTTTTTACGCAAGATCTGAGATGTGTCGGTCGATTGGCGTGAAATTTTGCACGGTGGTCAGTACGAGGTCGAGTTTTATAACGCCAGTCCAAAATTTTGGGGGACCCTCTCCCAAAAAATTTTCAGGGGCCAAAAACATGCAAAATTTGGCCCCTTACAATTTTTTTCAAAGGGGGGTTAAAAATTGGCTTAAAATTTAGTAAATGCACCTCTATAACTTTGCCGGTAGTGGGAGTAGCGCCATGATACTTTGCCACATGACGTGCCTCTGTGTTGGAGTGTTAACGCGGGTACAACTTTTGGGGGACGCTGCCCCATTACAATTTTAGAGGGCAGAAAACGTCCAAAATTCGGTATGATTTCGGACAACTTTTGAGTTTGACCGCGAATACCTCTGGAACACATAGAGATATCGACAAGCGGTCAATGGCGTTATCAAGGGCATGATCCCGTGTTGAGCACAAAAAATTGTGAACTTTGGTCCACTGACAAAAAAGTTATAGGTGTGCACTTGACCCACCCGATGTCGACATTGCGCGTTCTGCATATACTCTGCATATGAGTTCTGGCCATGTGTCTTTGCCATCGGGGGAATTTCCCCTCCTTCAATCGGACTTAGGGCACTGGGCAGACTTGCGTTGGGCTTTGCCTTAAATTTTTAGTTTGTTTTATCTTTCTGCAGTTTTTGCAAATTAAACTCTTGTGTTGCAAGCATTATATATCATAGTTATAATATTTGATCTGTTATCAAACTAATCCTTGACTTGCAATATCTGTTTATTTTTGTCAAACTGGGTTATTGGTTTCATTTTTTACATGTCTTACGTGTTTATTATCTTTACAGTAATATTGTGTCCAGTCAGCATAATTCTATGAGACTGATGCTTAAGCTGTGTTTATGGTCAATCATTTGTGTAAATTTATACCTGGCTAGGAGCAAGTCCTCATATAAGCTATTTATGTATTTTGACTCATTCCTGTTGCATTTGCTTATTGTATTGTGTTATTGTTGTTGTTGACATAATTCGGGTTGGGTCCGCCATTTCGAAGAGTCCCCATTTCAAGGGGCCACCAAAAATCTGTTTTGGATGACAAAACCATACTTATTAAACACTAAACTAACTCTAACCATGACTAATCCTAACCCTATTTCCAACCCTATCCATGGCGACCCTTTGGAATGGCAGTCTTTCGGAATGGCAGGCCGACATCTGTTCCTGTAATTCATTCAGTAAATGATGGCGACAATGATGCTGATGATGATGATGATGATGATAAAGGTAGCTTGGATGAGTTTCCACTACGTGGAGATCAAGTGACCATTACTTATGATGCCATGTTCGCTGATGGCAACCGCTTTGACTCTAGTCGGTTCCGGAATGACAATAAGTTTGAATTTATTTTGGGCAAAGGTGAGAATACTATGCAGTATTTTTTATGTCTGGATTTGACTCTATTTAGTTAAGCTGCATCGTAAAATGAATTTGCACAAATTGTGCATAGAAGTAGATAACATATTTGTTATACTGTGTGTCAGTGCTCTTGGTTGGCTGATAGGAAGGGCCTTTGACCTGTATAACTTTAGCCCTGACAAGTTCGTGTCATTTCCTTTCTGCCTTACTGGAAGAATTACAGAAAGAAGAGCTGGTTAAACAAAAGTCAAGTGATGTGTGTGTGTGTGTGAAAAGGCCTGCAGGGGATGTAGTGGAAAATGTCGGACTTTTCGTTCGTTACTTCTGTTTGGATTTCTGCAGTTTTGTCATCGAAAATTACCGCATTGCCTAACTGTTAAGGAAGGTCCCCAACAGCTTTCGGAAATACTGAAAGAGTGGTAGTTGTGACCCCAAAAATCTGGAGTGCCGTACTTTGTCCCAAAGCTTGTTGGACATGATGATCTTTACTTATATCGGTATCACTGATGAAACTTCAAGTTGGCCGTTGTGTTGTGCGTACTAAACTCGGGGTGCTGAGTCTAACTCTGGGGGTGCTAAGCTTCAGGCTAGAACCGACACTGCAAAATTTTTCAGGGAAAATCGCACAAAAAAATCTTGGAATTCTGTCGATTTTATAATATTTTATTGTCCTGTATTGTATATTCTGGACTGTATTGTTTATTATGGACTATGTGTTATTTTATTGTGTTGTACATCTCTGAACTATATTATTGTATCCACTTTTTAACATTATGCAATCTGGTGATAATTCGCTACTGAAACAATAAAACCTACTTTACTTACTTTACTTGGGAGCTAGGCGTATCTTTTATTGTGAGTTTATAGCCATTAATTAATTAAAAGAATGGAATGGGGTTTCTGACGACTTCATTGATGTGTGCCTTTAGATGGCTTGGTGATGTTTTACTCGTGATCGAGAGGTCATGGGTTTGACTCCCGGTCGGGTCACTATCAACTGGTTACTATTTGTATGGGTCACTCACTGTCTGTGGACATATAAGCCATCTCAGTGTATAACCAACACCAAGGTCAACTTTTTTATCTATTTGCCCTCTGTCCTCCAATAGACAGCATTATCACATTGATGACTGTCTGGAGGATAACAGGGAATATTATTAGAATTACCATTATGTTAATTACACATGCATGCATATAATGGAGTTCTTACAATTTTTGGTTAAGCTCATTTTTGTGTTTTGTGTGTCTGTAAAGGTTAAACTTTCTGTTTGTTGTAAAGTTTAAACTTACCGTTCCATTATTGTGTTTGTGTGCATTCTGCCTGGAAAGGCTGTCCCCGAAATGACCTATACTGTGTCGGGTTGGACGTTAAACGCTACTCACTCACTCACTGGGGTAGGTGAATCAGCTACTTTTCTGTCTGACTTGAGTGCTCCCCTGTGTTGGGTGGCAGGTGTGATCCCATGTGGCAGGTGACGTTCTGCAGCTCCAAGATGGGTTTTCCATGAAGAGAGCAATAATGCGTTGTGTTGTACAAGGGATGGTTGTGAGAGCGTGGGACATCGCTGTGGCTACGATGAAAGCGGGAGAGAAGTCGCGTTTTTACTGCAAAGACATCTACGTATACACCGACGAGATATCTCAGTTGAATGACACGCCAGGACATAACTACATTGTCTATGATATTGAGCTTATCCACTGGCAAGGTTTCGTATATTTAAATTTTTTGCACTCGAGGCACTCAGTTCCTTAGAACTGAAATATTAAACTATGGAAATTATGTCTAAAATATTTATTATACACTTTATACACTTGTTAAGTCTTTTCACAGTAGTGAAGAATCACAAGTGTGGGCAAGTCAAATGTCACTGCAGGAAGGCACGGCTGTACGGAACAGAATGAGCCTATTTTCAAGTGTACCATTTGTTACAGTTAAATCATAGATGAGGAAGACTATTTCAGACTGTGGGTGAGGCATGCCAAAACCAGGCTTAGAAAAGTTCAGAAAACTTATCTGAAATTGGACAAGAAAAATAAACTAACAGTTTGCGCATCTCAATATAACTTCTCTCCCCATCAGCAAAACCTCCAATTTTATGAAAAGTGTTATCAGCAGAGCTCTTTTAATTATAATTAGTTTTTTTAGCATTTTGTGCAGACAGACATTGTTTTGCCTTTGTGATTGTGTAGGAGGGTACCTTTGTATCTATGAGTGTATTGTTTGACACTTGCGGCTAACAGCAACTTACTTACTTATATCGTTCACACTCTCAAAATGATCTGTTAGATAAAAACTCATCTAAAATTGCACAAGAAAATGAAAAATAAGCAATCATTGCAATAATGTTTGCTGGAATAGAACGGGTTTATGATTTCATCAGAATGATTTAAACAAAGCAGGCAAAGCATGGTGGGTTGGAAGACTGTCTTACGCACCAGGGGCCTAATTTGCAAAACTTTCTAAGAATTTGCATGGCATTTTCCTAGTTTTTCGGCTTTTTCTTAAGTATGATATATCCATTATCCACTGAAACATTAAAATTCTGTTTGCCATGTTTGTTTGAGTATTTGTGAGGTTCATGACGAATTGAACAGATTGAGCTGGCTTCTGATGCACAGCATAAAATTGTCATATTTACTTACTTAGTCAATGGCCTTGGTCTTCCCTTGGCCTCAAAGATCACTGACATTTGGCCTTGAAAATGCTTGCCTCGAACCTATCACAGTCAATCAGTCAATTCATAAATTTGTTAATTTGAAAAGCACCCTTCATTCAAACAGAGTTCTCAGAGTTGCATTATGGCAACAGCACTGTTTGTGTGTTTCTGCAATGATCTGGTACAAATGTTTTTTCAGATGTGTTTTTTGTCTGTCCGTGTTAGGAGTGGATGTCAGTAAAAGAAAAGATGGCGGAGTTAGGAAAAGTGTGTTGGTGAAAGGAGAAGATCACGAGACACCAAATGACGGTGCCACATGTGAAGGTAGATCATTGAACTGACACGGCTTGAAGCTACGGACCTGTGAATCAGCTGTTTGAGTTTGAATCGAATCACGGGCAGCGCCAGAGGGGAGGGGGCAGGGGAGGCAGCTGCCCCCTGTGCCTTTGTCCCCCCTGTATTCTAGGAGAAATTTTTATAATGATAAAGTGCCCTCTTATAACCATGCACATGCCAAAGTGTGATTTAAACGTCATTTTTGCAAAACTACACAGACATCTGTGACTTTTTGCGTGTCCAGATATGAAATTTGTGGCTTTCATTGAATGTGCAAAAACTAAAAGTGTTCCCCTGACCCTCTGCCTCTGGATCACGTTTGGTCTTTTTGTTGCACACAACAACTAAATATAATGGTCAACATTTGCCCCACACAGCCAAAAAATATCGCTCCCTATGCCCTACCACTTACCCCTTTTCCTGTTGCTTCCCCAGCTTCAGATGCCTAGCGTTGCCCATGAATTGAATACTAATCAAATCAGGCGATATGATTCGTATTTGAATCTTGAGTCGAATCAGCCATATTTATCGTTTAGCAGTTAACTCATTCCACCTACAGTTTGTACACTGTTTCTGATGCCAGAGAACTTTGGTACCAGAATGCATGGCAGGCAAGCAAAGTTTCTGGTGCCAGTTGCTGATATCAGAAACCAGGGCCGGCCGGCCTTAGGCATGTTCGAGGTGTTTGGCCAAACAAAGCCGCCGATTTTAGGGGGCCGCCATTTTGGATTCCAAAAATTATGTATAAATTAATCTGCCAATTTGAACAATAGTGACGTTGGGATTGTAGGTGTCGTGCGCTACGGCGCACTTACTAATCAAATCAGGTGATATGATTCGTATTTGAATCTTGAGTCGAATCAGCCGTATTTATCGCAATACACCTCGTGTGCTGCGAACTTGTACCCCAATTTTTACAAGATTATGATACAAACAGATAGATATTAGTGACATCGAGTGAAATGTAGTTTGTTTCACAAATGAATATATGGGCAATAAAGTGTGCCTTATGGACTTGGAGAAATGTTGCAACCAGATGCATTTTGTGAGCATATAGTGCAGCAAAATGCAACTTCAGGTAGTGCTTCGGCCCAGACCCCACTGGGGGAGCTGACAGTGCTTGCCCAGACTTCGTAGCTAGTTTTGAGAGGGCTGTTTCATGCGGGGAATGGGAGAGAAGAAGGATGGGAAGGGAAAAAGAAAGAAAGAGAGGAATGTAGGGGAGGGAAGGGAGAGTTGGTTGATGCTCAGTTGAAACAGAGCTGCCAATTGATTAAGACCGGCCCTGCCAAAAACTTTGGTGGAGAACTTGGGTCATGCACTCATGTGCCATCTGATATATAATTGTCATTGTCAGTTTGCAGCTAAAACATTGATGTGTGTCCGCATGTTGCTACAGTTCACATAACAGGAGCTTGTGACAGTCGGGTGTTTGAAGATCGGGATGTGACGTTCATACTCGGCTGTGGAGCTGATGCTGGTATTGTACCTGGTGTTGAAATTGCACTTCGGAAATTTCGTCGTGGGGAAAGATCTCGGCTGAAAGTCTGCTCAAACTATGGCTATGGATCCGATGGTTGTCCGGCTTATGACATCGCTGCTGGTGCCAATCTTACGTATCAAGTTGAACTGCGAAATTTTGTCCGGGTATGTCGATCAACTTGAGTGCTTTTATAAAAATAATTTTTGCATATTTATTTATTTATTTATTTTCTGTTGGCTATTTAGCAGGATTACAGAAGAAGTTACAGATGGATTTGACTGAGATTTTCAGGGAAGGTTGTAGATTTTGGTGGCGACGTTGCTGCCACCTGGTGAATACGAAAAAAAAACATTGTATCATGTTGTTTTGATATTTGCCAGATGGCAGCACCATTCTTTTCCATTGCTAGATAACGTCTGCCTAGCAAACACAGCGAAAAAATTGATATTGGTGGAGATTTGCACTGTCCCAGTGTCTTTTTAGTTGAAAGTGGTTTTGAAATGTTAGTGCTAGTTTTATCGGTTTCATCGTGTGCACTTTGGAAATATTAACTTTTTCAGGTGAAAGATCACTGGGAGATGGATTTGTCAGAACTTCTGTCAAGTGCAGAAAAGTTCAAAGAGAAAGGAACGGAATTCTTCAAGGTAACGAAATAGTTCAACAGAATTACAGCTGTCAGAGCTTAGTTTATAATGCAGACTTTGATGTACTGAGTGGTGCATTTAATATGAAAATTTCACTGCTGAGCAAAAATGTATAGCCTTAGTATCTGTTTACAAATCTGTGTAAAATTTCTACAGCAGTTTAAAATTGAACGTAGTGTACCAGACTATGTTGTCGACAGTGTGGATATGTTGGCACTATTGTCTTTTTAGTGACTGCAGCTAGATAAGTATGGACATGTTTAGCGCCAGTTCAAGAAGACCAGATTAACTATATTTGTCAAGCGAGAGTATAGACTGGAAACTATGTTAATGACAGTCTAAACGTGCTGAAGCTTTCTCTCGTTTCACTGGTTGTCTTGGAGGTGTAACTGTAGAATGTTTGTCTTGTGATCATGAGGTGATGGGTTCCACTCATGGTTGGGTCGATATCAAGTTCTTACTACTGCTTGGAAGTTGGATGGTTGACTGTTTGCAGACACGAAAACCATCTACGACTAGAACCAACTACCACGGTCAACTCTGCCATCCATCCCTCCAGGGTATGGTAAATCGAGTACCAGCTTGTCTGGCTGGATTTAAGGTGGGGCGCGTTTAGCCATGTCGAGTTCCTGTTTGATCCCATATGTATGTATGTTGGTGGCGTGGCGTAGTTGGTAACGTGTTTCGGCTGAAACGAAGTTACTCTACGCCGGGCCCGGTTAGTACTGCGATAGGTGACTGCCTGCGGGCAGGTAAACCATCTCGGTGCGAAGCCTGCCAGCTAGGTCGACTCAGCCTTTTGCTCTCCGTGGGGCGGTAAAATGAGCAGTAACTCATTTATATGGGTTACAGAAGGTGGTGACCTTAGTACAGCTGACTGGGGCTGCCTAGCCGGCCGCTGCGTTAGCCTGTGTCTGCAGGCTG
>Ga0056128_1006709_pt1 | contig 14537 bp, 5 predicted proteins | sample WorMetLIZISLAND2_FD_71113 | JGI IMG/M metagenome (GOLD analysis project Ga0056128, IMG submission 71113) | Marine gutless worms symbiont microbial communities from Max Planck institute for Marine Microbiology, Germany - Olavius geniculatus... ...
GTCACCGATCATCTTGTACACTTCTCTGGTCTTATATTCTCCATAGTATTTCTCTATGTCCTCGCACTGTCTCTCCAGCCATTTCGCTTTGTCTGCTCTGGCCGCTTTTCGTACCTCATTACGTTTCTGTCGATACTCCCTGTCTGCCAGTTCGCTACTGTCTCTTTTTTTCTTCAAGATCCTCTTTTCTTGAACTAGACTTAGTGTCTCTGGTGTAATCCATTTCTTAGCTATCATCTCTTTCTCTGGAAGTGATTCGGACGTCCAAAGTGTCGTTCACTGTTTAGGCGAGTCTGCCGCTGCTTTCGGCGCTCATACGTAGTCCCTACAGCCGCGTGTCGACAGCAGCAGCAGCAGCAGCAGCAGCGAGGATGACGACGAAGCCAGTCAGGCGTCCATGTCAGCAGTGACGACGTCAGCATCAGAAGTTTGATTTTGTGTTTCTATTGAATTCAAGCTATGCGTCGACTTTCATATCATATGCCTCTGCAAGTACGATAGAGACATTTAGCGTATTTTTTCGTTATTTGACGCTGTTTAGCTGACATTTTCGTAACGGAACACTTGCCTTTTACTGCTGAGTAGGCGTGCATTACGTCAAAGTTAATTCAGTGTTTTTGTCACGCGTTATACTTGATGAATTTTGTCCGCTTTTCGCCGTCATTTCGCGGGTTACGTGACATGCAAAAAAATTGTAGCGAGCAGATACTTGCACGTTAAAACAAGTCTCGCGATGTCTACCCCTGCTACTTGGTGCCGCGTTGTCAGGTCTCGCGATTTTAGCGCCCCTCCCCCTCTACTACTAACACCTGTTAGTGGTTCCAGTGGTTGGTACAGTATCAGCTTCTGGTTTGAATCTCACTGCGTTCCATTTGTAAGCAACGTTCAGCAAGTTGCCAACTTACTGTGCTCAGGTTAACTCAGCCTCCTACCCTGCGCGGGATAGGAAATGAGTATCAGCTTACGTGTTGAGGGGTGAAGGTCTAACTGATTGGAGTGGTGGTACGGGGAAGTGACTGCACTCAGGGTCCAATTATTGTTCGTTGACGTGGGCAATGGATGGCCGCATAGTGCGCTGCGGTATCATTAACTCATGCCAATCAGCTGCCACATCTCAGACTATAATGGCCAATTCACACCTAAAACGCCGACGCGACTCAACTCAACCCAACTGTTGAGTTGAGTTAAGCCTCGTCGGCGACTTAGGTGTAAATTAGCCATGAAACTCTTTAACTTTAAGCAAGATATCAACACTACACTGCAGTAAACATACACATGAAGTTAATATAGCAACGAAAAACTGTGTATTATAACAGTGGCTAGTCTGTAGGGAAAATGCCAGCATCACACGCTAGCGTATTCAAGGAGGAGTGGTAGAAGGCGACGAGCTGTCTAATTTCAGTTCCGAATGCAAGTTTGTGCAGCCAATCTAACATAATAACTTTATACCTCACCAGCTTCATGCATTTTTTTGCCATATGCCCCCAAAATTGAAAAAAAACTATTGCGGCCGGGGTTTCGCCCGGAGCCCGGTGGGGAGATTCTAAAACTTCATAAATCTTTTAACTGGGAAAAAGAGAGCTCATTGCCCTCCCCAAAAAAGGTCATAACCCACCCTTGGTCTCCGTCTTTGGCCTCGTTTTTCGGCCCCCTGGGCCTCAGTTCGCCCCTCTCAACTCCAATTTCTCGCTACTCGTATGGCAACACAGACCGCCTAACAAACATTAAACTGCAAACAGAAATGAGAAGTGAGACACGTGAACCTTAGCCTGTAGATTGCCTTGTACCAACGCCTCAATGAAGACTCCCGTGTAGAACTTGTTGATGTATTCTTTTAACATATCTTCCGTGATACGATCCAAGCTGCGTCTTTTATCCATTGCCAGCCAGAAATCACTGCGCAGTATCGCCTGACACAGGTCCCTTCAACCACACACGACCGTATTTCCTTGCAGCAAATGCTACATCATAACAATAACAAAAAATTCTAAGCCGTTCATAAAACAATTTGATGTAATTTGGAACGTACATTATATCAAATTGCTTTCTACTTTGTAGAAAATGCGTTTTTTGAACCAAGAATGTCCCAAAATCGACGGCGGTCAGGGCTTTAGTACCCTAAGAAAGTGGGGGACCGATGCTCTTGCAGTCTTAAAGACAACGAAACATGCAGTGCATAGAGATTGCCACTTTTTACTATTCGCGCGCTACGTTCCTAACGTAGCGAAGAGGAGTATATAAGATCAGTGTAATATTGAGGACCGACCGACCTACCGACCGACGACCGACCTCTGTTCCTGGAAGAGCCTTCCTGGAAGAACTTCAAACGGCCATATCTCCATAACGATGCTAGATAGACGCATGGTCACTATGGACCACCGATAGGAAGTTGACTCCCGGGAGTCGAATGGTCACGTGACCGATGACGTCACGTGACCCCAAAAGGTCAAACTCGCGACCCTGTTATGTTTGAGGCGCCGTATCTTCATAACGGTGCTAGGTAGACGCATGGTCACTATGGACCACCGATAGGAAGTCGACCCCCGGGAGTCGAATGATCACGTGACCGATGACGTCATTTGCGGTGTGAAAAAAAAACTAAAAAGCAGTTAAAAATACAAGATAAAATAATGCGCGCGAGGAGTACATTAGATTGGTCACAATCTAAAATGTTTCTTGTTATATGATAACTTTGGCACGTGTCGATTGGCTTTCACAAGTCTTTCACTTTTGCATTTACGGAAAAAATGGCGAAAAAAACCATAACAAATCTAGAGTCTACTATCTATTCTCAAAGTCGCTGCCACCTTGGAGCATAGAAATATCTAACTTAGTGTTTTTCAATTTTTTGCTGCAGCGGAACCCTACACAAGCGTGAAGGTCACTCACGGAACCCCGTGCATTGATCCGTGAGTCCAGCGACGTACGCGAGGTTGAACCGTTGAAGCTACAAAGTGTCTACGGACTTATTTCCTTAGCAGCGCAAAGCACCCATGAGGTCGACAAAGCAGGCAAAGATGACCAATTATAATACATGTGTATGAAATTTGGCCGCATTAGTAGACTGCGGTATGTTATTGCATTTAACCAAACACGACGGAAAAGACGGTCGTCTACGGCCGCTTAGCTTTTGCCACCAAACCCAAAAAAAATTATCACGTGAACGCCATCAGACAGATACGTGTCTTTTCAATTTTCTTTGGCAGACTGTTCAAAGAATTAAATTAATTAAGTAAATGGTCCAACGATTTCGTAACGATAATCCTAATCAATACGTTTTTCTTTTCTTTTTCTTCATTTCCGATACTGCATTAATCCTCGGAGTTGAGTAATGTTGTGCATAAGAACCTACGTTATAATATAGGCCTACAATGCAAATATCCCAAGACTAACAACAAAAATGATTCAACGCAAAAACGCAATTTCGAACAAATGATTCGGTGCTGGCGTGATTTCGCATGCTTAGTTGTTTTTACTGGCCACCTGCGAAACCATTGGGTTCCACGGAAATCCGGTTGAAAATCACTGATCTAACCAGCTTTAAAGCAACGCTATTCAATTTATAAGTTACGCGAATGTCACACTTCATTGAAGAGATGAACATAAAAAATACATAAGAACAAAAAACAAAAAGCCCAGCTGACGCTAAGAAAAAGCCGACCGTACCGCCTACGTCAGAAGCCCAGCGTCCGATTTCCAGTCACGGAAAGAAAGCGATTTGTCAGAGGTGACGCAGTTCCATGCACACTATGTTAAAGGAACATTGTCTCGAAAGCTACAATAAATGCTAGTAGGCCTATAAAAACATTGCAAGTGGTCATTTTGTCAGGCGATATAAATAACTAGAGTTCCATGCACGTGGTCTTCTCGCCATGTGATATAAATTACTTCAGAGTACATAAACAAGTAGAATATCGGACGCAGGTTTTGCAAATATTTCTCACAATAAAAACGCCCTGCTCAAAAAGACATGCTACAGCCTATACAGTTCCTGTTGCACTACTGACCTTCAAGGTCATCCAAGGCCAATGATTTCCATCTAATCTGTCAGGACGTATGCCACTTTCTACAATAATAGTGATTAATAGTAACCTTGGCCGTATCTTTCACCGTTTCCGAGATATGGACAGTTCTCCGTTGGAAAACGCACGTTTTTCCTACCCCCATCCATTCAACCCCCAATTTGAAAATGTTTCCCTTAGAGTAGATGGCTGAAATTTTGCATGCCAGAGATTAAGACCCATGACCAATTATTCGTGTAAAAAGTTTTTCCCCATGCCCGAAAGCTTAGCCACAACACATCCGTTACAAACGGACAGACGGATAGACAGACGGACGACAACTATGCCAATAACTCGACCGTTACTTACGTACGGTCGGTTAGAAAGCACAACAGAAATATTACAAAAAAGAATACAAAAACTGCAAGTACATAATAACGCTGTGACATATGAGCCAGCAAGTAGACTCAATAACAGTGACGGACCGGGTGAGTCGCTGAGGGCTGAGGGAAAGATTCAGGTAGGAGAGGTTGAGTTCCTTCTTGATGCATTCGAACGTGTCCGTCTCAACCTCGCAATCACGGATCATGTCTACTAGCTTACAGAACAGCGTCTACACACACACACACGACTGTTTAAATTGAAGTTTTGAAAAGTAGGCTACCGCTTTTCATGGAAAACCCGGCTCAAAACTACAGAGCGTTTCCTGCCATATGGGATCATGCAGTGTTACCTGCCACCTGACAGACGAACGCACTACGCTTCAACCCGTGGCTGTCAGACAGGGCGGTACTCGATTTATCTACCCCGAAGGGATGGAAGGCTGAGTTGACCTTTGTGTTGGTTGTACACCGAGATGGTTTATCTTTATGCCACCATGTCAGCGGCACACAGACCGCCATAAAAACACTTAATACAAATTGTTGAGGCATTATTATATCCGGAAGTAAACGGCGGAGAGGATGTATGCTTTGTGTGTCAGCGTCACAGCGTGTGTCCGTGCACAGCAGCGTAACGTCACAACAATAGTGACGTCATTACGTCACCAGCAGATTGTGCATTGTCTGTGACGTCACCTGCAGCAACGCTTGCAGAGAAAATCATGAACGGTAGGCTACAGCTATAGCAATGACAATTTAGAAAAAATAGTTAGTTGTTTTATTATTAATTACCAAATTCACTAAAATTTATTTGAATTACTGTTCTATAAAAATTGTTTTGCCAGAGGTATTCACTTTCTTGAGTGCCTTCTAGTGCGTTCATGCCCGATGCCAATATTGCTCTTACAGCTAATTATCAGAGCATCATTCGTATAATCAACATGTATGTAGCCTAATTAGAAAATTACGTTGGCTCATTGCCGACACATTATGCGGCCATCCATCCACTTAGCTATTCACATATATAACACTAACTTGTACTTATTTTCAAGTCTTACCGCGAACATCGTTGGCGATCACGATAAGTGAGGTCACCGGACTATAAATTGTCATTTTTTGGCAGCTTGTGACGCCCGGTAACAGTAATTTTTAATTTTTGATTTTTTTTGCGCTGAAATTTGTTTTTCGATAAATAAAGTTGATTATGAAAATTGGCGCGCCGGTTATTTCTGCCCTGGAGAACGTCTGCACCGTACTTGGTTTGTCTACGTCTTCTATTTTTTTTGTTTTTTTCATTTTTCGAGTTAGGAGTCCGAACGGATGAGAGGTCAGACAGACAGACAGACAAACGGACGGGCAAGACCTGTAATGCAGCCTATTAAGGCGCGTACAGAGCGGCGTGAACTAAACTAAACTAAACTAAACTGAACTAAACTGAACTAACATAGTTTAGTTTTTGATGAATTGACCAATCAGCAAGCAAAGTGAGCCCATTGGTCATTGGTTGACGCGTACGTGAGCGTAGTCACGTAGGCCAACAACGCCATTAGACAATGCCTACTGTAATGCATTACTGCTTGCCCATTAGTCAGTTTGTCAAAAACTAAACTATGTCAGTTCAGTTCAGTTACGTCGCTCTGTAGGCGTCTTTAGCCTACATGTACTACTGACCGGGACTTTATCGCTGAAGCCGCTGACACGTATTGCGATGCCGTAGTCCAACGACTGCACGCTGTAACTGTATGCACCACACAGACACCCAGATAGACTTGTTCTACTGACCACACACGTCTATTATTCCTAATTTATCAAGGTTTTTAGTTCTGTGTCCATTCGTGAGAGTTTTTTGTTTGGATTTTCTACCGTGAAAATGGGCATTCGTAAGTGTCTTTGTGGCCTTTCTGACCGAAAGAACGCACAGTACTTAAACACTGTTCTTTTGTTCTTGCTACAGCAAGACAATCTTGGCCTATATGCGCTAACACAACACTACACATGGACGAGTCCTAATGAGTGACAATAATACAAAAAGCACAGCTAACGCAGAAAAAAATCGTCTGCTATGTAAAGCATAAACGTTAAGTTCTTCTTGAGCAGCAGAGCGCATATGCCGGTGTCACCGGCGCTGATCTCAGCCAGACACAAGTTTGCACTACGACACCATGCACAGTGCATCGCGCGGTGTTCCTGTTTACACCCCAGCTGTCCCTGGTAGTCACCGCGCCTACTACAGAGAGATGGCCAGACTGAGTTGACCTGGCTGTCTGCTAACATACTTAGATGGTTTAGACACAACCCCAGACAGACGTACAGACAGACAGACATCTCTAATAGAGCTATTACAGCGCTCTACGTAACAAGGTAGGCCTATGCCATCCCGCGTGCTGTATCAAAACCAGTGAAATAAACTGTGACACAAAACTGAACATTTCACGTCTGTATCATCTCAATAACAATTGAAACTGAGGCCTACCAAAATGGCCCATCACTGAGACAGTCTGGATGTATAGCTACTGACCGGCTGTGTACTGGTTTTACCTGAGACGTGCCATCTCTGCCGGATAAGCCAACTCAGACAAGTGATTGATCAGCAGTCGCACGTACATGTCCATCATTACTTTGCTGAATCGCAGTAGCAGTCAGTCATTCAATAATTTCACTTGATATAACAAAACTGTTCACCAATAAAAAGTTTGCAGTAACGGAATTTACAGCAAGCAAAACATGCCAGGCTCATCAGAGCATTCATATCCACAACAGACTCTAACTTTTAACAATAAGTAACAAAACACATATTACACGAAAAAATAAAGACTGCGACAACGACAAGTAGGCCTATGAAAACTTGTACTTTTAAGAAAAGTACATCTGCGAAATGGAATAAAATTGACCGAAAACAGCGCTGTTACCTTTTCGGTTCATCTGTAGCGAAAACACTTTTCAGATAAAAACTGACAAATGCTGCAAACAAAAAGCACAGACGGACAAATACACACACACGCTTGTAAACTTCAATACACATGTACATCAAAAGTCGACCACAAACACAATTTTTTTCGTGAGTTCATATTACTGACTAATGCTCTAAATCAAAAATTACTCATTTCAGTAAAATATAAAACAAAAACAGGCAATGCTGCAGTTACGATTAAGCTAAATTTAAACTTTGGCGGGTTGAGCATAGAAACTGCGAAGTGCTAAGACGACTGAAAGTGGCAGTTGAGCATCGACTGACAAAGTGACAAACCTCGTGGTACAAGGTAGTCCTCGTCCATGTGATACCAGAGCTCACAGAATGCAGATGTGTCCAACGGCTGAACCAGCTGCAACAAACAAACTACAATCATCATTCATCAGTGCTGGGACTGCACAACCTCTGACGACAACGCAGCTGCCACCTAGCGAACGCCACAGACAGATTCGATACAGCAGCCATGTGGGTATGATCCAAATTTAGGAACCCTGGATCCGGATCATAAACCGACACTGAGTGGTAAGTTCTTGGGTCCCTTTCCAACCTGCCGAATGATGTCATCAAAATAAACCCGCAACTGCCTGCCGAGATACAACGCAAATTATCACCAAACGACATTATTTTCTGTCAATAAAATAAATTATTAATAAAAATAATCAGCCATTGCAATCCAGAATCCGCAAATAACTTCAGCTAAACACCAAAATCTAAGTACTTCCTCTTAGAGCCAAAATCAATATTTCCTCAAATTTTTTTTATCAAAATCCGTTCAGAACTCTTTGAGTTATCTAGCCGACTGCCAGACACATAAACAGACACACAGACAGACAGAGAGACTGTGCTGTATAAGCAGAAAAGCTTCGTTTTTTTACGCGCGAAAGCAGCTACTGCTTTAGCGCGTCTTAGCCATCGCAATTCTCTCCGTCCGTCCGTCCGTCTGTCTGTCTGTCACACGGGTGGATCAGTCAAAAACGGTGCAAGCTAGGATCATCAAATCTTTACCGTCGGCTGCCTGGAAGACTTTAGTTTCAGGTATAGTAAAGCTTTTCCACAAATTCGAAGGCGGTCATTCCGAACAAGGGCGCTAAATAAAAGGGGATAGGAAAAATTTGCGATTTTTAGCTAATAAGTCGCTGCATTTCAATAACGGTGCGAAATAGGGCCTAGGTGACTATTAATCGCTAATAGAAAGTCGTACCCTGGCTCTCGATTGGCACCGAATTCAATGACCTTGAATAACCTTAAACGCCAAAATAAGAGTTTTTATAGATTTTTTGGCGATTTCTGGCTGCAAGACACATTTCAAGAGTGAATTGCGCCGAAATCAGTTGAGATAGACATGAACAAGCTGCGTATGAAAGTTTCAGCATTGAACGTAGATTTCGACAGTCCAAGTCTCAATTTTCTAGGTTCAAGAAAACCTGCGCACAAGGATATCAAAAAGCGGTAACCCTGTAAAAGTCGTTATTTCACCGTTGTTGGCCAGTCTTTCGTCAAAATAGTTGCATGATGCTTATTACAACAAGCACTAGTGACGAGCTTTTCAGTCGTATCAACATCGATGACTTTGAAAGACCCTGAACTTTTGAAATAAGGTTGTTTTATTGATTTTTGCAATCGTCGGCTACAGCGCACACTCCAAGAATGAACTGCGACGAAATGGCTAGAGACAGACTGACTATTTGCGAACAGGAACTGGTATAGGGTTTCGCGCGTCTCACGAGAATTAGCTGAAATTTCTTGCTTGATCGACGTTACAAGGTTGAGAATGTGCTGCAATAAAATGTGCTGAGAAATATGCATGGTTTTCAAGAAGAAATTCACCTTGTAGGGTTGAACAATGTCCGGTTCTTTCAGCTCAAAGTCGCTAGCTAAAACAATACGACATTTTTAATATATAAATAAACTACCTATGTATTCTACTTTCAGAAACGAGCTTTTTACCAATTTTAAGGCTAAAATGCGCCAAATTCGATTGCGGCTGCGGCCATGCCCCAGACCCCGCTGAGGGAGCTGACAGCGCTCCCCCAAGCCCCCTAGCTGGATTTAAGGGGTGTTACTTCTAAGGGAAGGGAGAAGGGAAAAGGAAAAAAAGAAAAAAGGAGGAAAGGAGAAAAGGAAGGAATAAAGGGAGGCAAGAGAGGAAGAGGCAAGGGGGTATTCCGCCCCCCTTGACTGAAGCTAGCGATGACGTTAACCGCCGCCAGTACTCATTTTGGGAGGGATGACCAGGCAGAGTTAGCCTGGGTCTTAGATGTAAAAAGCGTTCCAGGAAAAATTTTTAAAAACGTTATAAAACGTAAAAGCGTAACAAAAGTAAAAAAAAAACGTTTAAAAACGTCGAATAAAAAACGTTGGCCATAATTTGTTCAGCTCCTTGCCTAATGCCCAATGCTGTAAATGGGACTAAATGCAGTATACCTGGAATTAAAGTTTAGATAGAGAGAACTTCATTTAATTTCAATTTAGCTATGAGGTCATAAGACCATAGCATTATACTAACTAAATATACTTGTTAACAAAACTTTTTATTTAGTAAACCTTTATTTGGACTAACTAAGTAAACTACATCACTATGACCTATTAATTTATTTTTGTAGTCCTGAAAGTGCTTCACAAAGCCTTTAATGAGATTTTCAATGCACGTTTTAAAAAAAACATTGAGCAAAATAAAAAACGTTAAAAGCGTAAAAAATGGCAAAAATAAAAAAAAACGTAAAAAAAACTTTTTTTTACATCTATGGCCTGGATGGCTTGGTTGAATACGAAGACAGTATACCAGCAAATGGTCACCCATCTTAGTACTAGTCTAGCTTAGCGTACAGTAACTTTGTTGATGCGACGAAAAATGCTACTAAGCCCCATATTGGGAGATTAGGCCTGTATGATCAAGAAAAATTATCCAATCCTCAAAGTTAAAATTTGACAAAAGCTCGCAGGTGACAAAAACCAAGCGAGGCTAAGCACGATGCAACTGTCAATCAACTCGAGTTTGACAGCGCCATCGCACGAGACGATACTGGCGCTGCCAAACCAGAGTTGATCGACACTCGACAGCTGCACTGGTTGTGATCACATGCAAGATTTTGTCGCACATTTACGCATCCCATTACCAGCCAGTGAGTACAGTTAGACGGGGACAGAGAGAAAAAAACGGACTTGCCGATGTATTCGTTTGGCTCAGGATAATGCATTTCAGGATCTTTCTCCACGTCTGCAAAAGCAATGTCAGTAGCCAACATGAGGCAGAGACTGAGCTCAGTAGAATCACGTTAGCACAGCAGGCTCGACACGAACGAATCAACGACATGCAAGTACATGTACATCTCGTTGCAAGCTATCAGCGACCAATAAAGTAGTGCTTAATAGAACATGACAACAGATATTAACATCGACACGATAAAAAGGGGTAATAAAAGTGATTGCCTTCACCGCCAAAATCTAGCTTGTGGGGGCAACGCCGCGCAGGCATTTGATTTCGGAAAATTTATTTGCAACCGTAGAATCAGCCAAAACATTTTCCATATCGGCGCAGTAGCAAAAAACCGGGTGTTCTGGCGATTCAACGAACTTGGGTCCCCGAGCTCCAAAGGGCGCTAGAAAAAAATAAGCCAAAAAACACCGAGTTAAAATATACAAGCTCTTTACAGTGCAGACACGACTATACACAGCAGGTGAAGAAAACTATGACAAGTAATTTAAGCAAAGCTCATGAGACGTGCGACAGCTTTAGCAGTTGCTGTTTGCACTTATGAAATGTGCACCACAGACGAAAATTGCAAAAAAACATTAAAACCTCCTATTTTGAGAGTTAAAGGTCATTCAAAGTCATCGATGTTGACACCGTTCAAAAGCTCGTCACCAGTGCTCACCAGTGCTAGCAGTATGTCTGCATCTATCTGCAACTGTTTTCACGCTAAAGCGGTAAAATAACCACTTTTTAACGGGGTAGCCGTCTTTGACGCTCGACTGCGCAGGCCTCCTTGAAGCTAGAGGGTCGGAACTTGGACAGCTAACATCGACGTTCAATGCTGAAAATTTCGCATGCAGGTTGTTTGGGTCTATCTCCAGCCATTTCGTCGCAATTCACGGTTGAAATGTGCGCTGCAGCAAAAATTGCCAAAAAATTCACCAAAACCCTTTTTGGGGGTTCAAGGTTGTTCAAGATCATCGATGACGACAAATCTAAAAAGCACGTCACTAGTGCTTGTTGTGATATGCAGTAAGTCTATACCTATCTGCAACCGTTTTCACACTGTAAAAGAAAATGATGGCAAAATAACGTCTTTTAGAGGGGTATTCCACTTTGACGCCCTCGTTCGAGGAAAACCAATCATCCAGAAGCACGAAATTTTTGTCACTAAAAACTAGAGTCCTTGGGGCAGCCTACCGTGAAAATTTCGTGATTTTAAATGTCGCAGTTTTGATACAGTGCCAGGGTGTGACGGATGGACAGACGGACGGACAGACACCTCGACGATGGCTAAGACGCGCGTAAAAACTCTTGGTGGCTGCGGCTTTGCCCCAAACCCCACTGGGTTCCCCAGCCGCCTAGCTGGTAGGAAAGGAGTTTTCTACCCCTTCCCAAAACTCCGCCTTGCCCCGCTTTCAGCCATTCGCGCCTCTTAGCGGAGGACTTCTTACTTACTGTCAAATCAGTGAAGTCAGAAGAAAATGCTGAAAAATAAATCAAAGTGAAATGTAGTTACACCTTACAAACGTTCTTACTTTTCCATCTTTCGCGCCACTCGGCTGGAATATCTATTGAACAACCACACAAATTCATGCAAGAAACTCTTTGGTTTATAAAAGCTTTGTAATGATAACTTTGTAGGCTATCTTAAGTTTAAAAAACCGCAAAGTTCACTTTTTTACATCACAGCATTCAAACAATTACACATTGCTATAGAAAAACGCTACTGTGTAATACATTTTACTGCTTAACCGCTTAACTTTTAAATTTTATCAGTAGTAAAACTGCTTGTGTAATCACTTTTAATTTTTGCGTCAATCACTAGTACCTAGTAGATACTTAGCATATACGTAGCCTACATTATGATTAAAGGTTGCTGTTCATTTTATTTCCATCAATATCAATTTGTTTAACAGAGATCGAGTTCCTACTTCTAAAAAATTAACGTCCGCCTCTACTTTAAATTTGCTTCCACTGTCAATTTTGGTCACATGACTGTTTTCCGATCAGTTGTTGTGATCATCTGCGGTGAACAGTGCATAAGCGATGTACTGGACCTTGAACGCCGTAGCGAGTCTTGTACCAGCGTTCTTGCAAATTGCAGTTCCGGTCGTGAGCGAATTTCTGCGACATGAGAATCAGGTTGAAGTTGTCGGGTTTCAGCATGTTCAAGCATCGACGAATCAACTGCGTGCCAACAGCAGCAACAGGATGTGAGCTTACTCGATGTTATGAAGCTGCAATTAACACGGAGAATCACTCGATCAACATCGGTCTATCCATTTTACTGACTTCGTTCAAAGCGTTCAAATCAGATTCAGATATAGACTGGCAAACTTTCACCTTACTCTGGACCACCTACAAAGCAAAGTTGAAACTTCAGACTTGTTGCAAGAAAAGGAAAGTAGAGAGCGAAAAAAAAACAAAAAGGAAGCGAAAAGCCCTCAAATAATATTCTACTCTTTGAGTTTCATTTTTGTTGAAATATGCCTGGTACGAACCGATTCGTTGTACTCGAGCTGCTGAATGTAATGTGCCGTGATGTAATCAGACGGTTGATATTTGTGCATGTTCTGAGCCATGTTCATTACGAAATCTATCGGATCATGCTACACAAACACACACTAAACAAATAGCGCCTACACCATGTCTTGGAAAAAGACTGTAGCAGTGTTATTTTTCAAATAACTTCGTGAAACATTGCCCGATTTTAATAATTTCTGGCACACAACATAACAAAAAAACTTGACGTGCACAACTGTAGTTTTGCCCATCCACCTCACCATATTACTGTTGCTATACTACGTTGTGAAATGCAAAAGTCAGTCATTCGAAAGATTGCACTGACAGTTGATGACTCTTTGAACAGGTAAACCATCTCGGTATATTACTGACGCCAAGGTCAACTCAGCCTTCTATTTCTCCGAGGTAGGTAAATCGAGTACCGGTTTGTCTGGCTGGAGTTAAAGCGGAACGCGTTTACCTGTGTCGGTAAAATGGGTGTGATCTCATACGGCAGATGATGCTTTGTAGCTTTCAGATGAGTTTTCTGTGAAGAGCTATAGCATTTAACCATTACGGCGAGGAGCAAGCTGTGTGATAATTAGACGGTGGCGTAGCCAGGATCTGGGTGTAGGGGTCACTTGAGTGGCGCGGTGTAGGGAGGGGACAGTGTCTCCTTCTCACCAGTGGATGGGACAGGAAGAGAGCTGTGTGTTTTTGAATTTTGTTTATGTGAAATTGAGATGTTTTGGCACTATTTTGAGTAAATGAGTGGTTTTCTGGGGACGGGGGTGGCACGTGCCCTCAGTGCCCCTGCTATATGGATGCGCCAGCGTAAACAGATAGACAAAAGCGAACCGGTTCCATAAAGTTGAATTCGTTTCTCTCGACGGCGTTCAATTCCTCCCACAACCTGCGTTCGGGACCTTGCTCTCTGACCATTCGCAGATACTGGAACACGCAACTGACGACCTGTATAGGAATCAGACACATAAAGCACATGAGTGACATGACACACTGGATCACTTGATGCACACACGTGAGGTCTGTGGCAGACACGGCAGATACCAGACTCATGCAAGATGCACATTGCAATGAATTCTGCACGTTCAGACCACCTGGTGTTGTGCGTTTAGTAATGCAGAACTATACGTTAGCTGGGTCCGAGTTCGCGTAATGGGCCACTATCTCGAACATTTTTAATGTATAAACAGGTCAAAAAGTGGACACCTGGATAAACTGTCAGCCAAAACGACGAAAATGTTGAAAAAATTAGTCTATGTGCGTTGTTGTAATAAAATAAAATACTGCTTGGGGTAAAATGCAATATTTTATTGCTTCTGTTTTCCTGTGGTAGTGCAAAAGCAGACTGTCTATTTGTAATTCTGTTCTAGTTTCGTTTATTGGCATTGCACTTACATGATAATTCGCACGCTGTAAATATTCTGCTTATTAAATCACATTATCGTTTTATTTTCAATTTTGTG
>Ga0056128_1006710_pt1 | contig 14536 bp, 7 predicted proteins | sample WorMetLIZISLAND2_FD_71113 | JGI IMG/M metagenome (GOLD analysis project Ga0056128, IMG submission 71113) | Marine gutless worms symbiont microbial communities from Max Planck institute for Marine Microbiology, Germany - Olavius geniculatus... ...
TTATTTCTCATTGTTTTTGAGATATGGCCACTTATAGCTTAAACCTTTCCCTTACAAATTGTGGCCAAACCACTGCAGATGGAGACATGATTACTACTGACAGCCTATAAGAAAAAGGCACCGCCCTATCCGATGGTATGATCGTAGTTTAGCCACAATACCGCACGGTTGGCATACCATAGTGCATTATGACCTTTGAAGGTCATCCATGGTCAATGATTTTCATGTCATTTGGAAGCCAATATGCGACTTTTTTGCAATAGCAACCTAGGGTCTATCTCGCACCGTTTAACCACAGTACATCCATGACAGACAAACCAACACACAAACCGACAGACAGACGACAGTCGTGTTATAGACGCGCTATACAGCATAGCTGTAGTGCGTAAAAACCACGACCTATGTTGTTGGTGCGTAAGTGACACATATGTCGTAGGGCCTAAGTAGCGTTTTGCATTAAGTTTTTGCTCGAGTTTCTTTGTAGGCCTACTGCATGACTTCCAGATTTTGTACACTGACGTCCATTTTTTTAGCCTGGAAGTCACGACGTCCTGAAAATTCAGGTTCATTGAAAACCCTGACCGGTAGATATCGGTATTCAATAACTTACAGTCGTTGGCAAACAGGCTCAGCCTTATTAATAGCTGCTGAGGTGCTCGCGACAAATTGCGCTATAGGCCTAGGTTACAATGAAATTCACTGTAGGATGATTGAATCGATTTGTTTTTCTGGATCACAGGTCCCGCCCCCCTATTCCAAACTTTTGGATCCGCCAGTGAATAGGCTACATCCGTTACAGACGACGACGGACGGCAGACAGTCGACATACAGACAACAACCGTACCATAAGCTCGATCGTTACTTAAGTAGCCTACGGTCGGCTACGGACCAAGGTTGACTTCGAAAACTCGTACTCATATTTTTAGTTGGAAGCAAATGACGCTAGAAACAGTGTATCAACACCTTAAGCCCAAATCCCACTACTTTGATTTATCACACTACAAACTGAAGTGTAGGCTATGACATCTACATGTCGCAATGCTGTGAATAGGCCTATGTCACATCATTTCGATTTCTACTGCACACATAGACGTAAGCCTAAACAATTGAATAAACATTGCTGTGGATTCGATAATACAGACTTTTGATGTGCTGTTGATTAGTTATAGGCTACAGCAAATCCAGAACGAGTGGCGTCGTGGCGGGGAGGCGGGAGGGGCAAAGGAAAAAAAGCAATAGCCCCCCTCCCTCCCTCTAAATTTTTGGTTGTCCGAAAATTGTCCAAAAATCTTTTTCTTGTCAGAAAACTTTTAACAAAAGATGCCAAATTTGGAGCTAAAAACCCTACTTTGAAGAAGTTGAAAAGTAAAAAGGAAAATTTGAGCACCCATAATTTCCCCTGTCGGAAATTTGTAGGGCTTAAATTTGCAGTATCTGTCGGAAAATTTCATCGAACTGTCCTGCCCACTTTTTTTAGCTCACGACGCCGCTGTTAGAACTAATCCAAGCGAGAGGAGTTTAGACTTTCGATGAAAGCATTCTGGTGGCGCGCATAGTGTTTGTTGGCGAATGCGAATGCGAAGTCATCATGCAGTTAGGCCTACAGGAACGCCTCTCTTTATCTTGTGCGGAATCGTCTTAGGCACCATCGTAATGCAGTCGATGATCGGACAGACCGATGCACACAGCGTACAGCCTTGACACACAAACGGAGCCAGGCAAAAACAAAATTTCAAAGTCTTCTTTATAGGCCTAGGCAGCTATTTAATATAGTGGCTTCTATCCCTATAGCTAGTTGGCCCAGTTTGCGCCAGTGAAAAATAGGGGGGAGTTTTGTTAAGCGTGTAAATCAAAATCCCCCTATTTTTCACCAGGCAATCTATACCTTTAACAAAACTCTCCTATTTTTAAACTGGACAATTAAAACCCTAAACAAAACTTTTCCATAGAGGAAGAAAAACCCGAAAATGGAGGGGGACTGGGTCCGAAAATGGGGGAATCTAAACCCAGAAGTGAAGAAAGGGAAGTTGCGACCGATTTTGATTCCAGATTTGGGAAGGATAGAAGCCACTGATTTCATACCCCGTTTACACGACGAAGTTGGCTCATCGAGTCAGGTCGTCAAGCCAACTGGATGAATGCTTGCAATATCTAATATGTTTAATATAACTCAAGCATTCTTCAAGCCCTCATTAAGCCAGTTGGGCGGATGCTTGAATGAATGTATGAATGAATATGTCAATTGGTATAGCGCCCAATTAGAGAAGACCTCAAGAGCGCTCGCAGCCAAATAAATGGTTTGATGTGTGGTTGATAAACGCTTGACGAACCATGCCACTGCAAAATTAATCTATACAATCTAGTTTGTGTTTGTCAGGCTTGCCGAACAAGTTTTGTCGTGTAAACGGGGTATCAATCAAACGAAGCACGGATTCCAAATTTGGCAGAATAGCCTACGCTAGCTCTCAATGCAACTGAGTTAACCACTATTGACATAAGAATTCAAAAACAAAATTTTGTTCATAACCATAACCTTTTGCGAATGACTGTAAATGGAAGTGGTCATCTCGCTCTAGCGGGATTTCCCATTGCTGTCGCCGGGGGAAACGAAACTCGTTTATTGGAATTGTGTGAATAGGCCTACCTGTACAGTCATCGGTGACACGCGGCAGATGCGTTTCAACGTCAAACGAAATGGCTTGATATCCCGAGTCGTTACACGTCATGTAGCATTTGCCGCAGTTTATGCACATGTCCTGACAAAAATCACCGTAGGCTAATTTTTGTTTAATTGAATTTGACAAATTCAACGTACACGAGACTGATTAAGCATTAAAACTAACAACAGATTAACACCAAGTAAACATTATCACCGGTATGCAAGTTAAAAACATTAAAAAGTCTAGTGCGTTGTAAAGAGTGTCAGCCGATCAGTAGCAAGATAACTTAAAATTATGATTTCACTTATATGGATAAAGATGATAAAACAGCGTCTATATGCTGTCTACATCTACATCTATATCTATATGCAAGCATTTAAAATGAATTTAAAAATTTTATCAATGAAACTTGTTTTACAACTAGAAATACGTTCTGTGAAACGAGGTATCTGTCCCATTGCCACGCTATATAGCCTAGCAGCTGAGTATAAGGGGGGTAGGTGTAAACAGGGAGCAATTATCTTTTACGAATTATCTTTTACGGGGACCGAGTTATACCGCTTTGAAGTCCCCATAGGCCGTAATGCAAATTTTTAAAAATTGGGGTAAATAGGGGAAGGAGTTATCAGATTATTATCCTAAACAAACTCGATCTTACTTTTCGGGCCCCGAATCACTGTGCAAAATTTCATCAAGATCGAATCAAAATTGCGGCCGTTGGAGGGTTTACAGACACACAGTCAGAATGACAGAATGACAGAAGTGATTTTATAATCTGTCCCATGCTATGCTGCAGCAAAACTTACCGTTGGATAATAAAAGCCGCATAATAATGCGGCTATCCTAACAGGCTCGCCCGTTCGTATGGGCTCCTAAACCCCTTACTCTCCCCCTCAAAAAAATAAAACGCGTAGGAAAAAATATTGGGGCGAACGTTCCGCAATGGAGAAGTAATCGGTGCTTTAACTTTCAGCTTAAAAAGTGAAAAATGAAGCGGAAGGCCGCAGAATATGTCGTGCTTACGTCGTTGATCAGGGCGACAACTTGCTGCGTGTTATTGAGACTTTCGTAAGGACCGATCCTCGCCAGCGCTTTTCCAATCACATCCTGAAACAAAATAGTAATCAGCTTATTTTGTCTCTTAACTATAGACATGATGGTATTTTTTATTTATTACTTACATCAAACCACATCCGTTTTCACTTTCCAACAGTTGCCGACTCGGTTTGAACAATTTGCTGCATGCTTTTTTCAGCAAAATTATACCCCGTTTACATGATAAAGCAAACATTAAGCAAACATCAAGCAAGCATCGAGCAAACATCGAGCAAACGTCATACAAACATGAAGCATTCATAAAGCATAGCCTACACGAAGCAACCACCAAGCAACCATCAAGCAAACATCAAACAATTAGAGCACACGTCGTGCACGTGTATTTTGAATACATTTGCTTTATGTTTGCTTGATCGTGTAAACGGGGTGTTAGCCTGTTATTCTGTGCACCAGCTGTTAGTGTTATACCTAGTTTAAACGATTTAAACGACGAGCGCGCGTCGAGCGCTCGTTAATGACAGCTTCATAAATGTTTGCAATATTTCATCGCTTAAACGTCGAGACAGCCAGTTCATCAAGCCAACTCGCTGAGCGCTCGTCGAACAGCTTCATCGTGTAAACAGACTATTAGTGACTGATTACACACTTAATTGAAAACGCCAGCAGTCGAATTTTAGTTCAATCTTTTCACATGTCTAGGGATAATTTATCTAGTTCAAATATCGGCCGAAAATATTTTCAATCTATTTAGGCTTAAAAGAAATGGGATTGGGGGTCGTGCAAAGTAGCAACTTCTGATCTTTGCAGTTGCTGAGATGTCGCTCGAGGAAAGCCATCCTAGTCACTCACCTAGTCTTCTTGTACGTGGCATCGTACTGATTAAAAATTTTTGTATGTATATGCATTATATAATGTTAATCAATTTACTACTTACTTAATTACTTACTTACTTACCCGATTAGTTTAATTCGACCCCACATAACCTCAGAAATCATGCTGGACAAAACAACAAATAAACAATTTTAAACGCCACGTTTCGTCATAGGCTCTAATTAATCATCACACCCTAAATGTGCAAATTCTCCATTGTATTGTATTGTATGGGTAGGTGGCGTGGCGTAGCGGTAACGCGTTTCATCCGATCAACGAAGTTAATCTACGCCGGACCGGATTAGTACTTAGATGGGTGACTACCCGTGAGCAAGTGAACCATTTCGGTATCTAACTAACCGCCTAAGCCAACTCAGCCTTTCATCCCTCCGAGGTAGGTAAATCGAGTACCGCCCTATATGGCTGGGGTTCAGGCGAGGTGCGTTCACCTGTGTCGGGTGGCAGGCAATACTGTGTGATCCCATACGGCAGATGACGCTCCGTAGCTCTGAGATGGGCTTCCCATGAAGAGCTATACCACAACTTTAGCCTTTATAACAGGTGCGCGAGGACGTCACTGCTCACTATTCACCCGACGATGTCGTCACAACAAGGTTAAGCTTACCTTGACGCGCGGAACTGGCTGGATTTGCTGTCGTGCTGACCGATGTGGTTCGGGGTGATATTTCTTATCCAGGAGATCTTCTCTCAGCTTCTGTTTAGCCGTCAGATATGATCGCTGCTCCCGGTACGGACCAAAGTGCGGCAGCGTCTAGAAAAAAACATTTACATCTCACTACATGTTATCCAGCGGCGTCGTCGGTTAAAAAATTAGGCGAGACAGTATGCAGCAATTTTTTTTTAAAAAAACGGCAAATTTCCGACAGAATTCCGATAGACAGTCGCAATCGCAAACTGCCGACAAAGGATAATAATTTTAATAATAATAATTTTACACGTGCCGAAACTTTGACGGAAGAATATAACAACCTACGTGATGGTTATTTTGGTTTACCAGTCCCTTGTGATCTTAGTTTCGATACTGAAACTGTAGGCAATGTAATATCTAAGTTAAAGCGAGGTAAAGCCTCTAATATCGCCGGTTTAACAGCTGAGCATTTGCTATTCAGTCATCCTATTTTATCTGTCGTTTTGTCAAGGCTATTCCGTTTAATCTTGTTATGTGGTCATGTTCCTAATGGCTTTAAGCCAAGTTACATAGTTCCAGTCCCAAAGCCAAAAGAAAGTACTTCTAAGTCTCTATCATGTGATGACTTTCGTGTCAAAAAATAAAGATAAAAATTATTTCGTCATTCGTACGTTTTCGCCAAACAGCAACCGAAAGCACATATATATTTTTGACGCGCTACAGCTACGCTGTGCGGCGTCTTTGGCATTGTTGTCGTCTGTCCGTCATCTGTCGTCTGTCTGTGGGTCACGGGTGTATTGTGACAAGCCTTGAGTCAGAGGGTCTTAGGGAAAAACGTTTCGCACGAATAAAAAGCCGCGCCGAGGCTCTGTCCGCGCAAAATTTCAGCGATCCAGTGCAAAGAAAACATTCTTACAATTAAGGTTGAAAAAAGAGGAGTAGAAAAGTGTGTTTTTAACGAAAAACCGGCCATACATGTATCTCGGAAACGGTGAGAGATACGGCGAAGGTTACTATTAATCACCAATACGAAATAACATACGCCCTTTCAGATTAGATGAAAATCATCGACCTTAGATGACCCTGAAGGTCAGTACTGCAACAGGAACCGTATAGGCTGTAGCGCGTCTTTCCTAGCGACAGCTAAGCTTTCTAGTTTATATAGGTTTTAATTATAGCTTACGTCGGCGGCGTTGAGACGCGGTACTGGTTTACCACGCTGGTGAGTGGGGGTCGGGGGGCTCTGTCCTTGCCACCCTTCCAGACCCAATGACTGCAGATAGAGCAAAGCCTTCAACCCGCTGACGTAGTCTTCCACCACTGAGAAGTCCTGATTCTGTATTGCGCTGCCAACCTATACACGACATCATTCTTCTATACGTTCATAATTCGTCAAACAAACGGAGTAACGGAAATTTGTAAAAAAAAATCAGCATAAGCTATAATGAGTAAATAATTGTATATACTGCACAAGATCCACAAGATGTCCATAGAATCTGTGGCCAAACTTCAGTTACTTTGAGTTGTTCTAGATTTGCCGTTGCTGCAGAAAAATTATTTCGACATATCGAAAGACAGCAGCAAATCTACAAGTTGTGCAACAACAACGCTATAGGCTACAACAACACGACAACATCGTCACACGTCGTTAGATGTTGTACAGCTTTTAGCACGACTTGTTGTTGGGTGTACTTGATTGTTGTACGACAAGTCCACAACAAACCGAAGTAGTGGAATTTAGGCTATATGCAGACAAAATCAACTCAGCCTTTCATCCCTCCGGGGTAGGTAAATCGAGTACCGGCATGTCTGGCTGGGGTTAAGGCGCGGCGCGTTCATGGCAGGAAACACCGTGTGATCTCATACGACAGGTGACGCTCCGTAGCTCAGCGATGGGTTTTCCATAAAGAGATATACACAGCCTTTAACCTTCTGAAACCCAAATTCTACTATGCCGACTATGTCGCGGAAACAAGTATCGGTGAAAGTCGGCGCAATGAAATTTGAGCTTAACCCAGGTCGAACACGATGAACACTTGCTGCGAAGTAGAGTGACCAATACGAGCAGGAGGTGTTTGTTTGTGGAACCTGCAGCAAGGTGGCGCCAGCGTGCAGGAACTGCAGACCGGCGTCGGCTGAGTCAATACCGCCCGTGGCGAGAATCGGAAAGCCCGGGATGGCGTTGCCGATTGCCGATACGTCGCGTAGAGCGATGGGTCGAATGGCGTTTCCGGACACTCCGCCGTACGTTGAGCGACGCTCTAGACCGACGTACGGCCACGCTACAGCGTCCGTAGATTGAATGCCCATCAGACCTGATACCGTGTTGGTCGCCGTCACTCCGTCAGCTTTACCTGAAAAAAGAAAATACAATACAGTAAAATTTAGAGTAAAAAATGTCAATGGCATCGCAACCACTTTACAGTTAACTGCGGAAAAGACAAAGAAAACAAATGAGTCTTAAGTTTAGTCTTAAATGTTCGCGAGGACTTTGACGACGTCACTTCTGATGGCAGACTGTTCCAAGTTTTTGCTGCAGCAACAGAGAACGCTTGGTCGCCAATCGTGGAATCCGTGTCAGTGGTACAGCCAGTACCTGAGGTCGATGACGAGCGCCGCAGGCGTTGTCGACCAAGAATTCAGACGTGATACATGTCAAGGTTAGTCGACTGTTATCGGCTAAGGTTTCTGTAAAAGTAGAAACAGCTTTATTTGAGCAGTAAGTAAGTAAGTAAATAAGTAAAGGATTTATAAAGCGCCAAAGTCTCAGAAAGAATCAGGGCGCATAGGATGATGGACGCTAGGTGGCAGAAAAAAACTTATAAAGCTTTAGTAGGCCTATAGGAGTTCGTGTCTACGTGCTAGACGTTAGATTCAAAACGATCAAATTAGGCACTGTAAAATTTAACTGCATGTGATTTGTTTGCTATATGTATGGACTAATTGTTACCTTCGAAAGCTGCTTGAGCTATGTCGACGATCTCGGTGACGTTTGGCGTCAGCTTAGCAAAGAACGGTATTCTCACTGCCTCGCGTACCCAACCGCAGATATCTCGCACCGTCGATGCAGACTAAAACAGATTCAACCAGTTTTGTCTTAAACTCGGTCCGTAGTGACATCGTGGTAGGAAAAGGTGGCAGGGAAGAAGGAAAATTTGTTTCTGGTCTTCTCTCACAATTTTAGCATGCCGGAAAATTTTCTTTCTATCGGAAAATTTTTGTTCAAAAATACAACCAACAATAGGGGTTAGAAATTACGAGCTAAATTAAAACTCTCAGCACTCATAATCTTCTTTATCGGAAATTCGCAGTTGCCTGTCGAAAAATTAAAACTTCTCGCCTTCAAATTTTCTGCACACGACGCCGCTGATTCGGCCAGATAAAAAAGTATGTTTCCTGAATCACCGTTACGTTACAATAATGTTAATGTTATTTGCACCTAACTTAATTGTTGCGCTATTTACAACTTTAAGCACACGCAGCAAGTGAACAAATTACAGAAAAAAATGAATGTGTGTAAAATGCACAAATGGAACAAAATATAAATATAACTGAAATATGTCTACCCAGTGCCGAGATATTGTGCGGCTGTCCACCTACACCTGACCAACCAACCATAACCCCAGTTCTAACCATAATCTATATGACCTAAGGGTAATTTCTGCTCTGGGAAACGTTCACACCAATTTTGAGTTTTCTATGTTTTTCTTTGTTTTTGAGTTAAAAGCCAGTACATGACAGACGAGTAAACAAACGGACGGACGGACAGACGGGCAAGACCAGTACTGCGGCCTATTAGAACAGCCGTATAAAAAGCTAGCCGATCTGATATTGATAGTCATATCTAGTCTACCTGTCCGCATGCTAAGCCCATTCCTCTCTCGCCCATGCCGTGAGGACAAGACAGATTCAGCTCCAGCGCATCCGCTCCAGCAGCCTGCAACAGCAGTATACGAGTAAGTAAGTAACATGCACCAACATAATTTGACAAAAGACGCAAATCACGCAATCGTTATCCAAGCTGCCTTCTGGTAAATCATAAATTATCTTTCTTTTCGTGATTGAAAAGCAATTCTCTGTTGTGGCTAAGTGTTTGACCCCTAAATTTCGCCTTCCTCTGTCCGACGTAATGTGCCATTAGACTTTACAAGTGTACCGACCAAAAGGCATATAAATCTATCGAAAGGTTTAAGCAGACAGACAGACGACAGAGTACAGACAGACTACACTACGGAGAAATGTGTAGGAATAGGCAAAAACAAAACTACCGGTAGTTTAATATTACAAGAAGGAATTAACCCAATAATAATAATAATAATAATCACAAAACTATAATGGTAGTTATGGTAGACTTTTTATCCCAGTCTAAGGTAACATAATTCAGCGTTAAATTCTGACATTTATACTACGCTCAGGCAACTTCACTTACATTACAAAACCATATCTGTATACCATTTAGTGCCATTTTTGAAATACATATACATGTTAATGAGTTTTTATATATTATGTCGTCCACAAACCAACACATAAGGTTTGCGGCACTTAACTGCTATGTAATATTAAGATAGTCTAGTTTTGTTATTCCATTTTATCTTTTAATATTTTTCCTGATATGATATGCCCGTAAACACATAGCCACTGTCAGCTCTTTATAACGTCCGTAGGCCCTAAACTTGCGAGATGTTTTGATTCTGAGAAAGCAAGAAATAAACGCTGATAGTTTCTGTTTACCTGGCTAAAGTCGGACATCAAATTTATCGTACAGTACCTCTGCCATCTGAGCAAGTTCGAACCAATCTTCTTTGCTGTAGCCGCACATGATGCTGGCGATGATTATCTGAAAACGTCCCACATGCACTCTGTAGTCAATTTCACCCCCAGCAAACCCACAGCAAATAAACGACAAATCAAAAGCCAACAAGAAGCCCAGCTGTCGCTAAGATAGCCGACCGTACAGGTTGTCAGTGACTTTAAAGATCATCCAAGGTCGATGATTTTTATTTTTTTTTCTAAAATGGCGTATGCGATTTAATATTAGTGATCAATAGCAACCTTGGCTTTATCTCTTACCGTTTAGCCACAATAACGCGTACTGACCTTCAAGGTGATCTTAAGTCAATAATTTTCATGTAATTTAAAAGCGCGTATGCCACTTCCTATTAATGATTAATAGTAACCTTGACCCTATCTTTCATCGTTTTCAAGATACGGCCACTTATAGTTGTAAAGTTTCCAATGATAATTGCGGCGAAACCGCTGCAGATGGAGACATAGTTACCACTGACAGTCTGTAGAAAGTCGCCAGTGCCTTATCCGATGGTACCATCGCCGACCCCCTACGACGTACCGTTTAGAAACAATACCGTACGATTGGAGAACCATAGCGCGTTATGACCGTTCAAGGTCATCCAAGGACAATAACATACATGTCATTTGAAAGCCAATATGCGACTTTCGATTAATGATCAACAGCAACCTAGGCCCTATCTCGCACCGTTTAGCCACAGTACATCAGTACTATACCGTACATCAGTAATATACGACGACAGACCGGCAGACGGACGGACGAACGACAACCGTACCAAAAGCTCGACCGTTACTTAAGTACGGTCGGCTAATAAATCGACAAAGTGTCAAGATATTGTAAAACTTATTGAACGACTTGTCGTCCAAGAAGCCCGCAACAAATCCAAGTATAGTAGAGTTCATGGGGTGTTTACGCGATCCAGCAAAACGTCCATTAAACTTCCAGCAAATGTATTCAAAATACACGTGCTAATGCTGGACGTTTGCTGGAAGTTTGCTGGAAGTTTGCTGGAAGTTTGCTGAACGTTTGCTGCCATGTGTTATAATGGAGCTGGACGTTTGCTGGATCGTGTAAACACCCTATAATCTTTGTCGAGCGAACAGCAGGGGTGTAGCCTCTTTTTATTGTGTAGTGTTACGTTTCTGTATTGTCGCAATCCAGCCTTTTGACAAAAGTTTACCTTGTGCGGAAAGTCTGCCTTGAGTTCGGTGATACTGCGGCACCAGTAGGCGGCTGTCTTCTCACTGATCAGTTCAATGTTGAGGAACGAGCCCTGCCCGGGACCGTACAGATGACCGGACGTTGTTCCACGCACAATGCGCGGCGAAACATTTGTTACTAGATCCTGCACACGGAGACCACATGAACAGTCTACGTGTATTCAGGTGCAAAAGGCGAATAACCCCCCCCCAGCAGAAAAAAACGGTAGACGTGCCACGGTGCAGTTGCAAATTACTTGCTTCATCGTGGCCGTAAATTTGAAATTAATTACATCTCCGTCGCCGCGCTGAGTGCCAAGATCTGTTTTGTATCAATTAGCTCGCCGGCGCGCGCCGTCTGCGGATGGATTGCAGCAATATTAATAGTCGCGACGACGTCTAGTAAAATAAGAAGCCCAGCTGTCGCTAGGATAGCCGACCGCACTGGTTGTCAGTGACTATGACGGCGTGATCCAAGGTCGATGATATTCATTTTACCTGAAAGCGCGTATGCTATGATTTATTAGTGATCAGTAGTAACCTCGGCCCTATCTTTCTCCGTTTCTAAGATATGGCCACTTAAAGCATAAAACTTTCGCTAAAAATTGAGGCCAAACCGCTGCAAATGGAGATATGGTTACTACTGACAGCCTATAGGAAGTCGCCAGCGCCCTATCCGATGGTACCATCGCCGACCCTGTACGATTTACCGTTTAGCCACAATACATCCCTGACCGACGGATGACAGACGGACGACGAACGACAACCATGCCAATAGCTCGACAGTTGCTCAAGTACGATCGGCTAAAAACGCTCATTACCACACCAGGTGGTGGTCTGTCTGCAAGCCGCATCACAGACTCGACTCCGATCACGCTAGGTGTCACATAAAAAGTCCGTGAGTGAGTGAGTGAGTACACCCTGCCCGACACAGTATAGGTCATTTTGAGGACGTCCTTTCCAGGCAATGCACATATACATAACAGTAACTGAAGTAAGTAAGTAAAATGTAAATTTATATAGCGCATATCGTTAAATTAACCTAATTAATGGAACAGAAACTTTAACCTTCACGATAATGAAACAAAACGTTTAGCCTTTACAGGAAAAACTTAATATGAACACAAGACACAAAAACGACCTAAACCTAAAATTGTAAGAACTCTCCATTACTTTTGTGCATATACACGGTAATGGCAGTTCTAATAATCTTCCCTGTTATCTTCCAGAATCATTAATTTTAAAATGTTGTCTATTATATATAAATCTTCATTCGCCACATAGGCAGCAACCAGACAGACAGACAGACAGACAAACAGACAGACATAAAAAATGATACAACGACTAAACAGAAAAAGAAAATGCAGTTCATAACCTCAGTAGAGACAGTCCATACATAACAGAATTAGTGGAACATGACATTTTATGGACAAATGATGATTTACGACGACTTAGTTCAGTGTCCAATGAACACAAACCAGTATTAATTTGTATTAACCAGTATTAACTATTGGAGGACAAAGGAGAATAGGAAGTCCGTAGTCGTACCTTATCCAGAGAAAAGGTCTTGGTGAGCGCGAACGCCCAGCCCTGTTGGAAGGCGCGTCTGATCATGGCACTGGTAGTGGTCGGAGGGGCGCTCGCCAGACCGAACGGGTGCTCGAAGCTGAGACCACACATCTCAACAGACACGTCGACGTAGTCGATTGGCGTGTAGAACATCGGAAGACGCGGCTCGTCGCTTACCGCAACCCCCGACAGCGACTATACACTCATTCATCATCATCATCATCATCGTCATCGCTATATTATTTCGTGATAAACAACATTAGCAAAAACAACAACATAACACAACACAAGAAACTCAGCTGTCGCTAGGATAGCCGACACTACTGGTTGTCAGTGACCTTCAAGATCATCCAAAGTGGATGATTTTTTTATCTCATCTGAAAAAGGGTATGCGATTTTTTATTAATGATTATTAGCAAATTTGCCCTATTTCGTACCGTATAGCCACAATAGCGCGTACCAACCTTCAAGGTCATTTAAAGTCAAAAAATTTTTATTTTATCTGAAACGGCGTATGCCACTTCATATTAGTGATTAATAGTAACATTGGCCGCATCTCTCACCGTTTCCGAGATATTGCCAGTTTTCTGTTAAAAAACGCACATTTTTCTTACCTTTCTACATTCAATCCCAAATTTGAAAATGTTCCTTTTGCACTAAATCGCTGAAATTTTGTACGCCTAGGTTTAAGACACATGGCTAATTATTCAAGTAAAAAGCACTTAAATTCCCCCAATTGGGTTTTTTCGGCCCAAAATGAATACAAATTTTGCGACAGAAACAAGATTTTCTGACAAATTTCCGACAGCCCAAAATTCAGAGAAGTGTAGGGCAAGTGCTTTCTCTGTTCCCTCCCTGCCCCTTAGTGTGACTTGATAGTCTAGTGGTTAGCGTGTCGAACCAATGATCCCAAGAAGTCGGAGGTTCCACTTCGGGCCACTCCACTATCAGGTAACTACCCTGGGCAACTTGTTCACACACCGCAACTCGTCGCTGCGATGCTCCAGTTTGAAAGCCCCGCCGACTAATGGGGTGTTTACGTGATGAAACAAACTTGAAGCAAACTTAGAGCACAGGTCGTGCACGTGTATATTCAATACATTTGCTTCGTGTTTGCTTGATGTTTGCTTCATCGTATAAACACCCTATAAGTAACCAAATTCAAATCCAAATCTTGCCACGACGCGACTGATATAATTATATTACCTGTAGTGCTATCTCACCTGAATGTACTTGTGGATAGACAAGGAGGCGGTTTTGCCGTCGTTGACCGACTCGACGGTGGTCTGTGCCACCCCGGCCAAATCTCCTCCACAGAAGAGCCACGGTACGTTGGTCCTCATGGTCGCATAATCAACGCGTGGTAAATTGTTGCTGTCTAGCTCCAGCGGGCACAACGCTTTGACTACTGCATCCGTCACACAACAACGCGTCATCAATCCAATGATGATGAGCTCAAATGCATTCGCACAAAGGACTTTGCACAATATTTTTTCGCAGATCTAAAACTACTAAGCTACGCGAGTCACACATTGGTTTGGCCGCAACTTGAAACGCAAATCTGACTGGGGTTGAAAGCCCCAACCGTTTCCTTCCGCAAAAAATCAAATGCAGTGTTAGCTGGCCGAGTGTTCTTGTCAAAAAAAACAAAAAAAGCAGCGAAAATTACAAAAGGTGATATTATTCAGCAGCACATTGACACACAGTCAGTGTGATGCGGGCAATA
>Ga0056128_1006711_pt1 | contig 14536 bp, 5 predicted proteins | sample WorMetLIZISLAND2_FD_71113 | JGI IMG/M metagenome (GOLD analysis project Ga0056128, IMG submission 71113) | Marine gutless worms symbiont microbial communities from Max Planck institute for Marine Microbiology, Germany - Olavius geniculatus... ...
GATACAGTTCAATCCACATCATGTTCTGTACAAACTTTTACCTGAGAAAACTGATCACAGTTACAATCTACGACCACGGAGTCATTCTTTCACATTATTTGTTAAAAATGATAGCAGAAATTACATAAATAGAATGTTATTCAAAGACATTTATTAGTCAGCAATTTCCACCTAATAGTCTCACTACAGTAGTAATCATTTGGATAAAGTTCTCTTCAATGACATTTATCAGATTTTTATGTCTTTTTATGTTATGTATGATTGCATTTTGTCAATCTGTTTTATTAAAGAGATGATGATGATGATGATGATGATTTCCTGCTTCTTTTGGTAAACTCGCAGCTTAGATACGTTTTTACTGCACACATTATTATCCCATGTAGGTCATATACAAACGTTAAGTAACCAAGTAACGCAGCGTTTTCGTACTTGAAGCTGGCTACACCAGTTCAACAGCTGTCAACATCAGCTAAAGCAAAAGTTTAGCCTAAAAGTTACAACCACGCATACACGTATGTGTATTAATAAAAAAGAAATAACTAAGTACTTGTTCACTGTCATTTATAGGCCTACCATGCATGCTATTAAAATAAACAAGAAATTTGGGTTAATGCTCACAAGGTGCGCGAAAGCCTGTAGGGGTAGAGTTTTACTCCTACATTATATATCTAAAACGGGAAATTGCGCAACAAATATTAAAGAGGTAACAGAACTTTTTCCACGAGGTTTCAGCAAGTATTATTCAGACATGCTCTCACATTCGTATTCTTAGACCGACTGACAGCAAGCGATAAGAGCGCAAGTGTTCAGACAGCAATACGTGCCGTGATTGGCTGGACGCCAATCACGCGTACAGTGGACCCTGTTTCACACGCCCATCCTATACACACACCCTGCCGTTGAAAAATTTTTTGGGAATGTCATAAACAAAATTTTCTGAGATCCCAATTTATTCCCCTGGTTTGAAAGTAAACAGAAGGTTCGCGTAAACCAATCACAGCAATAGGCCAATATGTTTTGACAGTCGGTAATGCAATACTTAAAGTTCATCCGCTATAGCAATCATAAGTAAGCATGACCATCGTCAAAATGTCTAACGGTAACATCTCACGCATCAGTTCAGATATCAGTCTACTATCACAAATAAACGACGATACTTGGGCCTATTATCTAGTGCGCGTGCTTAATTCAAGGTGATCATGTGCGTAGAACGTGCATAGTTTTTATCTCTATGCACGCGATCGTGGAAGGCACGAGCTACAGCTCGTTCGAAGTGTCACAGGCCGTCTCTAAGACAAACAAGTTAGCTCACAATAAGAACAGTCAGAGTAGGCCTACGTCTGTTAACAAAAAGCAGATCTTTGATCAGTGTGCATTCCCGCGACGCAAACATAAACAGAATGAGTACGAAGTTATTATTAGTCGACAATTTTTTATTGTTAAGATGTTTTTTTAACACCCTGATGCTGTTCTAAGTCGACTGTCGCGTTCTAGTGCACGTGTGCTGGTGCACGTGTTTTACATCGTTTATTTGCTGTTAAATGTAACAAAGTGAGCCCAATCGACGACTCATGGAAGTAAAAAAATTTGAATTTTGTGACTGACAATTTGTTCTGATCCGTTTGTGTCCCCATCTGTCGCCTCAGACAAACGGGTCTTATGGCGACATCTTGTGTAGACGAAATATTTTGATTAAATGGGTGATATTTTTTTAAGTAAGGCCCTCCCTTTATGGGGGGAATTATTAGCCGAAAAAAGGCCTAGTTGCTATCAGTATCTGATAGCAGCAATGTTACTGAGTGTTTCCAGGATGACCGATCAACTACTAGATTGCAAGTGGATGCAATCCACAAAATAGTAAGCTTGCAGATTGGACATGGACGTAAGTTCAGAAAGTAACTTTCAGAACTTCAATAGTATGGCCAGTGCCACCAGGCGCTGGCTGGAAACTGAAAAGCGAATGGACGGTATAGACGAAAAAAGGGGGCTGGATGTTCCATTTGTTGTACCCACTGAAATGTCATGGGGGCATGACATCATCAACAAATGCCAACATCACTATTTAGGGCCACCCTTCAGCTTATTCTAGTTGTTTGTTAACTGTAGATTGAACAGTGAATCTCCACTGAGCGTCTGGCCATTACCTCAGACGATGTTTCGTACGAAATTGTCGTACGAAGCACGTGTGCCGTTGTTTATTGGCTATAAGCCGTTCTGTAATTTTGTATATTTGGGTATTTATGTTTTGGAGGAAGAAACATTGAGGGTCGGTCATCTTATAAAATTTAACTAATTTCGTAGTAAATTTTGTCGTTGGCGTTGTTTATCTTTGGTCACAATTGTCGACAAATGATTCAGATATTGTTCGCTGACAAAATTACCTTAATATACTAATATATTTTGAACAGCGTTGTCAGCTGTCGTTCGCTAATTGTTATGTACAAGACTGTTTGCTATTTGTTCATTTTTCTGGCCGCAAGGAATTTGTTAAAAGTTTAAAAACCTACGGTCACGTTTAAGTTTAAAAGGCTACAGCCGCCGGTGGCTAGTGACATCTGGCGAATATAACGCCAGCCTTGTTGGTCTATTGTAGAGGAGCCATTGAGGGAATAGTAGCTTAGGAGAAAAAGAGAGAGGGATAAAAAAGAGTAATAAAAAGGGTGACTCTGCGACGTCGCGTCGGGCCTCGTTGGTTTAAGGTGCGCGACCACGCAGTGCTGAATTTGGTAAACAAGCGCTTTGTCGAGCCTATGCGAGTTTATACAACGCTTAGCTTTCGGGCTAATAGCACAAAGAGTTCTGTAAAAAATGCCAAAATTTACTTAAAAATAGGCAAAATTTATTTAAAATGTTCTCAGCAATTAATGATACAAATCTAAACATTCCATAATAAGATGACACGCAATGCAATTATAATTTTTAATGGGTTTTGTGTAAATTAATCTGCATGACCTTTGAGTGAAATTTCAAGGTTATAAGCCTACTAATTTTGTTTCGAAATGTCGTTTTAAGCCAAAACTTTGTTAAGTAAGGCAAGTATTCGTGGTGTATTTTCACTGCTGACATAACGTGCGGCCAACTATGTTTGTGCGGCAGCCGTTTTAGGCGCGACAGCACGTAGCATCCGTGCGGTTATTATGTCTGTGTCGGTCCGTCTGTCTGTCGCTTTTTAGTCTAGTAAGTCTATACTGCAAAAGTAGTATATTTCCCATCGTTTATTGTTATGTATAATTTGTTTCTTTTATTACAAAACTCTCGTCGTTGCCCCTTAGGGAAAGGCGTAAAACGAAATTTTTTTTCTTCATGAAATATAATTTTATTTTATGGTTTTTTTATTTAACTCAAATGTTCTCATATAAAAATTGCGTATGTTATTTTAACTTGTTTGTGTCAATAACCCCATTTTTCAATTAGAAATTCCAAAAAAGAGTAATTTAATAAAAGATTTTGCCTTAAAAAGAAAAAAGGTGGCTAATGACAAAAGTGAATTCTGTCGCGTTTTATGTCTTCGCTCAGCTATATATGTTAATTCTATGTACACGGTATTACAGATTGCTTTGCACATTAACACAAGTAACCAATTAACATTAATATTTGGCTTTGGCCATGCAACAAACGTGCTTTTTTGGCACAAATGTCGTATGGTCAAAAGCGTGACGCAAAAGTACTGACTGCGCAAGATCATTAACATTTTTGGCAACCCCGCCGAGACCCCATTTTATTGGGGTTGTTTTGTTACTATTAATTTTTTCCTCTTGTTGTAATAATAGTGTTGTGTTGTTATTTAGTAGGGCGTACACTTAACGTACAGTGCGCGCGTGTGCTCGTGACTACTCATACGCACTTAAACGTCCAGCGCACATAGCGCTTCGGCTTTCGCTTTGACTTGGCCACGGCAAAGTGGCCTTTAGTTATTCACGTCTGGTCTGCGGTTGCGATTACAATAGCTTTTTCATACAATAACCAGTAAAAAATTATTTTCTCTTCCTTTTCCTACTAAGTCGGTAAATATAAAAACTGTCTGTTGTTTAATTTGTTTTTCCTCTGTTAGAGTTAGATAGCATTTACAGTTAAATTCTAGTTAACACACTGTTTTTTCTTTATTTTTTATTGTTGTAATGCAGTTAGAAATTTTCTCGGTCAACTACTTTAGTTGTACTTCGCGTAATCGGAGTCGAGTTATAATACCGTTAGCCTATTGTTTATAGTGTGCGTCGTTAAAATAAATTACATTAAGACTTTAATTTTCTTGGGCGTTTAATTAATTAAATACTTTATAAATTTAAATTTAAATTTGTAAACTTTAATTTTAATATTTTATTTTTATTTTTTTCTTTGTGCTTGTCGTTCAATAGTTTTAAAATAATTCTACCACCACATAGTACTTTAACTCTTAAGTTTGTTCGTTCACACATTAAGGTTAGTCCGGTTACTTAAAGCGTTATTACCTATCGTCAGTTCGCGTATTAGTTAAATTTTCCTTCCGCATTTAATACTCACCCGAAACGAACTGTTGTCACCGAGAGTGAGTTAGATTACCCGTCTACACTTTCATTACTCACCCTCGTGTTATCCCAATCCACCTATTCGTGTTAGTTGCTAGTTATAGTCGAGTATAACATCAGCCCACAGTATTCAGTCTAACATGTTGTCTACTTCGGTTCAGCATTTGAAGGAAGTCGGTACGACGCTAGATCTCAAAGGTACGGACCTACTCAACTTCATTCGAGTGCAACAGAAGCTGTAACGGGAAGACAGAGACAAAGAGAGAGACAGACAAAGAGAAGAAAAAAAGCGAGAGGCAGCCGAGAAGGAAAAGGTAAAAGCGTTGGAAGAAAAGAGAAAAGGAAAGAAAAGAGCGTTCATGCGGGAAGAAGCAGAAAGAAATGGCCATGCACTTGAAGGAAGAAAAGGCAAAGTCCATTCAGGAACTCGGAGAAAAGGTTGAGAACTACGTGGAAGCCCATGCCACTGACATTGTCTTTGGTATCGATACAAAGCCGTCCAATATCTGGAGCCTAAGGCCAGAAACACGTCAGTGCCACAACTGTGGAGAGATGGGACACCTGAGGAGTCAGTGCCCTGAAACGTCACCGCAGACCTCACCTCGACAAGGACTACTACTAATTATTAATTTTATACAATGGTTAAGTTATCAATATTATGGCGGTAGAAATTTATAAAATGTTAACAAAGTTAATGCGATAGAGGCGCCGCCTGGCAAACGCAATAGCAAATAACGGCTGCTGCTGCTGCTGCTGCGAATGCCGCACGACGTACATCATTGTACGCACAGTAAATGCAATACAGTAAATGCAACAGATAGCACAGTACAGTTAATAGTTCTGTCTGTCACAAAATTGTGACATTATTACTGCTACTGTGCTGTATAATGTTTTAAAATCACAATGTTGATATTTAACAGCCGCATTGCACTGTGTTTTTACAGCTCCATACGTGTAGTCGTACGAACTTCGGCACATTTTTCTCGCTACACGCCAGAGGGATTTTAACGCATAAATGCACATTTTACGTCGCATCCGCAGAATGTGGCTCGTTATGGTGTCGAGTTCGACTGTGATCAACTCCTCAGCAAACTGTTACTTAGCGTTGAAAATTTTAACATTAAAGGGAGTGGTTTTGTACTTGACAGTGTGTACAATTTCACCCTCATCATTACGCAATTTATACTCTAAATTTGTGGCCGAATGCTAAACAAGTAAACGAATAAATTACTGCATTGTAAATAAAGTGTATGTTTTTGGCTTATTTTTGTTTTAAAATAATGTTAAGCATGTGATTGTAAATAATAACATTCACGATTTTTGTGCATTTTTCACGTGATACGTCAAATGGTATAATGCATGTTGATATAAAATGTGCTGTTACCGTGCGCAGACCATAGATTGTGTTCGCGAATGTAATTGCGACAAACTGTTAAAACGAACTGTTGTGTTGCTTACCACAATAAATGCACCTGAAGCTTGTACAAAAATATTGTGTGTTAGTAATTTTACGATATGTAAAATGTAAAAAAATAACATAATTGTTACGGTCGAGCAGCCTCACTGGCCAGCCTCGGTGATCACGTGACCGCGACCGCAGTGCTGAACGCCCGTAACACTGACTGGACCCAGTCTAGCGAAAAATTCGTCACACTGGAAAATAATTCGCACCTGCAGCAGTGCGCATGCGCGCTGCGCGCGCCGCTCGAAATATCGTGCTGCACCGCCATCTTTAATTTGCTGGAAAATTTGTCGCACTGACGGTACTGTAGCCAATTGTATTTAGTTTGTATTTAGTTATTAAATGATATTAGTCATTAAATCGTGTACGAAACATAGCGCGATTGATAGCATAGATTATAATGAAATGTATTACGCTTGTACGCTATTAATGCAAAGGACATTCGACTGAGTTAAAGCAGTTATCGTAGGAAAATATTTTTTGGCCGCACCTTATAGCTCAAACATAAAACTTCTAAAAAATTCCAAAAAGAGCATCATGGACAGTTTTACATGGCCCGATATTTTTGAGCGTTAAATGCTAATAGCTTTAAAATTGTTAATGCGGTACATTTGCATGTACCCAGGACAGCTCGGATATGATCCTTGGAAATTTTTTCAAAGAGAGGACATAGCCAGAGTCACATGACCCCAGAATTTTAAAATTAATTTTTGGCCAACAATTTGGTCAAGTATAATACGATATGTCGTTTTTCTGTCGTTATCGTCTGTTGTCTGTAATATATGTATTAAACCATAAGCCACAGGTTGTATCAGAAAAATTATTACAAATTAATTAACCTGATGTGAGGGCTCTGCGCTTGCAAAATTGTAGTAATTTAATGCATTCGGAACATTTTAAAATTTGGTGTTATACACAGGGAGGGTAAAAAAATGTGCACTTTTAACCAATAAGTCGCCGCCACTTGCCTTGTCTCACAAACGGTGAGAGATAGTGACAAGGTTGCTATTAATTACTCATAGGAAGTCGCATAAGCTCTTTTAGATGACATGAAAAACATTGATCTTGAAAAGTCATTATGCACTCTGCTATGCCAATTGTGCCAATAAAATATTTTGGCTAAACGGTACACCGTAGGGGTCGGCAATGGTAATGTTAGATAGGTCGATGTTGACTTAGATAGATTGTCAATAGTAACCATGTCTCCATCTGCAGCGGTTTGGCTGCAATTGCAGTTGTTGCCTGCAGCAGTCAGTGTCTAACATGTGTTAGTGTGACAAATTACAGTATAATATTCTGACATTAATTGTGGCATTTGATGCAGTCATTCTACAAAATTGCTTTTTTGGCGTAGCCACGAGCGGAAGTTGGACTTTAGTGAAGAACCAGAGTGAAAATCATTTTTAGATATAAATGGTTTGCTTATTTCAGTTTTCTCTAGCATTAGCTGGGCTTTTTACGGTAAAAATCTTTCACAATAATATGCACTCTCGCCAGCACTTTCTAGTTTGTTTATTATTTTTGCAGAAAACGAGCAGTCAGTGCAGTCTACAGTTTGCTCAAAGGTTACTTTTTGTTGGAATGTACACATCTGTTGGATTTCACACAAGAATAAGCGAATGTGGTAAGCAGCTTTTGACTTTTCTAACTTTTGCAAATCTATGAATACTTGGCATGTTGGCAGCTACAACTAAGATTTTGTCGGTTTAAACAATTGGCCTGGCAAAAACCCAGTGTTGGTTTTAAGCTTTGGTTTAAGAATTTGCTTCACTTTTTGCACATATTACACCTTTACATTTTGTATTCCAGTAGGTAGTTATTTATTTCGCTAAAACTGTTGACCATTCTAGTAGGGGTGTGTGAAATTTAATAAAATTTTGGTTTTCGGTTTTCTAAAATACCGAACCAATATGGTCTCAATGTGGCCTTTGAAAACCGAAAAGTTTCTGCAGTTTGGTTTTTAAAAACCGAGCTATCATTTTTGGTTAGTTTACCCAGATCTTTCTGCTTTTGCTGTGGAAAACTTGAAGTCAGACACAAAAATGCGATACTGCTATGATGAAGGGGATTACATATGATGTACATTGGTAAGAATTGTGGGTGAATTTCTGGAATAGTGGCTGGCATAATGTAACATGTGTTGTTATTTGCAAATTGTTAAAACTGGAGTGATGTAGTAGTTAGGTCATGGGTTTTGTTGATGAAAAATGTTTCAAACCATAGAGTGTGCTTGATAATGGGCATAGGTTATTTACAAATTACATTGTACTTGCAATGTTTGTAAAATTGTCACAAACCTGGCATAAATTTTATGTGTATGATATAACTATTATTTAAATACTTATTATTATTAATTTTTGTTACATTTAATTAGTGTAATTGCTATTTCAAGAAGATGGGGGTCAGCGGTCTGATACGTTTTTCATAAAAAAAGTTTAGTTGTTTTCTGCTCGTGGATTGATCAGAACTGAGCATGTTTTGCTGGTCTTAGTGATTATTTATGCAACACCTTATCTTTAACATGTTACTTTAGACAAACACTTGGTAAGTTAGCAATATGGTATTTGCTGTACAATGTACATAGTATACTGCACTGCAAGAAATTTTTTAACATGTAGAATATTTTGGTTAAAATTAATTTGTGTAGAAAACGGCTGCAAGACATCTACAATCAGTCACGTGCCATAATGCCGGTGCTAACGCTGACAATTAACCAGTCGCAGAACCACATCGTAAGGCCAGTACCGATGCTGACGATCCATTGATCAACCAGTTAACAGACTTTCCATTGCTGAGTCACCATCTGTCACTGTCCAGGTAACAGAAGTCTTTAACATATTCATTCACGGCTATTACTGCTGTATCATTCTCTCAGCTATTGGTGATGCTTTGCACACAAGATTGCACGAAATTTCTTTAAACGTTGATAGTAGTTTAATAATCATTTGATTGATTTAACATAGATTGATTTAACATAGTGCTTCATTTAATCAACGAAGTTACTCTACAGTGGGTCCTGTTAGTACCGTGATGGGCGACTGTCTACGGGCAGGTATATCATTTCGGTATGAAGCCAGCCAGCTAGGTCGACTCAGCCTTCTACCCTCTGTAGCATGGTAAAATGAGTATCAGTTTTCGGGCTGAGTAGCAATAAATGGCGATGGTTAGTGTAGTACTTGCAGCTGTCTACAGGCGTATCTGAGGTTCAGATCGATGGGTCTGGTCCAAAGGTCGGCAGCCGCCTGGCGCTCATTCGTGCTGCTCTGGCTAAATTAACCGCGTGAACTCTCACAGTGGCAGTTCACTGCTACCGCGGCACACCATAAACATTGTTGCGGCTATTACTATTAATATTAATTTGCTGCTTAAAATCGTTCACAAACTATCGTTTCACCCTATATGTACACAGTGTCTCAAAAAAAAATTCCCAACATTTCTGCTTGTAATTTGAAGCAGGAGTATCACATTTTATTTATTTTGGTGCAAATATTTCAAACACAACCGGCCGTCAAAGACCATTCAAGTTTCACCTCACTAAACCTTTGTCTCTGTATTACCTGAATAAACCAAACAAACAAAATGTACATTGCAATAAACAACAAAAAAACGTCAAGAAACATTTTTGACATTAACCCTGCTACTACCGTGGGGTCAACGTTGACCCCAAAACAAACTTTGTGGTGTATTTTTTTTGCAGTGGTAAACATAAAATTTTGAAATTTCGTGACTTTTAACTTTTTTCATGCATACGTTATCTGCGTATGACAGTTTTATGTGATTGATAATTAATTAATAGAATTTAGCGAACAGTTACATCGAGTACCAGCTGGGGTCAACGTTGACCCCAGATACTTTGTATACTAACGTCATGTGGAATGAAGTAATAAATGCAGCAACAGTTGCTACTATAGCTACTGCAATTGTAACTGCAGCGGCAACAGCAATTGCAACAAATGTTGCGACTGTTTCTGTAATTGAAGAAACAGTTGCTGCAACTTTTCAAGAAACTGTTGCGACAACAGCTGTTGCAACAATAAATGCGGCAGATGCATATAACTACATATTGAGTCGATAAGCAAAACATCAAACTTTTGTCCACATCTTTTGCAAATATAGATAAAGTTTAAAAAAATCTTTACTGTTGCAACCTCAAAACGTTAGAATACAGCGATCGCTTTTTATCGTGGCATAGCAACAGTTGCTGCAACAGTTGCAACAACTTTTGCAACAAATGCAAATACAACAGCAGCTGCTGCAACAGACATTTTTGCAACAACTTGTGCAACAATTTTTAGCACAACAACAGCTGCTGCAATCTATCGAGCAAATGTGGCAACAATGTTTGCTGCAATAACTGTACTAACTGCTGCAACAAGGACTGTCACCCATTGCTGCAACATTCTTGCAACAACTGCTGCAACAGTTGCAGACATGTTTGCAACAACTGTTTTTACACCGAAAGTTGCAGCAAATCCGGCAGTAGCATCTGTTGCAATAATAACAATAACTGTTGCAACAATGACTGTTTCTGCGGTGTGTTGATAACACAACAAATGACGCACCTGTTGCAGTAAATCTGGCATCAACATCTGCTGCAATTATTAAAGTGACTGCGGCAACAAAGACTGTCACCCGCTGCTGCAACACTCTTGCAACAACTGTTGCAACAGTTGCTGCAACCGTTGCAGTAACTTTTGCAACAATTTTAATACAATAACAACTGCTGCAACAGTTCGAGCAAATGTGGCAAAAACATCTGCTGCAAAAATTTCTATAACTGCTGCAACAAGAACTGTCGCCCATTGCTGCAACACTCTTGCAACAACATTGCAACAGTTGCTGCAACAGTTGCAACAACTCTTGCAACAATTGTTTATACAACAGCAGTTCAGCAAATTTGGCAACAGAATTTGCTGCAATAATTACAATAACTGCTACAACAAAAACTGTCACCCGTTGCTGTAACACTTTTGCAACAACTGCGGCAACAGTTGCTGCGACAACTGTTGCAGCAAATATGACAACAACATTTGCTGCAATAACTACATTAACTGCAACTACAATAACTACTATCATTGCAACAATTGCCAGAATAACTGCTGCAATGTTGTTGCAACAATTACTGCAACAGTTGCATCTACAATTGTTACAACAGTTGTTGCATATGAAATTAAGTATAACTAATAAATAACAAATTAGAAGCAAACTTGCATGCAAAAATGTGTTAAAAATGGACAAAAGTGATTGGGGTCAACGTTGACCCCAGTGGTATCGGATGGGTGTAAAAAATTGCGGTAGTAGGAGGGTTAATGATTTTAAATCACAAACCACTCAGCATGTATTTACCTCCGCCAAGAAGGTAATGTTTTTGCCGGTTTTTGTTTGTTTGTCTGTGTGTTCGGGAGATAACTCAAAAAGTTAAGGACGGATTTTGGGCACATGTCGGGCATGGCATAACCTACAAGTGGTTAAATTTTGGGCGTGATCCCGCAGAAATCTTGGATTCTGGATCACTTTGAAATTTTCGTTACCATTGCTTTCAATGGGACATACGGGATATTGCTGTTGTCGCTATGGTACTGGCACCTGGCGAACAACATGGCGTTGAATCAAGGTTTTTTAGGTCACATAAAACTAGGTCAATGTAGAAAATGCAACTATAGTTTGAAACGCACTCAAAGCTTCCGCTTGTTTGTTTTCGTCGGACAAGCTGTGTCGAATCAGTAGCCTTGGCGGAGGTACCTGCGGGCTTTGACTGCTTTTCTAGTTTATAAGTATTTTTACAAAAAGTACTCATGACACAATTGGCCATAAAATGACCATTTACATTTTTGCATCACCTAACATCTGTTTTTGCACTAACTGTAAAAAAACAGAAAAAGTAAAATATGCATCAAATAAAAAAAATCAGTAAATTTCATTTTCATATCTGTGATCTCAACAACCCTGACATCAGTCCATTTGATTACATTGTTTGTGGTCTGATGCTATCTATGTTTATGAACTCAAGATGACCAGTTAATTATTGATGTTGCAGCTGCAAAAATTATCACTATGCTACCAATGTGTTTTTGTAAATACAAAGGGCAATTATTTTGGATTTTTATTGTATGCAGTTAGATAAGTTGACAATCAGATAAACTGCCAGTTAAAGTGAAAAAAATGTGGACAAATTATATGTACTTTATCAGCGTTATTCTGACCAAGTAATCGTACTACTTTAAATAAAAATGTAATATTTTGCTTTTTTGGCTTTTGCTTGGTAGTGCATAAAGAACAAGAAATTTGAGCTAATGCTCACGAGATGTGCGAAAGCCTATAGCAGTTCAAATTGCTTTTGTCTATCTTTAGCCATTTCGTCGCAATTCGCTTTTGAAGTGAGCTGAAAATTGCAAAAAAACAATGAAATCCCTTATATTTGAAGTTTAAAGTATGTCTACATGATCAATGTTGATAAAACTAAAAAGCTCGTTACTAGGGCTTGTTGTGACAGACGGCATATTTATGTTTATCTGCAGCCGTTTTTATGGTAGACTTCCAACAATGGTAAAATAACGACTTTTATGGGGTACCGCAATTTGATGCCCTTATGCGCAGATTTCTTTAAACGTAGAAGGTCAAGACTTAGATTGTTGAAATCTACGTTTAATGTTAAAAATTTCATATGCAGCTAGTTTTGGCCTATCTGTAGGGAATTTGGCACAATTCGCTCTTGAAATGTGTCTCTCAGCCCAAAATCGCCAAAAAATTCATAAAAACCCATTTTTTGTTCAGCGTCATCTAAGGTCATTGAATTTGGTGGTAATTGAAAGCCAGTGTACGACTTCTTATTAGTGATTAATAGTAACCTAGGCCCTATCTCGCACCGTTATTGAGATACTGCAACTTATTGGCTAAAAATTGCAGATTTTTTCTATCCCCTCTTTTTAGCGCCCTTGTTCGGGTTCACGACCTTTTTCAAATTTATGGAAAAGCTTTACAGTTTTTGAAACTAAAGTTTTTCATGCAGCCGACTTTAAGATTTGGTGATCGTATAGCTTGCACCGTTTTTGACTGATCCACCCATGTGACAAACGGACAGACAGACAGAAGGACGGACGGATAGAATTGCGATGGCTAAGACACGCTAAAGCAGTAGCTGTTTTGCGCGTAAAAATTATGTGAAATGAGAGACTGAATGGTCGTTTGATGGCCAGTTGTATCAGAAATGTTCGTGCCAAAATTTTTTGGAATCTGGTAATCTGTCTTCAAGAAATAATTGATAATGCATTTGATCTTTTTTAAGACTGAGTGTATATATACTGTATACAAATTTAAACTCCTATTCATACTGGTTTTTAGTTAGCTTTATATACAGACACTATTGGTTTTTACCTACATATTGGCTCATTTTATGGTTAACGATTGTTATTGGCTTGCGGCTGTGACAAGATTGAATGTACCGTAAATTAGAAAAGTATGAATAATTAACTGCTCTTCTTCTATTGACACCACTGTAAACTCAATCAAGTTGCAGTCAATAATGTTGGGGTTTTTTTAATATGCAGTGTATATATATTGTATATAGATTTAAACTGATATGCATACTGGTTCTTAATTTACTTAATACATAGACACTATTGGTTCGTGGCCTAATGCCCACATATTGGCTTTATTAATGGCTAATGACGATTATTGGCCTCCTGCTGCAGGTGATTTTACCATAAATTAAAAAATGTATAAAAAATTAACTGTTTTTTTCCATTGACACCAATGTAAGCTTAAGTGTCACATGCGAAAATCACCAGAACTGTTTTGAAGTTAATGCTTATTTTGCAGACATAGCTGGTTAAGCAGCATCAGCATTCATGATTAGTTATTGATTGTTTATACAACAATTTGTTGACATTGATCTAGATTTGCTAGTTATTTGAAAATTGACAGGGGTAAGGTTTTTTGGAGAACAGTGTATATTTATGAGTTTGGCACTTAGGCTGTCTCTGCATGCATAGGGCATAATTTTCTCTAAATATTATTTATGTGCTGCTGCTGCATAGTGCATGCTGTTTGCGAGATACCAATAGCACATATTAGTGATAATTGTTACAGCATCGATGCCATTGGCGATGTCAATGTTCGACCAGTCGCTGAGCCACATCATAAAGCCAGCGTCGACGTAGCAGTTTGATCAGTAGCAGAGCTGAACATTTTTCTTGCTATCATACACAACGATGTCAGTGCCAGTAACAAAGTTCGACCAATCACAGAGCCACACAGTCCTCGGCCAATTGCACGCCATGCTGCCAGTGCCTACATATGCTGACATACAACCAATCACTTCGTGTGGGTCCGGGGATTTAGAATAGACCCACTCTGGTTTTGGCCAGATGGGGTAACAAGTGCTTAAGCCAGGTTTTTAGTTTTGTATTGGTATAGTTAGATTGTGCATGTGTGTATTTTTTGTTAGTTATCAATAATGTTTGGGTGCGTTTGTGTGTAGGTATCAGCGCATTAGAGGTTTTGACGATAATTCGCTATATATATTTACATTTGACATTGACATTGACATGTAGTTTATTACGGTATTGTA
>Ga0056128_1006712_pt1 | contig 14535 bp, 6 predicted proteins | sample WorMetLIZISLAND2_FD_71113 | JGI IMG/M metagenome (GOLD analysis project Ga0056128, IMG submission 71113) | Marine gutless worms symbiont microbial communities from Max Planck institute for Marine Microbiology, Germany - Olavius geniculatus... ...
CTAAAACAAACTACTTCGCCAACATTTAAAAACTGGAGATTTAAAAAACAAGTCCGAAGATAAAACAGCATTGACAAGCGAATTGTCACTAATCTGCAATGATCGCCATAGTGAGAAAGTAACGGAATGTGCCGTGCCTGCAATACATGTGCTAATTGACGGACTGAGTAGTATAGCAATAAAACACGTTATGAATTTATATATTCATATCCAAACAAATAAATTCACCAATTAGTTTCAACTCGTTGTTATCCGTTGGCCGTGGTTGTATAGGCGGCAATAACGTGACGCAGTGCTGTGCGTCAAGAGGAGTGACTGGCAGCTGTCTGGCAATATGTTCTGGTGACGTCGCCAGCTTTCCAACTGATGTTCTTCAGTGTCGGTCACATATTAACAGTTACTACACGTGCTACAACTTGTCTCAGTCAACGCCACTATCGACCACAACGCCAGGTAAACCCACACCTTATCGCATGACTTGTTTAGCTTGTGATCGTTGGGGTACAATTTTGAGATAGTCGCTGCCGAATCTCGACAATCGGTTAATTGAGGTACCCTTATTGAGCCCGTTTTACGCTAATGTTTGCATATTTTGAACGTACAGTGTATTTTATGCCTGCGTTGTTAGAAGTTGAGTTTGTCAATTTTTTATTAAACGAGTAAATGATGATGACTATGATGATGATGACGATGAATGCGTATGATTGTTTGATTGACAGGTCGTCGCTGTCTGCCGACAAACGGTTGTCCGGGGCTCGTGTGTGAGTACGGACTAACCAGAGATGATGCTGGATGTCATATCTGTACCTGCCATGAACCGTGTCAAGTGAGTGACTCTGTCATGTTAAATCTTTCGCAAGACGACTCGATGAACTTGGTCGTTTAGATTCAATAATATTACTGATGCAGCAGAATGTAACAGATCACACATTATGATATTCCAACTTATTCATTAACTCGGAGATTAATTAGGAATACATTTGAAACAAAATGCAGGTATGCCACTCAGGAAATGGTAAGCTTTCAGAAGAGTGTATTCACTGCGTTGATGGCTGGCTATATTGTCAACCTACATGTAGAGCGGTTGCTGAGAAAACGATGAAAAAATTTAGGGGTCCACTTTTTCTGCCGCACCCTGTAGACGGTGTTATTACATGTTAACTGAAAATTAATGCTAATTGAAAAAAACTAAAATAACGGTAAGAGAGGGTTTGATTGGCTCCTTTGATTTTACCAATTTTCGTAATGTTATTTTTTTCTGTAAATATCTGTAGCTGAAGATCGGTAGCACTTTTAAACACCATCTTAGAACATTGTTCTGATTTTGCTGCTGCTTTAGTAGTCGTCGCCGTGTGCCACCGACAACTGTTCGCTTTTTTGATTCTGACATTTTGACAAATGTTTTGTGATGTGCGTGTTAGACATTTCGGTCATGACCGCATGATCATGATTTGTGCACAGGATATTGAGTGCGAGGAAGGCAGCGAATGTACAATAACGTCGGAGAGAGTTTGCGAGCTTGACATGTGTCACCTCGAGTACAGCGGACAGTGCACAGGTGAGCGATGTAAGGTAACCTGAAGTCACATGTATGCAATAAACCTGAAACTTGAAACTTTGATTCCGTTTTATCGCACGTGCGAACACCACTTGAATTTCGCACTGTTTGATGTCATAATGGTGAGCCTAAAAGGCTAAAACTGTTTTAGGTTTTTGCAAATCGTCAAAATACTGTACTAATGATGTGTTTGTGTGCGCTGCCGATGTAGCTCGTTGTCAGACGTTGAACTGCACCAACCCTGATCACCAGTTCTGTCGCTATGGTCATGTCAAGAATTCGACAACCGGGTGTGACATGTGTCCATGTCTTGAACCTTGCCGGGTAAATGCACCGTGCACTTGCTTCACAGTACAGTACAGGGTGGGTCAAAAAACCGGACCTGTTTGAGCGTTGATAACTCAGCAACGGTTAATGTTAGAAAGATGTTATACGTCAAAAGTTTCAGAATGCTGTAAGGAATAAACGACAAATTTGCATAGTGAAGCATTTAAATTTTCGTTGCTTAATTTGCATAAATATTTGTCTCCTCCAAAATTCTGCTAAATTTGACTGTAACACGTGGTATTAACATCGATATTTGAGCTTTTATAACTTAGCGATGTTTATTGACGGAAAAGCACGTAATATGCCAAAAGTTTCGAAATTGTGCACAAAAGAGGTGTACAACTTGCATGTCTCAGCATTTAAATATTCTTTGCCTGATTTACACAAATCTACCCCACCCTTAAACTCATGCTAAATTGGCTGTAACACATGAATTTAAGTTGATTTTCATTTAGCATACACTAAAATATTAACAATCATTAACACATACGTTAAGTTTAGATGAAATTCGACATAGGCAGTTGCCCAGCTTTTGCATTCATAACTGTCATCAGTCCTTTTAAGCAGCTGATCGATCGCTGGAGTCAATGTGTTCAGGATTAGCTGAGCCCAGCATTCGATTAGCACACATTTTAGCTGGTCAGTTACTGAAATTTTGTGACCATGCTATTTGTTGCAATGCCTCTACACTGCATAATTCACAGAATTTAAATCTAGACTTTCTGGCAGTGAGTTTTTGAGTTTAATGAACACGGGCACATGGGAGTGCAGGCAAATGCCTAATTTCGGAAGTAATGAAAATTTGTGCAAATTAGGCAAAGAATATTCAAATGATTTGCTATGCAAGTTCGGCCCTTTTTGTGTACAACATTCTAAAACTTTTGACATATCACACGCCTTTCTATGGGTAACCATCGCTGAGTTATCAACGCTCAAACAGGTCCGGTTTTTTTGCCCACCCTGTAGATGATAGGCACGGTTTCATAGTTGTTCTAATCAATAACAGCTGCATACATCGTTGCAGTTGCTGTCAGTCGCGTCGCCGTTTAACGTTGTGTATTCTTGCTGTCACGAATGAATAGTTGCGCAGTTAAAGATCTCAGTATTTTAATACTTTTGTCATTTACTTAGCAAAAGGTTTTACCAAAATGTTTAGCTAAATCAATTGGTGGTGTGGATGATCTTATTAAATAAAAATACTCATAATTTGTATCGCTTTCTGCATGTCACGTGACAAGTGAATACGAAATTTTACATTGATATCAGCCAGCATTATCGAAGCGGTGAAATTGTTAAAATTGATTCCACCAAAAACGTAAAAACTTAAATTGACGCAAAATTACCATATCGACTTCAAATTTTGCAGGGTCGGTGATATTTCCAGGTCATATGGTCACATTATAGCAATGGCAGCTGAATCTGCCCTTTGTGGGTTAACACCGTTTTGTGGTAAAATGTGAGTTTGAAAAATATAGCGAGTAATATTAATATTGGCAAACGAACAAATTGGTGAATAACTAGACAATGTTATTTGCCTGTGTGTGTCTGCGAACAGGACTTTACGTGCGAGCAAGGCAGAGTATGTCAGGCAGTCAGGAGAACGGTGTGCCACGGAGGTTCATGTAACTCGGAATATTCGCCGTCGTGTGTCGGCAAGTTCTCGTCACTGGCTTGTGTTGACTTGATCTCCAGCTGCCAAAAAGGACTGCAGTTGAAAATGTTTCGCGATGGTTTTTTAAACAGTGCTAGGTGCACTTCGTTTTAAAACTTGTATCTCTGGCACGTTATTATGGCTGCAGGGCTGTATTTGCCACATTTCTACTCAGAGGTCCGAATTTTGACGTCACTAGTCTTGTGTGAAGCTGTGGTGGGAAGGAAAATTTCAATTTTTAAAATTAACATGTGCACGAATGCGCGTTAATCGGCGTCCTCCGCTACGTCTCTGCTGAAATTAAGTTCTGCATTTTTTTAGGTTTTTCGTTGAAATTTTTATATGTTACTGCACTTTGGTATCACTGGCAGTGCTAGGTCTAGCCCAGATGCTGCATCGTAAGTGGTGTTCTTGCAGTCGTACGTAACTTACTTATTAACTTACTAACGTTTAGCAAATATTTTTACACGCGAGAGCTAGCATAGCGCGTATTAGCTACGGTAATTCTGTCTGTCCATCCGTCTGTCCGCTGTCTTGTCTGTCACGTCCTGGTACCGATCGAAGCCCAGGCGAGATAGAGACTTTTGGTTTTTCACCTTATGATAGGCTGGAGTCTCCAGTATTTCGTGACCAAATTTTGTGCTGCTGGGTAAGGGGCTTGCAATCGAACGAGGGCGTGAAAGAGGGGCACCCCTCCTAAAAGACGTTATTTTACCGCTATTGGGTCGGCTAGCGTGAAAATGGTTGCAGCTAGGCACCGACATGCTGCTTATCATAACAAGCACTGGTTACGAGCTTTTTGGGAATGTCAACATCGATGACCTTGAATAACCTCAAACTCGCAAAATAGGGGTTTTAGTAAATTTTTTCGCGATTTCGGGCTGCGACACGCATTTTAAGACTGAATTGCGCCGAAAGGGCTGGAGATAGACCAAGATAACCTGCACATGAAATTTTCAGCATTGAATGTAGATTTTAGCAGTCGAAGTCGGGACTCTCTAAGTTCAAGGAGGCCTGCGCATGAGGGTGTCAAACAGGGATACCCCTCTAAAAAGTGGTTATTTATCCGATGTTTGTTTGTCTAGCGTGAAAATGGTTCCAGATAGGCACAGTGAGTGAGTGAGTAGTTTCTTAACGGCACATCAGCACAAAATAGGCCATTCAGTGCTATACATGGTTAAAATTAATTAAAAGCAGTCAATATATGTACTAAAAGCAAAGTTAAATACTTTTTAAAGATCAAAGCTATTAAGCTAATGTAAAAACAACATTATATATAGGCTTACGATTGTAAAAGTTGATAGGCCTATTTTTAACAAAAGCGATTATGTTGCGAGATGCAATATTTTCAAAAACGTCCTTGAGTATGTCCACTCCAAAATATCTTTGACGTGCTGCACTGTATCGGGTGTCAGATAGGCACAGACATGCTGCTTAACATAACAAGCATTAGCGATGAGCTTCTTAGGACTGTCAACATTGATGATCTTGATTACCTTTGAACCCTAAAATATGGGTTTTTGGTGTTTTGGGCGACTTTTGGCTGCGAAAGAGTGAATTGCGACAAAATGGTTGGAAATAGACCAAGATTACCTGTGAACAGGAACTGCTAAAGGCTCTCGCGCGTCTCATGATCATTAGCTCAGATATCTTGTATATTTTGGTTTTACAAGCGTTCAGCTTTTCGCTACATTGCTGACACTCTGAAACTGTTTTACTAATACGTTTGTACATATCTGCGTTTGCTTCGCAGTTGAGTGTCCGGTATTCGACTGCGTGACAATTGAAAGATGTCGATACGGGTTCGCGCGTGATGCCAATGGTTGCCAGACGTGTGCATGTCATAATCCGTGTGAGGTAAATAGCAGCATGATTAGGCACTCCGTATCAGATGTGTTACGTCTGCAGATCATGCGTATTAATTGATACTTGGTGAATTGTTAATACGCTAGAGGTAAAACAGACGTGAAAACGTCGAAACCCCGAGTTCGTGGTTTTTGAAAAACTTTATAGTTATGGGGCTTGTCATATTGTACAAGAACACGTCCTGAGGTCTCATGCATTCTTCATGACTGAAATGCAACATTTTCATTGTTTTTTTTTAAATTTTTATTGCATTGACAATATTATCATATTACCATTTTATGTTTTGTTGGCTTGGCTGATAAATCAATAGGCTTACTGTCTGTATTGCACACCATTTTTTATTTATTTCTCTGCCTTGTGTTTTATCGTGCTGGGCAGTTGGGTTGAACCGGCGTCATGTTAAGTGACGAATTTACCTTTCTAAACACTACGCCTACATATTAACTGTAATGCCCATTGCCCATTTGAAGACATCCTTCACTCAAAACACTTATGGTTACTTTTTCAGAACATGATAGGATGAAAAAAAATCTTAATAATTAAACGTCTTACATAAGAAAACAGCTTTTACACTGCAGAGCGAGTTACGCAGACGTAAACATTTGCTTATTTTTCAGGGTGTGAGGTGCCCAGCTGGCACGGTCTGTCAACCGTCTGACGTACCGATTATGATTGCAGAAAACGGAAATATTCGACCTTTTTATACGACAGTTTGCATGCGTAAGTACTATTTCATCAATAACAAAATGCAGTGTTTTTAACTGATTCGTGTTTTTTCATTTATGCATTTTGTTCTTTTTTTAGAATACATTTTATATGTATTCTGTACTTTATATGCCCTTATGCAAATGGTTTGAATCAACCAAATAATTGAATCGATCAATGAATTTGCTGAACATGCGTCGAATGCAAATCTATAGTGCATGTAGTAATATTTTAATGTAAAGCGTTTGTGCAATGTAAAGCGTTTATTAAACTTTGTGATTTATTCGTGTCATTTCAGTCCATTTTTTCTCAAATAAGTTATACTTGTTTACTTTTTTGTCATTTATGTTAATACTTGTCATTATGTATGGTGTTTTGCTGATTATTTATTTTACCAATGGACTGGTGCCTGTGGATGTTTCAGAGTTATCGACTGTGTCATCGCCAATAGTCACCAGAACACGTAATCAACAGTTTAGAAGTATGTGTACTTCCTACATCAATAAAAATATCTCCTGTTTAATGCCCGTTTATTTGACAACTTATTTTTACAAATTGCTATAGCTAGGTTTCTGTGATTAACGTCGATGCGGCTTAGCTACACCAAATATGACAACTGTGAGTGACACAAGAAAAAGTGAGAACTTGGCGTGGACGCAAGTTTATGCAAGTGATAAAAAACAACTTGATAGAGAGTTATAGGTTTATTAAGATCTACTGTTTCAACATAACCCGCAGGTTGCTTATGTGGTAAGTGCAGAGTAATAGAAAAGAGATATGCTTGTAACTTTCAACTTATTTTTTAGCAGAAGTCATAAAGTCAAGCCACGGAGGTGTAGGCTATTTGTAGATATGTAGGCTCAGAAACTGTTGGTAGTTTTGTGCGTTCTGTACATTTGTAAAAGTTATGTTTTGAAAGCACAGCCAGCCGAACCTCATTTCTTAAGTATCACCTATGAATTTGATTAGTTAGTTGGTTGTTTGATTGCTGATTATTGATTGACTGATATCATGAACGATTTGTTCATTATTCAATAAGTTAGAATTATGCCTGTCAGTGGCATTTAATTTTATTTCAAGTGATACATTGAATCACGCTGTGTTTGCGTTGCTGCCGTTTTTGTCTAGTAGTGACATGAGTTAAAGTGTTAATATTTATCTGGCGGTTTGTAGGTTGTTGCGAGAGGGAACTGGTCAGTCCACTTTGCCGCAGACTGTGTTCATATGATTCGCTGCTGTCACACTTGGAGAACCCTGTCTATGCCAGCTGTCTTAATCATCTCGTCGGCCTTGTTGGATGTGCAACTGGTAGGCCTACATTAGTTTTTGCTGTTATTTTCAGATTAACCTTATTAAGATTATGATTATAAAATCCAGCTGACAAGTGAGTTGCACATTTTGCATGCATTTGCCAGGTTCATTAATAGATTACATTATCTACTTCTTCTTACATTATTCTGAAGTCTTTTTGTCAGTATAATGTGTTTTTGTCTATTGTGTTTTATTTGTTGGTTTCCCTAATTTTTCTATGCTAAATTAGTGGTTTTAGTCTGAAATAAACACACTCATTGACTAATTAATTGATTAATTACTAATCATTGCAGGCGGCATTGACAGAACGCAGTGCTGTGAGTCAAAGGGTGTGGGAAGGAATTGTCTCAGTGTGTGTTCCGGTGACGTCACAAGTTTTCCCGCCAATCTCAGGGAATGTCAGGCGCACATGCACAGTGTGGCTTCGTGCTATGGCGTCCCAATACCGACCACCACCGTGGCCCCGACTCCCGGTGAGCTTTTTTTTTGTTTTTCTGGTAAGTAGTAACTGTAACTTCAAGTCTGTTGTTAACTAGAAAACTATGTCGGTGCGGCCGTCGGCCTGACTTTTGATTTTTTTAGCTAAAAACTAAAACACCTGTTACTCCTGTCAGGAAAAATTTTTACGCTAATTTTTTTTGGTTTATTTTTTCATTATTTCCGCCAGCAGCCCGTATGGGATAAACAGAGGAGGAACCGACAGACGGACGGACGGACAGACGTACAGACGGGCGGACGAGCAAGACCCGCATGTATCCTATCAGGACAACCGCACTATGTTAAAGTAAAAGTATGTTTTAGTTATAGCTTAGTGTTTTATTTTCAGTCATTTTTGTATCGATGATGACATTAGTGGTTCTGCTCGATACAACTCGTATTATTTGCGACGTAGACATGATGTTTTGCCAACGTGATCGGTGTGGCACGTCATGCAGTAAGATGCCATGTTTTTTAATAATATGTATATACGGGGTGGGCCAAAAAAGTGAGCTATTGTACTTATTCCATATCTTCGCTAAACATTTACCAATTTTCACATTTTTACCAGTAGACTCTGGAAGAAATTTGCTACTCAATGGGATGCACACCACACCCATTATGTCACTACACTACCTTGTAAAATATAAATATTCAAAAACGTACAATATCTACAGACAGTAAAAAGGTCGAGTGGTTTTGGGTGTAAGTAAGGATTCCAAATGCCCTCTCTGTCAAGAAAATGAGGATACATCTCTACATTGCAATGTAGTGCTTTAATGCTTCTCCGGAAGGATATCCTTGGAGACTATACTATTTTGTTAGACACCTTGAGTGATGTCCATTGGTTTCTCCTCTTGAAGTTTGCGAAAGCTTCCAAGAGGTTCTGTCGACCTTGAGGTCTGTCGGGGTTGCGCACTGGGCCCATGAAGTGGTCTCAGCGCAGGGTTGCCGCTTATGTGATCACCCTTCCCGCAGGTAAAGGTAAAGGTAAAGGTAAAGGTAAGGGATGCACACCACACCCATTATGTCGCTACGCTACCTTGTAAAATATAAATATCCAAAAACGTACACTATCTACAAATGGTAAAAAGGTCGAGTGGTAAATTTTTAAAGTAGTCAAGTAAAATGTTAAATATAAGTTATAATAAGTGTCAGAAAGGCTTAGGAGTAGCTACGGAGTAAGTTTTCATGTTTCAAAAAATAATGCACAGCATGTAGGACCGCATAATTGAAACACATTGCTCTGTATGCTCATGCAGTTAACTGAGCAAGATTGCACCATTAACCAGCATTAAAGTACGTTGAAAATTAGTGCACAGTAAAATAGTTCAAATTATTTTATAAAAATGTTTAATATGTCCTTCAATGTTTTTGACACTTATTTTAACATTTAAGCTATATACTTCAAAAATTTACCATCAGACCTTCTGTCCATCTGTAGATATTTTATGTTTCTGGATGTTTATATTTTACAAGGTAGTGTAGTGACAATAAATGTGTTGTGCATGCTACCGAGTAGCAAATTTTTTACAGAGTTCACGGGTGAAAAAAATGTGAAAATTGATCAATATTTAGCGACGATATGGACAAAGTGCAATAGCTTACTTTTTTGGCCCACCCTGTATATAATATACGTACATGTATCGCATATTAACAACACGACAGAAATTGCTCAGATTTCTACTGTGCAACATATTGCGTAATTAAAATGTTAAAATGGTCAGTCAAAGAGAAAAAGACAGACAAACAGTCTGACAGACAAGACGACAATGACCAGTAAGTAAGATGCAAATTGACAGAGCGCCAAATGTTCATATTCGATCACTTTTTGAAGACTCCACCGCACAATGTCAGTACGTCAGCAGAGCTGAATCTGAGGCGCCATCTTAATTTTTTTTGCAGTTTAATGTGTTGGATTGTTATGTGTTTATGTTTGCCTTTGTTACGCAGTGGAATGTCCAGTGTTTAAATGTGCAACGGAAGAAGCGTGTCGCTACGGATTCGCACGGGATGACAATGGCTGCCAGATCTGTGACTGCTACGATCCATGCCAGGTACGCTTAACCGCCGATATCTAATCAACGTTAAACCCCAATTTTTGTTATGGCATGTGTCGACTAAATATGCAAATTGTAAAGGTATTTATTCTACAATCAATATGTCTCTGTATAATTGCGTATATCATATGTTTGAATAATTAATGTTTGACTGTGCAGTGTGCATTATTTGAAGAATATCGTTTCAGATTCGGATTGGCAGAAGAGGTATAGCAGAGATTTTTAGTTAACGTTTCTTACAGCATTACAGTCTTTTATTAGCCTACTTAAAGCGGTACGTAAAGCAACATGACAGATGATAGTGCATAAAGATTCTGAATGATACGTTGCTTGTTGCTTGTAACTGTTGTTTTACAGGACGTGGCGTGTCCGGCCGGTAGAACGTGTCAGGTGTCGAATGTGCAACCAATGACCAGTGGCAATAGAACTACAGGCTTTACGACAACTTGCATACGTAAGTACCAGAAATATAACAAGAAGTCATTGTCTATAACTTCAGGCCTGCTCGTGATACAAGTCGCCGATTGGTCGTCACCTGTGTTGTGAAAAGAAAAAAAACAGATTACAGATCGCATTGTGAACGACTGTTTTTTTTGTGGCGGGCATGCGATCACAAAAAATGAAACTCTAACTTAGGGCCTATTTTGTGGTATTGGCCGTTAAACTAAACATTTGGCTACTTTCTGATAAAAATTTTTTATTGAAAAACGTTGTACTATTTTAATGTTGCATTTTTCTGTACGTCGAAGGAGTTTGTCACGTGCAAGTTCGAAATAATTTTTACATTAAAGCGGAACATACATGTTAAACTATGTGTATTTGACAGCTAAACCGGGTGAGTGTCCACGTCTTGAGCCGGGGATGGGGGGTGTATGCTGGGAACAGTGTTCAACTGATGCCGACTGTAGCGAAGACTTGAAGTGCTGTTCCAACGGCTGCGGTCACGTCTGCATGGCGCCAGGTAGACCTATCAATCAGTCGGTCAATGATGAGAATAAGAATGGCGGTGATAATAGTAGACTTTTACCTAACATCGTCGTTGTTGTTGTATAGCAAAAGCGAAGCATGACACCACATGTAACCGTAGCATGTGCTCATTGTGCTGCCATAGATAATATGAGTGTGTCGTAATTTTTTTTGAATTTTTGTATTTGAATTATTTCTGTTGTATTAGTTTTTATGAAACGGATTTTTATGGTGTGATTTTAACAAGTACAGCGACAGCGACAATGATAAGCATACAAGTCCGCGTCTTATTCACAGCACAGTGCAAATATCATGTGTCACGTTTGCTGACTGATTTTCGTGATTCGCTCACTGGCATACTCTGCAGAGTGCAGATAAAACTGTTGTTAAAGATCCCACCACACCTTAAACGCGTCGCTACACTATCTTGTGAAACACGATTGTTGTAAACTAGCGTGTCTGTGTGCAGTCAGCCATAGTCTATAGCTGATAGATGAACTGTCTGAGACCATGCATAAAGCAGGCAGTAGGCCTAACTGTGGTAAGAGAATCAGGTTAGGTTTTATGGATGTGAGTATATTGCATATTGTCGGCTTGTGCTCGTAGGTGTTTCGCCGACGTCGTCGCCGTCGACGACAACCGTCAGCAGAAGAACTGATCAACAGTTCAGAAGTATGCATGCATGATTTGTTTATACAAAAACGCATCTGTTATTACTAATAAATATCCTTTTCCGCGTAGAGCTTAGCACTTCTATCTATTACAGTGTTATGTGGGGCTAGAGAAAGAGGTGTCCCTTCTATCATAATGGCGTCTCATACATTCAGTCGGATTTTGCATGTACATGTAGCTACTAGCGTGCACGAGAGTGACGATCGCACATGTATGTATAAAAGAACGGACAGTCTGATCTCAGTGATCTGATGGCAAAGCGGCGTCGCTGATAAAGTTTTGTGTTTTGTTCACATGGTAATGTTGGTGCAAAAAAGTTGCATATCCCGTCGTCATCCATCATCAACGTCACATTTTTCAAGGTCAAGGAAACAGGCTGTAAATTGGATTTTTTTGTCTAAAGTGCCTACGTATCATATTGTTTCTTTGCCTGTTAGCTAGGCGTACTGCACACAGTTTACTGTCAGTCTCAGTGTTATGCTTTTTGTTAAGTTGATATCATGTCTGTGTCTGGTGGTTTCCAGGTTGTTGTGAAAGGGAAGTCACAAATTCAGTCTGCCATCAACTATGCTCCTATGATTCGCTGCTGTCCAACGTGGATAATGTGAAATATTTCGTCTGCTTAAGGCAGCTCAAACCCATTGTTGGCTGTGCAATTGGTGCGTCAATTTTTTTTTCTACTGTGAAGTCTAATTATGTTATTGTGCATTTAATATCTAAAAATATTGGATACTGTGTGAAAAATGACTGGCGTTTACTCGGTTTTTTTTCAGCCATTTTGTTATCTGTTTTATCTACTAAGTTAGAGTTTATTTGTTGCTCAAGTTGCATAATAATATAAAACTGAAATTATGCACCATTTAATAACAACTAATGTAAGTTGTTTTCTACATTTTACAATGTCATTCCGATAGCAACATTGTCGTCTCGTCAAAAATAACAATTTTTTATTACCGTATGTGTTCCGTAAAGCTAGCAATCCACCACAACATTTTTCTTAACTAGAGCTCGCTCGCAGGTTGGACCGTGCTGTGGAGCGCAGGTCGCTTTTTTGGTTCCGTAGTCTGACGGACGTAGGAAGACACAGCTTTTCCATTTCTCTCTCTCTACGTCTCGAGGTCTTGTAACCCAAGACCCTCGATCACCAGAGACGGATTTAGGCATTTTCAGCCTGTTGCGCCGAATAGGGGCCCCGCAAAAAGCTTTACAGCCCGCACAATGTTTGACAGCGGTCAGCGGCGCGACATTTTGTGGCCTGCGGGGCCTCTTCATGACGTATGACGTGTTGCAGTATTCAAAAGTTTAGGCTTACTTCATGCAGCAAGACATTTCGTCGTAATGTCGTGCGGCACCGAGGCTTCCAAATTCGGAAAAAATGTAGCATATTTCAAATCAGGTAGAGCAGCAGCAGGTCTGCAGTTATAACGCTAAATTTGTAGTAAGTTCATGTACACTGATGTCACAACATTTGAAAGGACTTCAATTGAACAGGGCCTTACAATCGGGTTTAAAGCCGTTGCTGTACCGTTGAAAGTTTTCCCATGAAGTATAAATGTGTTCACGTATGGTAGGCGGCGTTGACAGAACTCAATGCTGTGAGTCGAAGGGTGTGAGAGGTCATTGTCTTGGCGCGTGTTCCGGTAACATCGCCGATATGCCAGACAATCTCTTCGACTGTCAAACACACCTGTACAGCATCGCTTCATGCTACGGCGTTACACCACCTCCAGTCCCCGGTAGGTTTTTTGTGAAATATATTATTTCACTTTGTGTTGGAAGGTTTTGTTTTGCATTGTTAGAAGTGGTTAATACATTTTATCGCCACTGTCGTCATCGTCATAATCATCATTATCAAACCATAAGACTAAACTGAAGACTAATTCCAGAAGTAAACGAATAAAGCAAACATAATTATTCTGAAAGTCGCGTACTAAATTTTTTTGAACTTATTATAATTTAGTCATTTTAAAATTTTCTTAAAACCATCCAGCTTAAAATTTCGATTTTGTTTAAGAATTTGTTTACCAACACAAGCAGTAGTTAATTTGTATTCTTTAATCATGTTCAGGATATTTCAATTAGCAGTAATGCAAAAAAGTATGTCAGTAGTAGCGTGCATGTGAAAGATTTTGAGCATGAATGATTATTGTAGTTGACTGAATGTTGAATGTTCAGCCTGCCCACTGGTCGCTTGTGACTTGTACTGTGAGTATGGATGGGAGAAGGATCCCTACACGGGATGTGACGTCTGTCGATGCAGCGATCCATGCAAGGTACGTGTATCATGGTGTATGCTGCAATATGTAGATTGGAGACGCAATTATCTCTTGCAATAACACATCTTATGCTTTCTGCCATTTAATAAATCGCCACAGTACTTCTTTAGATACTGTGCAGTTACTGGCATTTACTTTTCTTGCACGTTTCTGCCAGAGATGGATAACATGAAGAATTAATTACACTTTGCTGTAACAAATGTGATAACAATCCAAATATGGAAGGCCAGTATAGTAGCCTAATCATCGTATTGCAGTATAATGGTCATAATAGCTTCTTTCTGCTTGCATTCGTGTGCCCACTGACGGGTTAATCAAATCTCTTATCGCCGCGTCTCAGGTTTAGAATCGTCTTCCTGTGTCTGTTCAGACCACACTTCGTCTTTCTGTCATCAGAGTTAATGCATATCATTCACGACACATACGCAATGCGTATGTGTCGTTATACTGTATGCTGTATACATGCATAATACGCATACAGTATAACGCGATGCTCGCTTGCTATCAAGTACAGGGTAAACCGTCATAGGTTTCTCAGGTTTAGGTCATATTGACTACATTCAATAATTCAAGATACGGCTTTCTCATATTTCCAAATTTATGTCATCACACATGAGTAAGTGAATCTACGTAAAAAATCTGCTATCGCTTCAAAAGTCGCACTTT
>Ga0056128_1006713_pt1 | contig 14534 bp, 10 predicted proteins | sample WorMetLIZISLAND2_FD_71113 | JGI IMG/M metagenome (GOLD analysis project Ga0056128, IMG submission 71113) | Marine gutless worms symbiont microbial communities from Max Planck institute for Marine Microbiology, Germany - Olavius geniculatus... ...
CATATTAGAGGCTTGCCCTTTGTGTCCTTTATCAGACCACATGCACTGCGTTATTGATTTTATGTTTGTAACTTCGTCTGGTATGAATTAAATGATGATGATGATGATGATCTATGGGAAAGAATGCTTCTATCATTGTGCCTACTAGAAATGGAGCGGTGTCGGTAAATTTTCTTACAAGCTTACACGTTAGACGTCTATGTAGTTTATATTCAGCACATAGCAAACACACGCAACGTAAGAATATTTAATTTTCTTGTGTTCATCTTCATTGCGTAGTTTGCGTTCGTTGCGTACAGGCCTGCTTGCTCGCGTAATCTTCATTCTCGTGTTGTTCGCAGAACTTGCGTACAACGTACGCAAGTTTTTTTTGCGTACGTTGCAAGCGCAGATGAAAACCAGCCTTGACGTTTCGTAATTCCCGCAGCAGGACTGCATGCGTGCCTGTCGTGTGTCGTGGGCCCATGTGTAGTGGTCACTCGGCGTATAGTTAGTTAGTTCTGTCATGCAGTACGGTACGTAAAGACGTGCACGGCTGTATTGTTAGTCAATTTCGACGGCAGCCTTATCTTTTCGCCTCGCCGCCATCGCTTCGCGTATCATCGTACATCTGGGACAGCGAGTCGGCTTGGTGGAAGAACTTGGACCGTGCGCGTTGAACTGAATTGACTGACAAACTGTAGGCCATGCAAGTGGGGAGTTTACGGGTCACCTCTAGAAAACATACGGCGAGTCGAATTGGTAGAATCTAGGGATTCTAGGGTGTGAGGAGATCACGCCTTTTCCCCATTTTGATCAAATGTTTGACTAAAAATGACGCTAAAGACACAAAGTATGGCCCTGTATAATTATGGCGACGCGTCTGATCCACATTGTGAAAAAATGCAAAAAATACCGGTACAAAAACAAACACAGAAACATTGTGTTTGTTTATAATAAATTCCTCAAAAACTCGCAAAATGGTTACAAAATTCTAAAATGTTTTAAGCCATCAGTGATCCGAAATGGTACCTCTTAGACTTTCTCTACTTGTTATTTATTTTCAGTTCAAGCGTTTACCATTCCTGGTCACTCAGTGTATCAGTGTTGACAAAGGGCAGCTATACTGCTGTAAAAAAAATTTCGGCCTCACACTTTTCAGCAAACGTGGACGTAACGAACAACCACATAGCGTGACATATTATTTCTTATTTACAGTCTAAAGTGTCTTTAGTTTGCTGGCTGCTGCTAGATTTGGTGTATTTGTGATTATTGGTGTAAGTCACCGTTACGTAGAAATGTACAATATTGTTGTTCTAATTTCGGCTGGAAGTTTGAAAAGTTTGTGAACGGTGACATTAGTAGGCCTATGTCTAACAATTTTTTTGTCAAGTCGTTTTATTCGTCAGTCAGTGAGATCGACTAGCTTACAGTAGATGCCTTACGTCAGGTGTTGAACCTACGTGATGGCTTTGATTTTTTGTTCTTTTCTGATGGCTTCCACATTGTTACATTCTGAATTGGACAGTCTCGTTTTATATCTAGCATCAAGCCGTGCTTTGTAGTCTATTTGTTGCTCAGTTTTTGTTGCTTTTTGTGTTCTATTGTCGTTTTTTTCTGTACTTCGTGTACGATGAAATAATAAATATATAAATATAGGGTCGTTGGTCGATATTTTCGACACTGTCGCCCAGTTGGTCGTCACTGCATGACGTGACCACAGCGTCTGCAGTTGAGTTTCTGCGGAAATAAAGAAACTGATTGATCATTGGTCAACGTCGACGGGTGTTCCACTTTGCACCAGGCACACAGACAGTCTGCTGTCGATGATGGTCGAGTTAATAGCACCATGCGTGTCGGACAGTAATTATCCGCCTCTGTCGCCGAGTCACACTGTGTACGCTGAAACTCAACTCCTGCAGGCAAAGCCGATGCGGATGACAGAATGTTGCGTGCGGACGAGGACCAGCTGATGAATCCGTCACGGTGACGTCACGGTGACGTTACGCTTCGTCGAGCGCCGTTTCTGTCTTCTTGTGCAGGGCGTAGTCACGTGACGCATTTCGATGATGACGTCATCGTGCATACTGCAGCAGATGCAATAGCAGTTGATCTGCAATGCACACCATGCTATTCAACGATCCACCGCCTGATGGGAACTACCGGCTATAAACACATTATGCTTGTGTGTATTGGCTCGCGAGCTGCAAGCTATATCGACCCTTTAATTCAAGCAGCGTGTCTGTGGCTGTCTGAGTAACTGCGTCTGCTGGCCGTCTGTCCGCGCAGTTGTGCGTGGAACAACTGTCGTTATATAGCTGACCTACTGCAGTGTATATATGCCTTTGCATTGCAGATCAGCTTGTGTATTGTATGCATTTGGCTGGCTTGAGCATATACATGTACCAGAAACGACGACGACGACCACGATACGATTATTCGTCTACTAATGATACAACTACCACGACGATAATAAAACACGGCAAAGAATGAACTAGCTGCGTTAATTTAATCACACAATTAGTCTTATCTGAACGATGCTCTTGCAAAAAGTTCACTGACGCAAAATGCTGTTTATAACGTCGCAAAATATGACTTCTTGATGTTGTTTTAATTTCAAAATTCAGTCTCGGTTTTAAAATTCGTCAGAGATTGAGTTAAACAAGGGAGTGGTTTTGTCTGAAAGTGCTTTAAATGCTTCCGGTAAGCTGTGACAGGTGCATGCGTTTGCTCAACGTGGACTGGATTTGCTGTCAACTTTTGGCTGACAGGAAGACAAAATAAGCGATTTCGCACGGAGTGAAATACACCCCATTCAGCACATGAAAACAATCGCTTTTTGATGACATAATAACAGCAAAAATGTCAGACCACACCTCCAGATTATGTATTGCATGTAGTTCCTTTTATTATTATTATTTATTATTATGAACGAAAAGATTAGCGTGGCATTTAGCCCAAAATAGACTACAAAGACACGTAACATAATTACAATAGTTAACATGTTCGGCAAACAGAAAACCAGTAAACAGTTGGAATCAGCGTCACTAATACGATATTGCGAAGAGATGCGTCTTCAAATGACGCTTGAAAGTCAACAGTGACGACGATGACGTAACAATCGACGGTAGGCTGTTCCATGCACGGGCAGCAGCAACCTTTATAGATTGTGGCCCATAGGCTATGCAGCTCCATGAATGTTTTGGCTGGACTGTGCATGATTCCAACTATATAACAGTACTATATAGCGTTTCTTCATTTTTTTACCTTCTGCTTAGCTCATGTTCACTGTACATATAGCGCAGATCTGAAAAAAGACGGATATCACCTTTTCAGTATATAACTATTATTTTTACATCAGAAACTTAAATTAAACAGCTGAAATATATTCAGATAAAGCGACCTCAACTTTGATGATGCACTAAAACACTGCAGCATTACGGAGGACAATACGACGGGAAAAGATACGGAGAAGATATAAGGCCTATTTTGGTAATCGAGTCTGCGAAATACAGAAACATTGTAGACTACATTATCCCAGTGTATACAAGCAATATTCAGCATCCGATCGGATGCAAGCAACATGACGCAGACCTCATCAGAGATGCGTGAACGCCGCCTGTCTGCAGCAGCGACGACACGGCAGCAGCAGCAGCAGCAGCAATGGTGGCGGCAGAGGCGCCTGGTTGGACTGCAGCTGGACGCCATTGGTCCGAGCGGCTAGGCGTCAGATAGGCGTGGCCGGTCCATCAGTCGATGCGGCTGCTGTTGCCACTGTCCATACACGCACGGTAATCAAGCCGGTAGCCTCGTTAACGCCGGTAGCGCTTCCGGAAACGCATTCGACGTCATTAGACCGCAGCGACTGTGCACACGGCAGCGACAACGGTGTGGCGACGACCGTGTTTGCGCTCTGTATACTGTTGACTTCATACACTGCGAGTTCAACATTTCGCGTAACGATATAAAAGACTACATGCATCGAAATAATAACTCTACCGCAAATTCAGCGTAATCTGAAATAGCTGTCATACGACAATACGACTGTTCATGCGTGCAGACTCCGTCTACATAATGGTCCGACGCTGAGTTTGATTTAGTAGGCGAGATTTCGTTCGATACAGTTGACTAGACTAAGCGTCAGTGTAACAGCCGCCAAGATGATGGCGACACAGAGCAAGCTGTTGTTCCAGCTGAACAAGTTCTACAACGAGCGCGTGCACTCGCGCAAGGTGGCCGTCGCTAAGACGATCCGGGAAGTGTGTAAGATCGTGCAGGATGTGCTTCGAGAAGTCGAGGTCCAGGAGCCGCGCTTTGTCAGCTCTCTGCAAGACGTCAACGGACACTTCGATGGTCTGCACGTCTACTCACCCACAGAGTTCGAGGTGGTACTCTACCTCAATCAGATGGGCGTGTTCAACTTCGTCGACGACGGCGCCATCCCCGGCTGTGCGGTGCTCAAGCTAAGTGACGGTCGCAAGCGCTCCATGTCACTGTGGGTCGAGTTTATCACAGCGTCCGGGTACCTGTCAGCGAGGAAGATCCGCTCGCGTTTCCAGACGCTGGTCGCTGCCGCTGTAGACAAGTGCGCGTACCGCGACGCAGTGAAGATGGTTGCCGACACGTCTGAGGTTCGACTGCGAGTCCGTGACCGATACATCGTTCAGATCACTCCGGCCTTCCACTGCTCCGGCATCTGGCCTCGCAGCGCAGCACACTGGCCGCCGCCACACATCCCGTGGCCTAACCCAAACCTGGTGGCCGAGGTGAAGACCGAAGGCTTTGACCTGATGTCACGCGAAAGCATCTACATGAAAGACAAGCAGTCGGCGGCGGAGGGTGACGCGTGGGTGGTCTCGTTCCATCAGGCAGAGACGATGCTGCTGCTGGGTGGCTGTCGGCGCAAGTGTCTCAGCATTCTGCGCACGCTGCGAGACAAGCATCTCGATCTGCCTGGCAAACCCATCGAGAACTACCACATGAAGACTCTGCTGCTGTACGAGTGCGAGAAACACCCGCGTGAGCTCGAGTGGGACGAGACTTGTCTTGGCGACCGCATCAACGGCATCCTGCTGCAGCTCATCTCCTGTCTGCAGAACCGGCGCTGTCCGCACTACTTCGTGCCGACTCTCGATCTGTTCCGCGGCAAGTCGTCGTCGTCGATGGACGCCGCCGCCAAGCAGGCCTGGCGCATCCTCCGCGAACTGCTCACCAACTCGCGCAGCCTCGAAAAACTCTGACTATAATACACACATCGCACAGGTGAATGTTAATGAACGCCGTCCCGACTGTGTACAGTACTGTATCTTCGTCTTCACTCGGCTGCTGACATGCTGTAAAATCGTTTTCACAGTGTTTTGGGACAATAGTCGCTATACGTATTATTGTTGTCAGACGGTACAATGGTTTAAATTTAAATTTAAAAGTAAGTTTTACTGTATTAATATTGGTACTTGTAATTTTTTTACGCCTATTTATTTATAGGCCTAATAACGAAATAGAAAATAGCATATTACTGTACTATACGAACTGCGAAATTTTCTATTTATATTACACATATTATAGCATAATAACTAATATTTGAAAAGGAATGTTTACGAACTTGAACACTATGCATCTCATTCCATTGCATTGTCTTTTATCTGTGTTAGTGTGATCACAACGTTCAGATAATATCGGCATGAGAATACTACGAAATATCCGCGGTCGCGCACAAGAGAACATTAACGTTATATTGCTGAGCTTTATAATAATTGTACATAGTTTTTGCCGGTTGGTATGCGAGAATGAATTCGTTTTGTTTTGTCGACGATATGGCATTTTTTTTATTTTTATTCTGATTTTTTTGTTATAAAATACATGATATAAATTGGTGCATTTTAAAGTTGACTTTGCAAAGTCAAATAATAAATTTCATAAGTTTACTTTTATGTTTTTCTTGTTGTGTATATTACATTTTACATTGATGTGTAATTTAACAAAAGTCTGTTTAATATATTATGCCATGTAGCTGTGGTAATTTTACTAGACTGAACTGAAGAGTGGACAGTACAAGCTCTTATTTTAGACAACAACTGTGCTATGATTCATTTAATATATATCCTGAGCGCGAGAAAACACTTTAAGCCTAATGGATTAATTAATGAAATCAAACACTTTACAGCTTGTTGTAAGTTGATAGGTAGGCCTAAATAAGTAAAACGTGAATTTATATATAGCACATCTATACGCCAGAAAATCCACCGGTGTGCCGAAAATAAAAAAAAATATCTTAATATTTGTTCAAAGACAGAGATAGTGAGAAAGCGATGACGCAGATGTTTTGGCAGTAAGTTCCATGTTATTGGACGGAGTGTCTTACGTTCGAAGTGTTTGGTAAGCAACGGAGAAAAGCGGACGTCCGTATATATGAACTTTGGCGGTAAGACGGCATCACATGTAACAAACTGACAGCAGAACGAAGTTGAGTTTTGAGGTAGTCGCAGAGATGTGGCTTAAGGCGCGTACAGAGCGTCGTAACTGAACTGAACGCAACGGAACTGCAATGACGCGGTTTAATTAAAAGCTAAACCGGGTCAGTTAAATTAAGTTCAGTTCATTTACGTCGCTCTCCACGCGCCTTTAAAAATAAGTACTGGCTATAGTGTCATTATCGTTTATAAGTTTTTGAAATAAAACAATCTGTGAAAGATATCGCAATAAGCATATTTCGCCATCAGTTATTTTCACAAAAAAGTGTAAAAGAATCTCACGGTTAAGTTTTTTATGCCTAAAAATAACTTCGAAGTTCATCGAGGATTTAACTTAGAACAAAATTCGTATATACACGTAATTAGTACATTGACTCGAAAGTGTGTTACATATTAGGTACAAAATATTTATCCGGCAGCCGTGTCAGTGGCCTATTTATTATTACTATTATTAATATTAGCCGTATCAATAGCCGTGTCAATGGCCTAGATATGTATCTGGCGATCGGATAAATATCCGGACCTATACCCGGGCTGGCTATTTATCCGGCCGCTTAGGCCGCTGTCTTAGACGGCCTTAGCCGGCTAAAACCGTGTCTTTGCAGCGATACGACGAGCACCGTGCTCGTCGTACAGTCGCAAAGACACAACGGCAGCCAGCCAACTGGCAACCTCAACGTCAGAAACTAGGGAAATCATGGATTCGCCAGTCGGCAAGCCCAACAGCCTCTAATTCATCACCAATCTTACACCGTTAGTTAAGATGTGCACCATGATCATTACATAAATAAATTTCTGAAATACGCTAACCTTGACCCTAACTTTAAACCCCAACTCTAATCCTAACCCTAATACAATAACTAAATTCTAACCATAATATTAACCATAATTGTAGGACGCTGCGCGTAACGGTAACGTAGCATGCAACTACTGGTGCTGCCGCTTGGCGAATTTCGTTAAATCTGGCTTTTTTGTGACCGGAAAAATAGCCCGCAGGCTATTTATCTGGCCCCCGGACAAATAGTAACCGCCTACATATTAATAATACAATAACGTGAGCAAGCTGCAACTAAGTTACACTGTCAAGACCCGACGTTGATCAAAATTGAGATTAACCATTTCAACAGCTATATCAGCATCAAAAATTGACTACATAATAAAATGAAAATAGTTCCAACAATGCATTTTTTGAAAACAGAAGTAAACGAATAAGTTAACGATAAACAAGTTAACTCGGAACGTATTGTCTAAACACGTGATATCATCACGTGGGAGACGAAAAAGAATATTTGTTTGGCATCCAAAATAACACAGATTTATTGAAAGTACCGGTAGTACATTACAAAGGTGGGCTGGCAGCAGAGCTCAGCAAACGGTCATCAATGCTGGCTTAATATATGAGCCAATAATTTAACCAAAATGCAGCGGACTGAGTATACCCAGCTCCAGTTGAAAAACATGGTTTCGTAAAAATATACAATCACTTGAAAACAATCTCTCCAGTAGCAGCAATGTATAAAAATACGCTATGCATTAATTGCCTCGTCAGTTTTGGTCATGTGAGGCTCAGATCGTAGCAGGAGGGGGGTAAGCCTGAGCAGAGGGCTGAGTCTCTTGGCCCCTTACTTTGACTACTGGATTTTGTACTATTCGTCGTCAGTCACGCCTGCGAAACCGTCATGGTGACGCTCGAATGATGCGCATTATGGCAACGAGATACGACAGCGAAGCCACTATGAGGCTGGAGGACCCGTCAAGACGTCTCTAATGGGTTCTTCTCGGCAAGAACCATACGCCACCTAGCGACGACAGAAGACAGACGCGAAGCCCAGCAGCCAGGCCAGCCGAGTGGGCAATGCGTGCGTGCAGCTCGTTAAGACTGACACCGGAGATCTTATCTGCTGCCTGCAGAGACCCCGCTCGACCTGACATCGACTGACCGATCGACACACATACACTTAACCGTTCTTCATTAACCACCGGTCAGCCAGCCAGCCAGCCACCTTTCTATAAACACGTCTCGGTTTATTGCCGACAGTTTCTGTCGTCAAATAAACGCCGATAAATTTCTGGTGGCGTGGCCGAGTAGCGCTGTTCTGCAATCATCGGACGAGCCACAAGAGCGTCAGCGTACGTCAGTTAATGTGACATTTAATTATTAAACAGTGAATACACACTTAACACAAAATATGACCGAATATTGGCTGTCGTGCATGAAATCTGTCGTTCATAATTTCAACGACGTAGTTTATAACGCTACGAAAAGCTGTAGAGTTTTAGCCGAGAAAGAAACCAAAGTATAGGCCTACCTATTACCTATACAAACTGTAATACTGTTAATTAATTATGTTAATGTAAACGTAAATGTTAATGTATTTTACCACGCATGTGTGCATTTTGCAAGCATATTTTACACTATACGACAATGTTGCCCGATCTATGGTCACTGGTCATTCTCGTGATCTGTATCGAAAACGAACAATGCATGTCGTCATGGTCAAACCGTTTCCACCGCTCAATCACGCCGCTCTAATTTTGTGAAATTAATCACCCTCACCGTGATGTAAACAAGACTTTTTAAAGACCAAGACCAACCCTACTCAATGCAACCCATGTTAGTTTCGACCTGCATTTTTATATGGCAACTCTGCAGGTAGAAAGTGGTTAAATTTTCACACTCCGAATTTAAAAATGGTCGTGCATAGATGCAGTGATTCGGCGTAGAGTCAGCAACTCAAATCAGCGACTTCATCTCGCGCCATCTTGCGGGCGGCTGCGGCACTGGGCATGCTCGTAGCGATGACGTATGACTGACGTCACGTGAAGCTGCAGCAGCTGCTGCTGGAAGGTCGATTACGAGCACTTTACGTCATTTGCTCGCTGATCAGTCGCCGGCGTCTTTGATGACGCAGTAGCACACAACAATAGAATCAATCCCACCATACACCGCCGGTAGATGCACAGTCTACGGATAAACAGATTAATTGATAGTAAATTATTAACAGTGTAGTTCAGCGGGTCTTGAGTGATGAGTCAATCGTAAGAATGACGTAAGAATGACGTCCAGGGGCCGTTTATGCCCAACCTTTACTATTTCGATATGTTCAAATAAACTCCCTATGGACAAAGTAAAAGTTCATTATAAGCCCTCGTATATGTCGTATATATATGTCGTAATAAGCTGTACAGTTGGCTATTTGCTACATGTCAAAACGTTGTGGATTTGTTGTGGGCGTCCGACTTTTGTAAACTCGTTGTATATAAGTTTTAGATTTGTTGCACGGCATGTTGTGAACCAGGGCCTACAACAAATTCACAACAAATCAGATTACGTGGAGTTTGGGCATTATATGGTTATTATAGGCAAAATATATCACTCAATATAACGTCAGTTTTAATTACAAAATCACATGAAAATAAATGCTTAATATTTACGTAATATGATGGTCATTTCAAAGTTACATGCAATTAATAGTACCTCATAGCGGTTGCAACAAAAATCATGTACATCCATAAAAAATCAAATAAAATAAGTAAATAAGTGAAACGTATCATAAAAATGAAAAAAACCCGAAAAGTGTGCAGCTACATCATTAAAATGCACAAACATTCTTTTCGAGTAATATTAAAAGTAGAGAAAATATTTGTTATTTAGGTTACCCTATGCGATTTTATAGTACAATAACGTAACATATTTATTTGACGCAGGTCACATGTACCCATAGAACAGACAATAACATAAACGAAGCAAACTAAGAGAGATTAAATCTACTGTACATTATGACAGTTAAAAAACAGAAGAAATCTAAACACTGCAGTCAGGCAAATAAGCCTAGAGCAAACACAACGTACAGTGTATGTGTGCAACGGTGCAATCAATGAGTTATTAACAGTCCATTGTCTGTAAAATGAAAAACAATAATTATGCATAACAGTCGCAAATGACGATTTATTGAAATAAACCTTATATAACTAATACGTTGTATGTGGACTTCTCGTTTAACGTTTCAGGTTATACTGATGGTCGTTTCATACTAGGTCGCGTTACGGGTCGTGCCCGTCAGTCCGTCCGTCTGTCTTCCATTCCTATATGGACTTCTTACTCGAAAACAAACATGCGCAGAAAAACTAAAATCGGTGCAAACTTCCTACCGAACAGCCAGCAGTTGTGTCAGTTTTTTCAGCTCAAAAATTCAAAAATCAGACAGACGGTTTCATATAAGTCGGCACTTGGCTGACTGGGTTAACGTTATAGTTTAATCAAGTAAGATGAACATGTGCAGTATAGTTTTGACTCAGTAGTTGATTTCCGCTCACGTCCACACGTCCGCCATTGCCGGCACACCAGTCGCTCTACTTCCGGTTTTGTTTTATACGAGCTGACGTGACGTCACATTAATCACTGAGCATGCACCAGCCAACAGCATGCGCGTGCTTCCGGAATTTGATAGTCTACGGACAACAGTTAAGCAGTAATTAGTTTATTTACCTAGTTGGATTTCTTTTATCGTCGCTGCCGTTTTAATATACGTTTTTATCCGAAAACTGACAAATTGTCGCAAATGCGTCGTATATCAATCGAATTAAAAAGCCCGGAATGGCATAGCTAATTCATACTGCTTATAATGCTAATGTCAGCAAGGTCATCCAAACAGTTTACTTGTTTGTTGAATTATTGAATAATTTAGCAATCTGTTTTAACCAGTTTCATGCCTGATTTAGGTCAAAATTAACAGTTAACAAAATAACAAGAAGTCACTTCAACTGCCAAGGTTACGATTTGTTTTCGTGACTTGCATTTGCTCTGGTCAGATTAGCGGCTCAGATTACATTGATTCGAAAAAATCATTTCTTGATTGTTTCCTCTAGCGTACAGACACTAACAAACAAACCTAGCAGCAGTACAGCTATTACTACTTTGGTTGCTCTATTTTTTAATTGACTGATTGACTAATTGATTGACTTGCATCGTTTCTGTACTAGCACGAGCCGATTACTGCTCTATTGCTGCTGCTGCTGCTGCTGCGTTTGCCAGATTAATTGTCAATCTCCGTACGTCTATGTATGCTGCCCGTCCAGATAATTCTGCCGACCTAATCACAGCTACTGGAGCATACACGACGCTTGCGTGGACTGGCGGTATAGTTCTCTTTCAGGCTAATGTTTAATTCAAACGCTATTCGTGTTTACGTCTACAGCTGGCGTGCCGGGTACGAGATTGAGCGGTCACGAAAAAGGCGAGGAGCGATTATTATTGTCTGACGTGCAGTGACTTGAAAACTGCAACCACAAATGCATGAATACCGCAAAATATAGGATTACGCGTTGTTTCTGGACTCGAACATCGATCAGCTGTAGCCAACGTATTTTGCACACAACATTATACTGCAGTAGTTGGAGACGATAGCTATATTACGTCGTACATGATATTTTGTTTATAGCTTAGTTAGCTTTTGTAAGAAAGAGTATAGCCAATGACTGATAAGTTTAAGTTACTTGGTATAGAGAAGGAATATTAATATATCGGCATAATGAACCTTGTTGCATGAATAAAGCCACTGCATGCTAGTGCTACTGCTCGCTTTAGCTAAAACAATAAAATAATTGATAAAATACGCAACTTAGAAAGTTGCGCAAGTTAGTCTTCAACCTGCCAGTCGCCCAGAACGCTTAATGACAACCTGTCGGTTGCCGTCAATTTTCAAGCCGATCATTAGCAGGTGCACGCGCTCATGTCAGAAATCCAGCAGCTTTCTACGCGCACACACTCGTCTATCAGTCAGTTACTTGGCACTATGGTGATTATTATTTCATCGACCATTAAACTGTGGTATAAAATCGATTTAATAATAATAAACACCTGAAAACAATGACGCCGTTAACTAAGGAATTTTATGATTGTTTTACATTAGTTTGTTTTAAACGAGAAGAAAATAGGATTGTTTACACTATGCGTTGTCAAAAAATTGGAAAATCACTGGAATCCGACAAACAGACTGTCGAAAAAACAGCCAAAAGTAAAAAAAAAGCAAAAAGCACTTTGACTATGGCAGAGGAACAGTTCATGGTTGTCGTGCGTTCTTGGTGTGCGGCATAATATTAAGACTTTTCGAGAGCGCCGCTTAAGTGCATTAGGTGACTGTTTTCTCATTGTTTTGTATGCTAATGGTTGTTATCGATCACTAAGCGCCTCAAATTTAAGATATTTATTTTTCTAATTTTACTATAAATGTATCTGACATACATGCAACGGAAAATTTGCATTCCGTTAAATGTTAATTAAATGCTAGTAGACCGGCTAATTAACATGGACTCAGTTCAAACGACAACGATTCGGTTACATCTCGGCGCAGTGGAAGGATAATTAATCAGTATTAACGGGTCGTCTGATGTTGGCCGGTTCCATTAGACTAGTGTAAAGTATTGTAAATCGGCGCTGCGGCGGACTAGTGGCGACGACGTAGTCTTCGGTCGGTCGATGCATGAGGCCAGTCTGGTGCTAATGCTCTCTTAGCGGTCATTTTTCTCTCGCGGTGTCCAGGGAACGGCTGATGTCGTCTTTGCGTGACGGCAACACGAGGTCAAGGCACCGTCCGTGCACGAGTTGTCGTCTCGCGCAGTGTGAGTGACTCTCGCAATAGCCAGGCTTCTGATGTCGTGCTGCCGTAACGCTTCTGCACTGCGGCCTCTCGACGCGCTCGCAACACCCACGAGGACCATTATCGCCTCTCAGAACCATTACGTGCATATTCGGCGGATGCTTTTGCCCAACAAAAGCCTCGCCAACGCAAGTTGCAGACATGCAGACCCATACGCCTATTTTGTTTGTTTGTTTTTGTCCGTCAGTAGGCCTACTGGTGATCATCCTGCATTTCAGTCCGTTATCTTTAAGCTCTAGAAGTTAAACCACTTAGCAATCGTATAATGAGTGCAGACATGATGTAAAATTCCGTTTGTCTACAATGATCACCCGACAAATTGTGGCGTATGAGTTGCTGATGGACTTAGATGTCGATTAATAAAGAAAAATACGAAGAGTAACGTTTTACTGCCACTCAATGAGAATTTGGCGCATGGGCCGGCGGAGTTTCGTCGTATCGTACAGCTGGATTGTCTGCAACCCATGCACAACCACAGAACTTTCCGATTTATTTATAATCGTTATTATTAGACGTCAACATCGGTTAGGTTACAACAAGCCGTGTTTGGGAAGCTGATCTGATCAGATCGAAAGATCCCCATTCGCCAGTGCCCAGCTGTAGGCTATGCTGCTGCTGCAGCTGCGGCTGCGACGGCAGCACTCGCTCTAAAACTCATTTGCCGCCGACTTACGCGCCGTCAGTCGTCATTTCGGATAACATTCATCTCCGGCGAGATGAGCACGGCAAAGAGGATACTGCGGACTTCCATTTACCTGACGAAGGAGCGACAGAACGCGCACACTTTACTGTGACCGGCCCGGCGGCTGTAAGCCGAGGACTGACAGGATGAGGACGCAAGGCAGTAAAAGATGCTGCCATTAGACAGTTTCTTAGAATTTTAATAACCTTCAAAGATAGTCAATAAAACTGTTTTAACAAAGAAAAATAAACGTTTGCAAGACATCTTTTGCGAAACGCTCTTTGCAGCAACACATCAAATTAAACGTACGAACTCCAAAAGTTGAAAAATTAACTACTCCAAGGCATGTACATTTCATTCGTTATTTAAGCTTACGGTATTAAATTAATATTAAATTACTCATAAGTGGACTCTCTATAAAGTTGCACATCAACTTTCAATTGATTACTTGTGAATTTTAATCGTTGTTTAACTATTTCTTCGTGCTTTTTCTGTCTAATGTCTAATGTCAATCCAACGCTCGTGCTTGCTGTCATATTTTTTCTGACAACTTTTATGACTGATCTGAATGGTTGCAAAGAATGACAACATGGACTGCGGTTTATTTGTATAGGTTTAAATTATGGTTGTAAACGGAAAGGAGAATAGGCGGATCACGAGACGGAGAAATGAAGATAGAAGTGAGACGCATCGCGACGGACGGACGGACGGACGGACGACCCGTCGGGACACAACGTGTAGTTG